>Ga0156185_1208_pt1 | contig 23640 bp, 14 predicted proteins | sample RifCSPlowO2_12_FD_107838 | JGI IMG/M metagenome (GOLD analysis project Ga0156185, IMG submission 107838) | Candidatus Glassbacteria bacterium RIFCSPLOWO2_12_FULL_58_11 | reverse complement strand
GCCAGGCATAGCTCCGCAGGCGCTGGATGACCTCCGCGGAAAGCTCTGCCGATCTCTCCCCGGCGATCCTTTTCAGCAGGTACGCGGCCAGCTCCGGGATGTCCTCCGGCCGCTCCCGCAACGGCGGCAGGTGTACCTCGATTACTTTCAGCCTGTAGTAAAGGTCCTCGCGGAAGGTCCCCTCGGCGATCCTGCGGGTCAGGTCCACCTTGGTCGAGGCGATAAAGCGGACATCGCAGCGGATCGAGGTCGAAGAGCCGACACGCTCGAACACCTTCTCGTCGATCACCCGCAACAGCTTGACCTGCTGCGCCAGCGGTATGTCGTCCACATCATCCAGGTAGAGCGTGCCATTGCGGGCCAGCTCCAGCCGGCCGCTCTTGCGCTGGTCCGCTCCTGTGAACGCTCCGCGCTCATGGCCGAACAGCTCGCTCTCCACCAGGTTTTCCGGGAAAGTGGCGCAGCTCACCTTGACCAGCGGGCTGGAATGCCGGGCGCTGATTTTGTGGATCATCGCGGCGGCCAAGTCTTTGCCGGTGCCGGTTTCACCGCAGAGCAGGACATTGGAGTCGGACTCGGCGCAGAGGCGGATCAGGTGCTTGAGGTGACGGATCGGAGGGCTTTTGCCGATCACGGCCTGCTCGATCTGGCTGAACTCGCCGGCCGGGTGGGGTTCGCGAGAGAGGTCCTTGCGGGCCATTTTCTGTTCGATCCGGGCCAGGAGCGGCAGCATCTGGCGGTTGTCGAACGGCTTGGTGACAAAATCCAGGGCTCCGCGGCGGATCGCCTCGACCGCCACCGGGATCGTGCCGTAGGCGGTCATCATGATCACCTCGGTCGAGGGCGAGAATTCCTCCTTGATCGTTCGCAGCAGCTCCAGGCCGTCCATGCCCGGCAGCTTGAGGTCCGTGATCACCACATCGAGCTGCTCGCGCTCCAGGATTTCCAGCGCCTGGCGGGCGGAATCCGCCGCGATAACCGTGTGGCCGGCCTGGGCCAGGTCGGCCAGGAGGGTGATCCTTTTCAGCTCCTCGTCTTCGACGATCAGTACTTTCATCTTCCGGTTGTCTCCGGAGTCGGTGGCCGGGGATGGGAAAGAGCAGGCAGGAATTATATTAATATCAATCGGACTGGAGTACCAGACTGAAAGTCGAGCCCTTGCCCGGAGTGCTGGCTACCTCGATCACTCCGCCCATCTGCCCGACCAGCATCTGGCTGATCCACAGTCCCAGCCCAGTGCCCTCCGCGGGCTGGCGGGTCGTGTAAAATGGTTCGAATACCAACTCGAGCTCCTCGGGCCGCATCCCCAGGCCCGTATCCTCGACCGCGATACCAACACCATTGGAAGGCCGGCCGGTCTTGAATGTTGTGTGGAAGGTCCGGACAGTCAGCGTCCCGCCGTTGGGCATGGCGGCAAGCGCATTGCTGCAGAGGTTGATAATCACCTCCTGAAGCGCGAAAGGATCGGCCTTGGCCCTGGGCACTGTGCCGAACTCGGTGCGGATGGCTACTTTGCCGGTATCCTTGATCTCCAGCAGTTTCATGGCCGAGGCCACCTCGCGGTTGATATCCACCGGCTGAATCTCGATCCCCTTGGGTCGAGCATAGTCCTGAAGGCGGACTGTCAGGCCCTCGATCCGCTCCAGCTCCTCGGACATCAGGGAGATGAATCTGTCGCAGTTCTCCGGCCGTGAGGACCCGGAACTGATATGGCGCAGGCAGTTCTTGAGTCCGTCCAGGGGGTTCTTGATCTGATGGATGATTCCGCTCACCAACTGGCCCAGGCTGATTATTTTCTCTTTCTGCCGGATTTCACGCTCGGCCAGGCGGGCCTGTTTCAGCACGGAAATTGTAAAATAAGCGGCGAAAAGCAGCGTGCTGGCCAGGGCGATAAACTTACCCAGCAGGAAAGAGCCATCGTGGCTGCCGGAGGCGAAATAGCTCAGCGGGTGCTCCGGGATTACGCCCCGGTACTGAAGGCTGAATACGCTGCCGACCATGGTCGAGGCCAGGGCGGCCAGGAAATAGGCGTAGCGGTCGGGCAGGAGAATCCCGGCGATAATTATGTGGAAGACATAGTAGAAGATAAACGGGTTTTCCGCGATCCCGGAAAAGTAGAGCAGGAGGGTCAGAATCGCCAGGTCGATGGAGATTTGCAGGAAGAGGATCCACTCGATCCAGGGCCCGGGCAGCCGGTTGATTCGCCGGTTGACCGATTGCAGGAGTGCATTGTAAAGGGCTAGCAGCAGCCCGGAGAGATACAGCGGCTTTGGAGCTTCCACGACTGCCAGCGGGCCGGAGGCGAGCCAGATCACCAGAATAAGCCCGCCGCAGGCGATCCAGCGCAGGACCACCAGCCACCACAGTCCACGCTCCAGCGGCCGGATGTGGCTGTAGAGGCCGCTGCCGCCGCCGGGCATTGACACGGATGCTGGTTTTTTTTGACCGTGTGCCGGCATAATACGTTCCGTGCTGGATGAAGGTTTACTTGCAATCTAATCAGGCGGCGGGAAGACGGTCAAGCTTGACCGTGAATTGCGCAGCGGTCATAATTCTTTTTAAGTTGAAAAATTACATTTGTGTCACACGTAGGGGCACGGTGCACCGTGCCCCTGCACTCCCGCGGGCAGCCACGCGGGGCTGCCCCTACCGGATTAGCGACATTTTGCGAATTATCCGGACTGAAAATCATGATAGGCCGCAACCTTGCAGCCGGCCGCCTATGTTCTGGCGGCTAAGAGAGGATTGCCATAGATTGTGAAGAGTAATTATCATCGGAACATTTTACCAATCTGGAGGCCGCATATGTCCCGTATTCTGCTGGCAATCCTGCTCGCCTGCGGCGCTGCGCGGGCTGGTGAGTGGAAGCTGGTCTGGTCGGAGGAATTCGACAAGCCGGGCCTGCCGGACAGCTTGTGCTGGAATTACGAGGAGGGCTTTGTCCGGAATAATGAGCTTCAGTACTACACCCGGGCGCGCAAGGAGAATGCCTTTATCGAAAATGGTACGCTGGTTATCCAGGCCATAAAGGAAAAGTTCAAGAATCCCTCTTTCGGTCAGCCGGAAAAGCGGCGCGGGGAAATGTCACCGGAATACGCCGAATTCACCTCGGCCAGCCTGACCACGATGCAGCGCGAAAGCTGGACCTACGGCCGGATCGAGGTGCGGGCCAAGCTGCCGGCCGGCCGGGGCATGTGGCCCGCCATCTGGATGCTGGGGGACAATATCGGCCAGGCGGGCTGGCCCGCCTGCGGCGAGATCGATATCATGGAGAACGTGGGATTCAACCCGGACACTATTTTCGGGACGGTGCATACGGAAAAGTTCAACCATGTCAAGAAAACCCAGAAAGGTTCCCATATCGGTATCCTTCATCCGGATAAAGATTTCCATGTTTACGCCATTGAGTGGGATTCGCATAAAATCGATTTCTTCGCGGACGGCAGCCGTTATTTCACGTTCGAGAACGAGGGTACCGGCGAGGCCGCCTGGCCTTTTGACAAACCGCAGTACCTGATCCTCAATATCGCGGTGGGCGGGGCCTGGGGCGGGGCCGAGGGAGTGGATGAGAGCATTTTCCCCCAGCGCATGTATGTGGAGTATGTCCGTGTTTATCAGCAGTCACAATAACCTCGGCGGAGCGCTTCAAGCCGGCTCGAAAATTGGCAATCGATATTTGACCGGGGCAGCTTACTTTTCCGAAAGGATCGGTCATGCGGTCTGGAATATTGAATGCTTTTTCCATTCTGTGGATTTTGCTTGCCCTGACTTTTTCTATTCCCGGCCAGGTTTCCGCAGCGGGCGAACCATCGCCGCCGGTGGTTTACTATAAGCTGACCGAGGTTTTCCAGCGTCTGGAGAGCCTGAAAGAAAAACTCGGGGAGGAGATATTCAAAAAATACCTCCTGCGCAAGGACGGCTCGCTCCAGCCGGAGCTGCTCATATTCCGGGACTCGGAGACCGGCCATGAGGTCTGGCGTCTGACCCACGATTTCTCGAGAAACACTCCCCACTGCCATATCAACCGCTCGCCCTGGAATTGCAATGGCTCAGCGATTGTCTTTAATTCGGACCGCAGCTTTCCCACGGATAAGGCCGGGGAAAGGCGCTCCAAGAGGATGTTTATCCTGAGCGCCGATGGCGGTGGGATGCGGAATCTTCTGCCCAGCCTGGAGGGCCGGCCATACCCGCTGGCTGTCGATCTGGCCCGCCATGTTATCTGGGATCGCGAGGACCCGTCTCTGATGTATTTTGTCGACCGGGAGTGGCTGTACCAGGCGGATGCCGGAAAAAGCTTCGCGCTGGAGAAAATCGGCGCCCTCGAGCCGGTGGGCAGGAGAAGGGTGATTTTCTCCTATCTCTCGGATAATAATATCCTGATGGTTAAGGATATGGGCTCGCGGGAGTACCAGCCCAGATTTTATTTTTTCGATCTGAGAAAAAGCTCCCCGAATTACCGCAAAATGATCCATTCCTATCCCTTCGAGATGGGCCTCGATGAGCCGGGGCACCAGAAGAGCGAGGAATGGCATATCCACGACATCACTTTCCGCCGCGATCCGCAGGACCACTACGTGCTGAACTATGGCCCCTTCGACAAGGTGGGCGAGCCCGTATTCTTCGATTTCCCCCTGGACGGTGACAAGAAAGGGATCAGCCTGGCCTATGCCGGAGACCACGGGAAGCGGCCTTATTTCAGCCATCCGGCCTGGCCCGCCGGGGGGGCAAGCGTAGCCTATTTCGGTGAAAGAGAAAGGAGTGCGGGCGGCTGGGGCCTGCATGTCTGGGATTACCGGAGCGACAGCGACCTGATTCAGCTTGCCGACAGCAGCCAGGCCACCGGCGGGCACATCGCCTGGGATGGCCGCGATAAGCAAAACCTGTTCGCCGCGCCCAGCAGGAGCGGACATAATCTCTGGAGCGGTAAAATTATCTGGGCCCATCTGGACGGCAGGCAGGCGGATGTGCTCTGCAGCACTTTCACCCAGTGGCAGAACGACCCGGGGCTGGAACACGATTATTGCTCGCTGGCCCGGCCCGCGCAAAGTCCGGATGGCACCAAGTGCTTTTTTACCTCCACGGCCATGCAGCCGATCACCGGCGCCTACGACTGCTACCTGGTGGTGGCGCGGCGGCCCTGCCCGCCGGTAGCCCTGTCCGCGACAGCGCAGGGCAAAGCGGTGCGTCTTAACTGGACGCCGCCGGAGCTGGCGCATGAGATAAAGCTGTACCGGATTTACCGGATCAAGGGTGTAAATGACAGCTTTCTGCCCCTGGCGGAATGCCCATCAGGACAGACCTCTTACCTGGATGAGCCTTTGGAGGCGGGCAGTGTCTATTATTATGCGCTGACCAGCGAGGAGTACTCCGGCCTTGAGAGCGACACGCTGTCGCCGGTGGTCGAGGTGACAGTGAGTGCGGAGGGCAAGCTCGCGATCAGGCAGACCCTGAATTTGGGATCCGGCTGGGACAATATCACGCCCGAGCCGCCCGTCGGCTTAACAGGGACAAAAGTGGCCCCGGGTCAGTATTTTCTCGAATGGCAGGCTTCCCCGGCGCAGGATATCCGCTATTATAACCTCTATTATGCCGGAGAATCACGCCCGACTGCCGGGCCGGAATGCCTGATCGCCTCGCTTCCGGCCGGGGAGCGCTCATTCCTGGATTACCACGCCCGGAAGAACGCCAAGGCCCATTACATGCTGATCGCCGTGGACCGGCAGGACAACCTGAGCGACCCGGCATATTATGCTGAGCCCTGAGCGCGCCTGAGGGTCGGCATTTTAATATAAATGATTTCTCAGGAGTTTAATCCCGCGGTTAAGGTAATTGAGCAAAGCCAAAAACGGAAATCCCCCCTAGCCCCCCTTTGCCAAAGGGGGGAAGAAAGAACGACCCAAAAGTGGATTCAGGGGGATTTAATCAGATACCTCTAGGCCTGCCGCGAGATATTTTATTATCGCGTGCCTTCGAGCAGCCTTGCGGCCAGCCCGTTGCAGTATTCCTCGATTGCCGTATAGCCGGAATTCATGATCCGGCCGCTGTCGCCGCTATCCTCCGGATTCAGTCCGTTGGCGCGCTCCCACTCGTCCGGCATTCCATCGCTATCACGGTCTGTCGGCGGCACCCCCACAGTCAATCCCGCCATTAAACCCTCAGCCGGCTCGTGCCTGCCCCAGGCTCCGCTGCCGTTGGCGACCTCCTTAACCGTGCGAAGGCTCACTGCATCCCGCGGAAAACATCCCGCCCCGGACAGGACCAGCTTATAAGCCTCCTGCGGCGCCTGGGTGGTTACCGGTGCGACCGAGTATTCCTTCTCCGCCCTGACCCCCCAGGCTGCATAGCGCTTCAGACCTGGAAGCTTGTCCGCCTCGGCCCAAGGGTTCTGGATCAGGCCGGGACCGTCGATATAATTGTCCCGCAGGTAATAGGAGACACTGTCCACGAAACAGAAGGGAAAGATGTGCGGGTCGTTTGGGCCGCGCTTATAGTAGTTGCCGATAATGTTAAAGCCGAGGTTGTTGGGGATGTGGCCCTCGTGCGAAAGCCCGTCGCGGAAATTGTAAAAAACGTTGTTGCGGATATCGGCCGGTCCATTGGCCACGGCCGGATTGCGCCTGCGGTGATGCGCGAACAGGTTATGGTGGATGGAGATGTTCTTCCCGCCGGGGCCGCTCAACAGTCCGACATTGTGCGGCTGGCCGCCCGGATAGCCAATCGCGTCGGATTCCTCGAGTGCGCACCACTGGACTGTCAGCTCATGGGTATCATAAAGCCCCATGTTTTCATCGCTGCCCCAGGAGAGGGAGATATGGTCCAGGATACAGCCGGCCACGTTGTTGAAACTGACCGCATCCTGGTTCCAGCCCGTATGTGGCCTGGGCCGCACGCGCAGGAAACGCACCACCACATCCCGGAGCTCCGGCCCGCTTTGAGAAGTAAAAGGCCCATGGATCGTTATCCCGGCTCCCGGCGCGGTCTGCCCCATGATCGTGACCTGCCCGTGGTGGATCTCGACCGGCCCCTCGATCACCCCGCTTGCCTCGAAAACCACGATCCGCGGACCCTCCGCGCTCACCGCCTCCTGTAAGCTGCCCGGGCCGACCGCGTTCAGGTTGGTCACTTTGATCACCCGCCCGCCGCGGCCGCCAGCAGTGGAGGCGCCAAAACCCTCCGCGCCCGGGAACGCAGGGAGCCCAGGAGCGCCGCCGCCAGCTTGCGCCCAAGCGGATACCGGGACTAGAAAGATAATTGAGAACAACAAGTACCAGCGGCTGGTCATTCGCATCGGCAGATTCCAGTCGATAAGAATAAATTCTCAAAAAGTCACGAATATCCCACGGCGCTAGGCTTTCAGCGCCGCTTTGATCCTGTCGGGAGTCATGGGAAGCTGGTACAGCCGCGCGCCGCTGGCATCGAATATCGCATTGGCCACCACCGCGCCCATGTTGATAATGGCCGGCTCGCCGCCTCCCTGGGCCGGAGAGTTTTTCGCCTCGATCAGCACGGTTTCGATTTCCGGCAGCCAGGAAAAGCGCGGGATCGCGTATGAGTCGTAATTGGCGTCGAAAATCTTGCCGCCCTTGAAATGGATCTCCTCGGTCAGCGCGTACCCCAGGCCCATCGTGATACAGCCTTCCATCTGTATTTTCGCGCCTTCCGGGTTAATCACCAGCCCCATATCCTGGGCGCAGACCACTCGCTTGACCTGCACGTGGCCGCTGTTCTTATCCACTGCCACCTCGGCGATCGAGGCGACATAGGTCCCGGAATCGACACCGCAGGAAATGCCGAAACCTCTCCCGCTGGGGGAAACGGCGGGCTTCCAGCCGAATTTATCCGCCGCCGCCCTGAGCACTCCGAGCATTCTATCATCTTTCATGTTTTTCAGCCGGAACTCGAGCGGGTCTATCCCGGCTTTGGCGGCCATCATATCGATCTGCGATTCCCGGGAAAAGACATTGGTATTGGCTCCCGGAGCGCGCCAGGCGCCGGTGGCGAATGGATGGGTCCCGGCCGCGCCGCCCCAGCCCGAGCCGAATACCGTGATCCGGTTGTTCGGGATATCGTAAGTGTGCGAGGCGCCCCGCGAGCCGGCGAAATAAACTTTATAGTCCCACAGGACAATCCGGCCCTGGTCATCGATACCGGATTTGATCAGGACAACGGCGGCGGGCCGGAAAGTGTCGTAGAAAAACTCCTCGGCCCGGGTCCAGGCCACCTGGACCGGTTTGCCGGTGATCATCGATAGCCGGGCCGCCTCTTCAGCCTGGGTGTTGCGGCTCTTGCCGCCGAAACCGCCGCCGACAAAGGGTGTCCGGACATGCACCTTTTCCGAGGGCAAATTCAGCGCATTGGCGATAGACTCCTTAATCCCGAACGGCGACTGCGTCGAGGCCCAGACCTCGACCTTGCCATCCTTGAACTCCGCGGTCGCCGTGTGGGGCTCGATCGGCGAATGGGCCACGTAGCTGTTCAGGTATTTCGCTTCGAAGAGCCGGGAGGCTTGCTTTTCTCCAGTCTCGAGACTGCCCTTTTCATCCGCGGGGTTCCCTTCCTGAGCCACCTTGAGCAGGTGGTCGAAGATGTTTTTGTCGTCCACTGTCTCTTGAGGAATCTCGAAATCAGCCCGGACCGTCTGCAGGGCTTTTTCAGCCATTTCGGGGTCCAGGTGCAAACAGGCGATAAGATCGTCCTGCCGGACCACGGTCACGCCGGCCATCTTTTCCGCGGCCGAGGTGTCCGCGCTTTTAAGCTGTGCGCGGTGCGCCGGCGGACGCAGGATTTTCGCATACAGCAGCCCCGGGTAGCGTATATCCCCGGCGAACCTGGCTTGGCCGGTAACTTTTTCGCGGGCATCGGTCCGGATAGTCGGCACGCCGATGACTTTGAACTCGGCGGCGACTTTCTGCACGGCCTCCCGCTCGAGCTCCCGGGTGATCTTCTGTCCTTTGGCGAGCTGGGCATAGGTCAGCGCTTTACCGGGTTTCCCGCGCTCGAATATTTTCCCGTTTTCGGTGACCAGCTGCTCCGGCGGGACTTTCATTTGCGCGGAGGCCAGCTCCAGCAGCACCTCTCGCGCCTTGGCCGAGGCAGCCCTGAGCGGCGGTCCGAAAAAGCGGGTGGTCAGGGAGCCGTGGGTGCCGCCGTCCCAGGGGCATAATTCCGTATCCCCCATGACCATTTTAACTGAATCCAGCGGCACGCAGAGCTCCTCCGCGGCCATCTGGGCCAGCGAGGTTATCACGCCCTGCCCCATCTCGATCTTGCCGGTGAAACAGGAAATCCGGCCGTCCTCGCCGATCAGCAGGTAGGCATTGAAATCCGTGGGGTACTCTCTTCGCTGCGCCTCAAGTGTCGAAAATTCGCCTAGTGAAAACAGAATCAAAATTCCGCCGCCGGTGAGTTTCAAAAATTCCCGGCGGTCCAGTTTGAGGGTACTTTCCGCCGGGTTGTCGGATTCCCCATATAAATCTTCGCGGGTCATTTTGCCTCCCTTTTCGCCGCCACGCCCTGGACTGCCTGGATAATCCGGGTGTGCGCGCCGCAGCGGCAGAAATTGTCCTCCAGGCCGGCGATGATTTCCTGCCTGGAGGGCTGCGGGATCCTCAGCAACAGGCTGTGGGCCGCCAGGAGCATTCCTGGAGTGCAATACCCGCATTGCAGGGCGTCGTGGTCGATGAAAGCCTGCTGCAACGGGTGCAGCTTGCCATTGGCGGATAAGCCTTCGATGGTCAGGACCTCCCTGCCCTCGACATCCTGGATCGCCAACTGGCAGGAACGGGACGCCTCGTTGTCGACCAGCACCGTGCAGGCGCCGCAATAACCCTCGCCGCAGCCGTATTTCGTTCCGGTCAGGCCCAGCTCGGTGCGCAAGACCCACAACAGCGTGCGCGCGCCATCCACGGTCGGGCTGACGGTTTTACCGTTGAGCTTGAATTTGATTGTTTTTTCCATATTTTTACCTCGCCTGAGAAATGAATGTGCTGTAAATTAAAGCGGATAGGTTACTTCAATTTTTCTCGGCACTTTATTAATGGCAATTTATCCGTCTTTCGTCAATAAATTCCGAAACCGGGAGTAGAGTCCAGCTGTCAACATTGTGTAACCTGTATTCTGTTTCGTTTGTCTGGTACTAAGGGGACGGATATTCCGGATAATGACTTTGAGCGGCCGTCCCTTCGAGCGGGAACTCTTTATTCCCGGGCCTGCAATTAAGCTGATCAGGAAAGGAAGTCAGATAGATATGAAAAAGATTATTGCATTAGTCATCGTGCTGGCACTGGCCGCCGCCGCCTATGGTTTTATCAGGAACAAAAACAGCGTCGAGGCTCAGCCGTTGATCGACTTTGCCGAAATCACCCGGGGCGACATCGAAAATGTCATATCCTGCACCGGCACCATTGAGCCGGTCCGGACAGTCGCGGTGGGAACCGAAGTCTCGGGGAAAATCGACAAAATCTTCGTCGATTTCAACGATAATGTCAAGAAAGGCCAGGTCCTGGCGGTGCTGGATACCACCTTCCTGCAATCCTCGATCAGGGACGCGAACGCCAGCATAGTCAGGGCGGATGCACAATACCGCAAAGCGGAAAAAGATTACGAGCATAACAAGGAATTGTTCGATCAGCACTATGTCTCCGAGCTCGAGCTGCTTTCTTTCGAAACCACGATGAAATCGAATTTCGCCTCGCTGCAATCGGCGCAGTCCGCGCTGGAGCGGGCGCAGTTCAATCTGGACCATGCGCTTATCTGCTCGCCGATCTCAGGCAAGGTGATTAACCGCAACGTGGAGGAGGGCCAGACTGTCGCCGCCAGTTTCTCCACCCCGACCCTGTTCCAGATTGCCGAGGACCTGTCCAAGATCCAGATCCTGGCCGCGGTCGATGAAAGCGATATCGGACAGATCAAGGAGGGCCAGGAGGTCCGCTTCTCGGTCGAGTCCTATTTCGACAAGAAATTTCAAGGTGCAGTTCGCGAGGTGCGGCTGCAGCCGAAAATGGTTTCGAACGTGGTCACCTACACGGTAGTGGTCGATGCTGAGAATAAGGAAGGTTTGCTGTTGCCGGGGATGACCGCGACTCTCGATTTTGTGGTCGAAAAGAAAGAGAATGTCCTGCTGGTGCCCAGCAGCGCTCTGCGGATTCAGCCGACTGAGGAGATGCTGGCTGCCATGCGCAGAAACTGGACCGGCCGTCAGCGCCCGGGAGACTCCACCGGTCAGCGTCAAAGGGACCCTAATGCACGCCGTCAAGGGGACCCCAACACTCAGCGCCAGTGGGACCCCAGCTCCGGCGAGGGCAGGCGATCCGGGCCGCCGGATGGTAACGGCAATTGGGGAGGCCGGGGCCAGCGGGAAAACATGGCTCGCCTGTGTACCAAGGACGATCAGGGAAACTATTCGGCCATTCCTGTACGCAAGGGTATCACTGATGGGCTGATGACCGAGATTCTGGAGAATGACCGGGTGCACGAGGGCCAGAAAGTAATGAGCAGCGTCATTCAGGTTGCGGAAAAACAAAATAATTCTAATGGCCCCCGGTTAGACATGCGAGTCATGGGCCGGGCGTTAGGGAGATAGCAAATGCCGCCGGTGATCCGGATACAGAATTTAGTAAAAACATACCTTATGGGCGATATCGAGGTCCATGCATTGAAAGGGGTGAACCTCACTGTCGAAAAAGGCGAATATCTGGCAGTCATGGGGGCCTCGGGCTCCGGCAAATCGACCCTGATGAACCTGATCGGCTGCCTGGACCACCCAACCTCGGGCGAATACTACCTGGACGGCATTAACGTGAATGAGTTGAGCCGGAACCGCTATGCGGACATCCGCAACCAGAAAATCGGCTTCGTGTTTCAGGGATTCAACCTGCTCGCCCGTACCTCGGCCCTGGAAAATGTGGAATTGCCGATTTTTTACGACCGCGTGCACAATATCAAGGATCCGCGTGCCAAGGCGCTCGCCGCTCTGGAAAAGGTCGGATTGGCCGACCGCATGCATCACGAGCCGAACCAGTTGTCGGGAGGCCAGCAGCAGCGGGTGGCGATTGCGCGCGCCCTGGTGAATAATCCTTCGATTGTCCTGGCCGATGAGCCGACCGGCAACCTGGACAGCAATACCTCGATCGAAGTGATGGAGATTTTTCAGAAACTTAACGCGCAGGGAATAACAATTCTGATGGTGACTCATGAAAACGATATCTCGCGCTACGCCCGCCGCATTGTCGAAATGCGGGACGGGCTGGTGATCCGCGACCACCCGGTGAATGCCCGCCGCAGCGCCGAGGAGGATTTGCAGGCCCTTAAAGCAGCGGCTGCTGAGAGTCTTTCCTGAGGCCTATTGCCCGGTTAAACCGACTTCTACGGCTGGAATATCAACAAGGTGAAAAGCGATGAGATGGCAGAATACAATCAAGGTTTCCTTCCGGAGCATACTGAAAAACCGGATGCGCAGTTTCCTGACCTCGCTCGGCATAATCATCGGTGTCGCCGCGGTCATTATCATGGTGGCGATCGGCGAGGGCGCGCAGAAAGAAATCCGGGACAATATCCAGACCTTGGGGGCCAACCTGCTCATGGTCTTTCCGGCAGCGCGTAATGTGGGAGGAGTCAGCCAGGGCTGGGGCAGTTTCAACCGGCTCACCATGGAAGATGCCAATGTCCTGGAGCGGCAGGCCAGGCTGGTCCAGGGGATCTCCCCGATGATTCGTGTGCGGGCCCAGGTTATCGGTGGCGGCGTAAACTGGAGTACCACTATTTCAGGGGTCTCGGTCAGCTATCTGCTGATCCGGGACTGGGGAATAGCCGAGGGAGAGTTCTTTACCGAACGAGACATCCTGAGCCGGAATAAAGTCGCGGTCATCGGGAAAACAGTCGCCGATAATCTGTTTCCGGACCAGGACCCGGTGGGGCAGAGGATCCGGGTCAACAACACGCCGATGAAAATTATCGGACTGCTCAAGGAAAAAGGCAAGGATTCGCGGGGGCAGGACCAGGATGATGTCTTGCTGTCGCCCTCGACAACGGTGCTGTACCGTTTCAGGGACGGGCGCTTTATCGACATGATCTATGCCAGCGCTGTATCCCCGCTAATGATCAACGCGGCGCAGGAGGAGATGGGAAGGATCCTGAGAGATGCCCATAAAATAAATACCGGCGAATCGGATGACTTTACAGTTTTCAACCAGTCCGAGCTGATCGAGACGCTCTCGGCGACGACCAGGACCCTGACCCTGCTTCTGGGTGCAATAGCCGGCGTTTCTCTGATCGTGGGCGGTATCGGGATTATGAACATCATGCTGGTATCGGTCACCGAGCGCACCCGTGAGATCGGAATCCGGATGTCCATCGGAGCGCGGGAGAGCGATGTCATGACTCAGTTTCTGACCGAGGCGGTCACGCTCAGCATGTCGGGCGGGCTGATCGGAATCCTTGTTTCGCTGGTCGGCTCCCGCATTCTGACTCAGATGACCCAGATCAAGACTCTGGTCAATCCGAGTATCGTGCTGGTCGCGGTCGTCTTTTCCGCAGCGGTGGGGATTTTTTTCGGATTCTACCCGGCGCGCAAAGCCGCCGCTTTGCACCCCATCGATGCCTTGAGGTACGAATGATTTCCTGCTCCCCGTCGCTGCGCCGCCCGGAATGCGGAATTTCATGGCTTGTTTTGTGAATCCGCGGAGAATACGGACTGATCGTTTAGAGTTTAAAGAAAGGGTTTGCGTTTTTGCGCGGACCCGTTTTATTTTGTATCCGAATTATCAATCTGCAGGTTAAAATAATACATTTCAATCTGATTCCTCGCCTTTATCTTTTGAAAAATCTACAGTAACCGGGTAGATTCTTTAAGATGCTAAAAATTAAAACTTCCTTCTTGCAGGAGATCCGGAGGGGGGTGATACATTATTGCCCGCCGGATCTGGAAGTTCGTGGAAAATAGATTGACTTCGTCCTTATTCTGAGGTATAAGCGAATTAACCCTGAAAAGAGACTTTATCGGACAACCGGGAGGACAGGGGATTGAAAACTTACCGCGATTTTCTAGTAGAGTTTGTCAAGAATCCGCAGGTTATCGGCGCCGTAGCACCCAGCTCAAGAACGCTGGTCAACAAAATGATCGAGAGGATTGATTTCGAAAAAGTGGATGTAGCGGTGGAATACGGTCCCGGCAGCGGCAGGATCACCCGCGAGCTGCTGAAAAGATTAAAACCCGGCTCTACCTATTTCGGTATTGAGATAAACGGGTTGATGGTCCGGAATATCAGGAACAACTTGCCCGAAGCGACAATTTATAAAGATTCAGTAGTTAATGTCTCGAAATACCTCGAAAAGCATAAAAAAGATCATGCGGATGTCATAATCAGCGGTCTCCCCTGGGCCATTTTCCCGAATGATATGCAAAAAGAGATCATGGGGAAAACCTTCGATGTTCTGCTGGAAGGCGGAATTTTCATTACCTACGCCTATTGCCACGGAACGCTGCTGCCCGCCGGAAAAAGGTTCAAATATCTGTTGTCCGAATATTTTCCCTCAATAACAAAATCCTCAATCGCCCTGCTGAATATCCCGCCGGCTTTTGTTTACCACTGCGAAAAATGATTGCCGGTTGAACAGGCCGCACCGATCCTTGCCTGAGGTGGGATTTTCCGCCCCAGGCTCATTCTCCCCGGATTCAGCCTCCCGGCATTGCTTTCGCTTGCCATCGATATTAAATGCACCAGCCTTTCCCCCCGGCTTTCCGGATTGACCGCTAAGCACATTATCTATCAGGTTTGGAACCGGCATTAAGGCCGCCAGGGGGAATTTCCTTTTGTTCGCGGGGCTTGAATTTTTCCGTGAATGGTGCTAAAGTTTCCGGGCAGTTACCACCGCCGCACCGCTCGAAGCTCACCAACGCCTTCAGGAGAAACCTAACATGTCCAGCAAAATAACGTTCAGCGCCGCTTTTCTGTCTCTGGCCCTCCTTGCCGCCTGCGCCAAAGAGCAGCCCTATCCCTATCGCTGGGTTTACGCTTTCGGCAAGAACCTTTCCACGGAACAGGGCACACAGGAACTGCTGGATATCGCCAAGACCTGCTCGGAACACGGGATCAACGGGATGGCGCTGCCCGGTGGAGTGGGCGAGATTTCGCTCAAAAGCCCGGAATATGTCGCTAACCTGAAAAAGGTCGCTGAATTCTGTGGCAGCCACGGTGTGGATGTTATCCCGGCGATGTGGTCGATCGGCTATGGCTCCGGGCTGGACTATGACCAGAACCTGGCTGAGGGCCTGCCGGTGACCGATGCCCTGTTCGTGGTCAAGGGGGGCGAGGCCCGGCTGGTGCAGGACCCGCCGGTGAGTATCGCCAATGGGGGCTTTGAAAAAATCGAGGATGATTTCCCGGCCAGTTTCGAGCCCCTGGCCGCCAGGGGCGAGGTTGTCTTCGGCGACCACGAGGTAGTCCATGAGGGCAGGACGGCCTTGCGTTTCGAGGTGGGTGGAGCCTACCCCGAGGAGTCGGCGCTGCTGGCGCAGACAGTAATGGTGCACCCCGGCCGCTGCTACCGCCTGAGCGGCTGGGTGAAAACGGAGGGGATCGAAAAAGGCGGGGATGTGTTCCCGCTGATCGTGAAAAGCCGGGAGGGCCGCAGGCTCCAGTACTATATCCCGAAAGTCGAGTCCACGGGCGACTGGAAGCGGGTGGACCTGGGCTTCAATAGCCTGACCTGCGACAGCGTGATCGTGGCGGTCGGCGCTCCCGAGAGCAAGGGTGGTCGCTTCTGGATCGATGACCTGGTTCTCGAGGAGGTCGGCCTGGTCAATGTCCTGCGCCGTCCCGGTACGCCGGTGGTCGTGAAAAGCGACAAGGACGGTACCCGGTACCAGGAGGGGGCTGACTATCAGGAGATCACCGACCCGCAGCTCGATTTCCTGTTCGATCACGATGATCCGGCCATTCGCATACTGCCGGCCGGGAAAATCCGCGAGGGCGAGCGGCTGAGAGTGAGCTGGTACCACGGGATGACCATTTATTACAGCCAGGTGCCGGTCTGCATGTCCGAGCCCGAGCTGTATGATTTCTGGCGGAGCAACGCCAAAATGCTCCAGGAAACCCTGTCTCCGCGCTACTATATGCTGAACATGGATGAAATCCGTATGGGCGGAACCTGCGAGGCCTGCCGCAGCCGCGGGATCAGCATGGCCCAAATGCTCGGCGAGACGATCAACAAGCAGGTCGAGTTGATCCACGAGGTCAGCCCGCAGGCCACGGTGTTTATCTGGTCGGACATGCTCGATCCCAACCACAATGCCGGCACCAAAGCCGGCGGCTACATGAAAGACTACTACTACCATGTGAATGAATCTTTCGAAGGCTCCTGGAACTATGTCCCGAAAGACCTGGTAATTGTCTGCTGGTACCACGAGAAGCGCGGCTTGAGCCTGCCGCATTTCGCCGGGCTCGGTTTCCGGACCATGGGCGGAGCGTATTACGATGCCGACAACCTGGACAATGTCAAAGACTGGCTGGTTTCGTTGGATAACACTCCCGGCGCGAGCGGGATCATGTATTGCAGCTGGAGCAACAAGTTCGGCCTGCTGGGCAAGTTCGGCGACCTGGTCTCGCAGCCCAGGCGGTAAACTCATCCGCTTCAAACCGGTGAGTGGGCAATCGGCCGGCTGACAGAATTATTTCGGAGACGGTTCAGATAAACCTTGTAGCAAACGGGGCAAAAAATGCATGCGCATGTTCATTCGGGAATTAATCGAGGCCTGGAGCGCGCCCTGAGGCTTGGAACCGGCTGGCTGGTGCTGGCCTTGTTAGTTCTGCTGCCGAATATTTCACCGGCAGCCGGACCCGCGGGAAAAATCATTTTCCACGCCGATTCATTTACGGTTTCCACGCCGGGGCAGTCTCCGGAGGGCTGGACAACGGTAAGCCGCCTGAGCACTTTTAAACCGGATTTCGGCGTGGCGGAAGAACCCGGCCTGGGCGGTCCGGGCTCGCTTTGCATTTCCGGGGCGGCCAGCCAGTCGGCCAGCGGCTGCTGGCGCGCGGAGGTCAAGGGGATCGATCCGGGGCGCTGGTACAGCATCGAGGCCTTTTTCCGGACCAGCGGAGTGCCCTGGCCCCAGCGGCAGACCCTGGCCCGTCTGTACTGGCTGGACAGCGAGGGAAATCGCGCGGCCATGCCGGAATATGTACCCGAGTCCGGCTCCGAAGGCGAGTGGCGGAAAGTAGCGGCCACCTACCGGCCACCTGAGAAAGCGTCAGCCGCCCGGATCGAGCTTTTCCTGAGCCACTGCCCGCAGGGGACGGTCTGGTGGGATAATATCACCCTGAAAGAAGTCCCTGAGCCGCCCTCGCGCCTGGTAAAAGTCGGCGCGGCCAACTGCCGCCCGGAAGGCAGAAAGACCAATCCGGACGTGGCCGATCAGTTCGTTCCGGTAATCGAGCAGGCCGGAAAATTGGGCTGCGACATCCTGCTGCTGGGCGAAACAATCACCCTGCCGGCCCGCGGCAATACGCCGACAATGGAAAAGGCCGAGCCTGTGCCCGGTCCGATCACCGAGCTGTTCGGCGGGCTAGCCCGGAAGTACAGGATGTATATTATTGCGGGCTTACTGGAAAATGAGCACGGTGTTCTGTACAATACAGCCGCGCTGATCGACCGTCAGGGAAGAGTGGCCGGCAAATACCGCAAGGTGACCCTGCCCCTGGAGGACCTGGAGGCCGGGGTGACCCCCGGCGACAACTACCCGGTGTTCGACACCGATTTCGGCCGGATCGGGATCGTGATCTGCTACGACATCCAGTTTACCGAACCCTGCCGGGCGCTGGCCCTGCAGGGCGCGGAGATCATTTTCTGCCCCAACTGGGGCAGCCCTTTCCCGGTCAAGGGCCGGGCGATCGAGAACCAGGTCTATATTGCCACCTCGGGCTATGATATCCCTACCGACATTGTCGATCCTGAGGGAAAGGTAATCGCCCGGGCGGATGAGCGTCACGGAGTGGCGCTGGCCGAGATCGACCTGAACCGGGGCATCCGGGAGGCCGGTTTCGCCAGGAAAAAGCAGTACCTGTTCCGCGAGCTGCGGCCGGACATTCCAATGCCCGATTTAGAAAAGTGAAATGCCATCCGGCCAGCCGGAAGAGAGTGGTACAGGGGCACGGTGCACCGTGCCCTAGCTCCGAATACTGTGCACTGAATTCTTTCACTGCCCGAGAATCTTTTTCTCGGCGTGCGCCACGATCCGGTCGATTTCGGCGATCTGTTCGGAACTGAGAACCGGCTCCAGAGGCGCGGCGAGTATGGCTCTGGCTTTTTCCTCCGCCAGTTTCTCCATCCCCCTGACCTGTTTTTTGCTGAAAGCCTCCCAGGGGTCGCATTCGGTCAGCTCGCTCAGCCAGAACTCCTCGCGGAAATGCTCGGCGGTGTGTTCCTCGGCCATGAAATTACCCTCCGGGCCCACCTTTTCGATCAGCTCCAGGGCCAGCGTGTGCTCGTTCACCTCGAAACCCTGCAAGATTCTTTTCGTGGCCCGCACCACCTCGGCGTCCAGCACCATCTGAAGCGGGCTATAGGTGATCCCGAACTCGATCTGGCCGATAGTGCCGATTCCCGAAGCGCCGCAGAGCAGGGGGAAAAGGATACTATGGGCTTTTTCCATGCCCGCCTGGAAGCCCGGCAGGCAGGAGTTGGTCTTTCCCCCGTGGGCCCCCGCCGTAATGCCGTAGAATTCCCGCAGCATCTGGATCCAGCCGCCCAGCAGGGGCATCCTCTCAGCCCCGGCATAGGGAAAGATCAGGTTTTTCATGTCGCAGTAGCCGGGAGTGGCATCGATACTGAGCACGGCATCGGTGCGGACCGCCTTGCCGAGCACCAGTCCGGCCAGGGTCTCCGCCAATCCGACCGCCAGCGTTCCGGCTCCCGAGGCCGGGGCGGTAGTGCCGGCGGAGGGCATCGTGTCCAGGGACTGCGGCATGCCGCGCCGCACGTACTCAATAAATATCTCAGCCATGTTTTCATCCAGGGCTAGCGGCGTGCGGCTTTCACCGTACCCCACCAGGCACGGCCTGCGTTGCAGCTCCGCCTGCGAGCCGCGCACCACCAGGGCGATCTGCTGAAGGTACTCGATATCCAGGGGCGCCCAGGCCTCGATCCCGCCGATCTTATTCGTGTGCTTGATCAGCTCGGCGGCCATCTTGACCGGCCTCAGCGGGTGGGGAATGCTCTGGTCGGCGCAGGGCAGGCCGGACCAGGTGATCTCCTCCAGAGCATTGACCAGTTTCAGGCTGTCGCGGACATCCGCGCCGTCAGCCGTGCGGCGGTTACCCTGGAGATCGAATATGAAAGCGTTGAAACCCCCGCTGTTGACCGTAAAATCATGCTGCAGCTCATCCGGACGGGTGAAATAAGAGGATTCGGTGAACCGGATCGCCTGGCGCAATCCCTCTCTTCTGGGGGAGCCGAAATCGCTGCGCATTTCATCGACCGCGGCCTGCACGGCCTCCGGCGGGAACTTGACGATCAGGCTGTTTGCATCAACGCGACAGCCCACGGATTTCAGATACTCCCGGGCCCCGGCATGGTAAACTTTCATTCCCACCCGCTCGAGAATCCGCAGAGCCCCCTCATGCAGCAAGCTCATCTCGCGGTCATTCAGGACCCTGATTTTACCGAAGAGCCTCGACAAGTTACCCCTCCATGGATAGATTATTGAATTCGAAGGCTAATTTTGCTCCAGTCAGAAAATACACGATTTTCTGATTCTTTCAAGAGCCGGTTTTTAGCAAAGAATTCAGCGCACATCTGCGGGTTTACATCCTGCCGGCGCGGCGAAGATTTCCTTTTTCAAGATTACCTTACTCTAAATTGACGGACAGAAGCGATGGGCCTTTCTTACGCCGACCTCCTGGTGATAGCTCTTTACTCCCTGCTGATGATCGTCATCGGCTGGCGTCTAAAGAAATCGATCAGCAGCCAGGAAGATTATTTCATGGGCGGCCGCAGGTTCGGCAAGCTCCTGCAAGTCTTTGCCATGTTCGGCTCCGGCACCTCCACCGAGGAGCCGGTGGGCACGGCCCGCAATTCGTTCACCGGCGGCCTGTCCGGGATCTGGACCGCGCTCAACTACCTTTTTGTCACCCCTTTCTACTGGTTTATCGGCGTCTGGTACCGCCGCTTCCGCTACATTACCCTGGGGGACTTTTTCGCCGAGAGATACCAGAGCCGCTCCCTGGCCGCGGCCTATGCCGTATTCAGTATTCTTTTCTTCGTGGCCTGGCTCTCGGTAAGCTTCTCCGCCGCCTCCAAGACCATCACCGCGATCACCCCCAAAGCCGAGAGCGTTCTCAGCGCACCGGAACAGACCGAGCTGGCCCGCTTCAGACACCTGCGCGAGCTCGAGAGCCGGGACTACAGCGGGCTTTCGGAGACTGAGCGTGTCAAGCTCCAGGATCTGCGCCAGGCAGCGCCGCGGGGCAGGTTCAGCTACCTCAGCGAGGTCCAGATAACCTGGTTTATCGGCCTGATCGTGCTGATCTACAGTTGGGCCGGCGGCCTGAAAGCCGCTTACCTGGCCGATTTCATCCAGGGACTGTTCATCATCCTGCTCTCTTTTATCATGCTCCCGTTCGGACTGTGGCAGATCGCCGGCTCGCACGGGCTGGGCGGACTTCTCGAGGGCTTCCGGGCCCTGCACCAGAAAGTCCCCCAGGAAATGTTCGACATTCTAGGCTCGCCCACCGCAGGGGATTTTACCTGGTATTATCTGTGCGCGGTGACCGCGATCAACCTGATCGGCATAGTGGTGATGCCCCACCTGATCGTGGTGGGCGGAGGCTCGGCCCGCGATGAGCTGACCGCCCGGATCGGGATTGTGTTCGGCCACTACATCAAGCGCTTCCTGACCATTCTCTGGGCCCTGGCCGGGCTGATCGCCCTGGCCCTCTATGCCGGTCAGCTCGATGATCCGGACCTGGTCTGGGGCTTCATGGCCCGGAACCTGCTCGGACCCGTGGGCTCGGGTCTGATCGGGGTGATGATCTGCGCTCTGATGGCGGCGCTGATGTCCACGGCGAGCTGCTATATCCTCTGCGCCGGCAGCTTGATCGTGCGCAACCTCTACAACCTGATGCGGCCCGGCCTCAGCGAGGCGCACTATGTCCTGGCGGGCCGCCTGGCCGGCGCGCTGACCATTACCGGGAGCATCCTGTTCGCCAATTACTATCAGGATGTTTTCGGCCAGCTCAAATTCGCCTGGGAGATGCCGGTAATTTTTGCCTCGACAGTCTGGGTGGCGATGTACTGGCGCAGGGCCACAACAGCCGGGGCCTGGGTCAGCGTGGGTTTCACGGCTTTCGCCTTTTTTATCCTGCCGGCTTTCCTGCCGCTGGCTGTACCGGGCCTGCGCACGGATGAGCGCTTCCTCACAGTGACCCGCACTGAGCAGGTGGTCCGCACTTATGCGGCGAGAGAATTCGATGTCCGGGAGCGGGAGAAAAAGATCGAGCAGTGGGAGAGCGGCAAGAGCCGCGGAGCGGCGATGGGCGAAAAGCCCGCGCCGCTTGGACTCGGGGAAACTATCGAGGTCTGGAGCAAGCCGCCCTCGAAAGCGATATTCTGGACCCGCGGTGTGGCCCTGCAGCGTGGTATCTTACGCGGCGAGGGATTTTTCAATCCGGACATGCTGCTCTTCCAGTGGCTAGGCCTGGACCTCGAGTCTCTGCCCAACCCGCTGGTCGAGACCCTGCGTCTGCCGCTGCGCATTTTCCTGCCGCTTCTGCTGATGATAGTACTGTCGCTATTTACCGCGCCGGTGGAGGAGGAGGTGCTGCGGCGCTTCTATGCGCGGATGAAAACTCCGGTAAACCCGGACCCGGAAAAGGACCGTCAGGAGGTCGAGCGCTCCTGCCGCGAGCCGGAGCGGTCCGACAACCAAAAGCTCTTTCCCGGCACCCGGCTGGAGTTCACCCGCTGGACCCGCACTGACCTGTTCGGCTTTATCGGCAGCCTGCTCTGCGCCGGGCTGGTGATCGCCACGACATTATTCATAGCCGGCCTGGGGAGCGGGAATTAATGGAACTGAGGCAATATCCCGTAGCGTAGGGCGGCGCGCGCATGTGAAGCCATGCGCACGGGGCCGCCGGGACCTCCCGGCGGCCCCGCCTGTGCGGAATCGCACAGGCGCCGCCCTCTGCCCGGGCTTTCTGGATTTGATGTCCTAGGTTGCACAGGACAGGACATTGAGATCTTTAGGGTTGCACTTTCAGCTCTGATTCAAAGCTCCCAGCCCGGACGGTACTGACGGCGCAGCAGGTCATTGGCTTCCGGGACATTGGTGATTTGCATGTTTTCCGAGTCCCACTCAAGCTTGCGGCCCACCCGCAGGGCCACCGCGCCCAGGCAGACCATCTCCGCGCAGGCTCGCGCATTCTCGAAATTCCCCTCCGAGGGCTTGCCGCCCTTGAAAGCCTCGACCCATTCATCCCGGTGGCCGCGTTCCCGCTCCGCCGGCTCCTTGGCCCCCTGGAATTCGAGCATCTTTTTGCCCGGGATGATCTGCGGCTTATTCCCCAGAAAGTCCCCCAGGATTTTGCCGCTGTCGCCGACAAAGAGCATCCCGCTCTCGGGAATCTCTTTGCCATCCATTTCCAGCTCCGCGGGTGTCGGCGGTTTCATCCCGCCATCGTACCAGTAAAGCTCCAGCGGCGGCATTTGCCCGCGCGCCGGGAATTTGAAGCGCATGGTGCTGGCAATGGGGAACGAGACTTTGTTCTCCTGCACCCCGCTGACATGGTCTTTTATTTCGCAGGTAAAGCTTCCATTGGACTCGACACTGAGCGGGGCTGGCAGATCGAAAGCCATGAACACCGGCCAGAGGCTGTAGTAGCCCATGTCGCCCAGGATGCCGCTGCCGAAATCGTACCAGCCGCGGAACACGGCGTGGGTATAGTTCGGATGGTAGGGGCGGTATAAGGCCGGCCCGAGCCAGAGATCCCAGTCCAGGCCCTGCGGGACTGGTGGAGTGTCGGTAGGATTGGAGGGCCACTGCGGCCAGATCGGCTTGTTGATCCAGTTGTGCACCTCGCGCAAGCTACCGATTGCTCCGGACTCGATCCAGCCCTTGATCTGCTGCATCGAATTGCCGCCGCTCCAAGCCGACAGGTGCGTGGCAACCTTGGTGCTGCGGGTGGTCTCGACCGCCAGCTTGACCTCATACATCACATTGGAGACCGGCTTGTGCATGACTACATGTTTACCTTTTTTCATGGCGGCAATGGCGATAGTGGCGTGCAGGTGGTCCGGGGTCATCACCTTGACCGCATCCAAGTCCTTTTCCTTTTCCAGCAGCTCGCGGAAATCGGCGTAGGCGGCGCAGCCCTTGTATTTTCCGGAAGGCTTGTTCTTGGCGTAGTACGCCTCGATAATCTCTTTACCCACCTCCCTGCCGGCCCGGATGCCGCTGTCGCCCTCGCCCCAGGCCGGATTTTCCAGGAATTTGCGGATATTGTTTCGCAGGCCGTTCCTGGACCAGTCCACATAATCCTGACTGTCGGCATTGGGATCGCAGGCGGCGACAACCTGGATTTCCGGGTTCGGCAGCAGGCCGGTCAATTCGCGCAGGCCCTGGGTGCCCAGGCCGATATAGCCCAGGTT
>Ga0156185_1163_pt1 | contig 23859 bp, 21 predicted proteins | sample RifCSPlowO2_12_FD_107838 | JGI IMG/M metagenome (GOLD analysis project Ga0156185, IMG submission 107838) | Candidatus Glassbacteria bacterium RIFCSPLOWO2_12_FULL_58_11 | reverse complement strand
TTCGTTCACGGTAACCGATGCGGCTCAGGCCGGCGACCTGCGGACAATGTATATTACTGTCGGCGCTGGCAACCTTCCGCCGGTACTGGGAGATATCGGGGATCTAACGATCAGCGAGGGAGAAACTCTGAGCCTGGAGGTTTCGGCCTCCGACCCGGAGGGCGATCCGGTCACGGTATTCGTCAATTCCCTGCCGGCGAATGCCAGTTTCGACAGCGATAACAATATCTTCTCCTTCCAGCCCTCCTACGCCCAGGCCGGCTCTTTCCGCCTGAGCTTCCTGGCCAGTGACGGAGAACTGACCGCGGAAGAGCCGATCACGATAACGGTGCTCGACATCGAGGTGCCGCCGACGATCAGCGTGACTTCAGACTGGACCTTGAGCGAGGGCGACTCACTCGAATTCACCGTGGATGTCCGGGATGCCGAAGGGCAGCGGCTCGAAGTGGTGACCACCCATCTGCCTGAGGGCTCCTCGTTCAATCCGGCGGATGGGCATTTCATCTGGGTGCCGGATTACGATGAAGCAGGCGATTACCAGATGACTTTCCTGGCCAATGACGGCAGCCAGTCCGCGCAGAAAGATGTTTTCATCCATATCGTTGACCGGAACCGCAACCCGCAGATCTTCCAGATCGCGGACCAGGAGGTGGTCGAAGGCGAAGTCATCAGCTTCGAGCTCAGCGCCACAGATCCGGACGGCGACGCGCTCACGATCACCATCGATTCGACCCAGACGCCATATAGCAATTCGGTCGAAATCCGGAACAACAGCGTATTCGTGTTTGATACCAACCTGCTCGATAAGGGATTGCAGATTCCCTCGGCGGTATTCGTGGTCAAGGCGGATGACGGACGCGGAGGGAAAGCCAGGCGGGCCATCGCCTTCAAGATCATCCGCCGCTCGACTATCGATGTGCCGGAAATTCAGCCCGGGAATTTCGCCGGGCAGACCGGCCCTCTTCTCGCCTCCGCTTTTACTCACAGCTTCCCGGGCACCGGTCTCCAGGTGAGTATAAGTAACCAGGGCGGCGCTCCGGTCAGCGGCAATATCACCGGCAGCGAGGTGTCCGGCTCTCTGGACACCACCCGTCAGACCGCACCCCTGCTGGCCGCCAAATACGAGCGCCTGAAGAAGTCCAGGGACCAGGTGACAGTGCTGCCGTTCCTGGCCGGCGATGGGACAACAGGGGGCGAATTCTACGGTGTGCGCCGCGGCTGGGGGCTTGATCTTTCGAGCGCCTTGCTCGGCAGCTTGACCTCGCTGAAATTCACCCTGACTTTTAGCTACGAGGATCGGGATATCCCGGCTACCGACATCCCGGAGTTTACCGAGGCGGCAGTCTCGGTTTTCGGCCTGAACACCTCTGGCGGCTTCGTCCAGCTCGCCACCCAGCTCGATACTTTATTGAACACCGCCACCGCCGAGGCCGATCTTTCGCTCTATTCGGATTTCACCCTCGGGGTGATTCTCGACTTGTCCGCACCGGTGATCGCCAACACCGCGCAGTTGATCAGCACGGCGGACGAGATCGGCCCCTACACGGTGACCACGACGATTGTGGACAACGTGCTGGTGCGCAACGCCAAGCTGTATTATGCGCTGGAAGGCCAGGCCTTCCAATCCGTGAACATGCGCCCGGACTCACTGTTGATTAACGGGTTCAGCGCCTCGATCCCCGGGTTCAAGGAGGGCAGCACCGTACTCTATTACGTCGAGGCGGGCGATTCCGTGAACACGGTCACCGACCCGGCGGGAGGCTCCGCGAACGCCTACCGCTTCTCCATCCTCTTTGACGGAGTGCAGTCGGTGACTGCGGGGGACCTGGACAGCAACGGAAAGATCGACATTTTCGACCTGCTCGGCCTGCTCAAAGTTTTGGGAGGCAGCCAGCAGGCCTCAGCTGCGGCAGATACCAATGGCGACGGCAAAGTGGATATCTTCGACCTGCTCGAGCTGCTTAAGCTGTTAGCTAAATAAAGGTTACAGACCCTCCAGGGATAAAAAAGGGATGGTCTCGCACATTCGAGACCATCCCTTTTTATATCTGCAAAATTATCTGAAAAGGAAAGTGCTTGTCAGAGCTTCCTCGAGCTTACCCCATCCTCGGCTTCAGTCACATAAAATTTAGCGGTCAGGCTGGTGCTCTTACTGTAGAGGCTGCCGACTTTCTGCTGAAATTCCTCCACGCGGTTTCTCATCACGAGGTTTATCGTGCAGCCTCCAAAACCCGCGCCGGTCATGCGCGCGCCCAGCACTCCGGGCACCATGCGCGCCAGATCGACCAGCAGATCGAGCTCCTTGCAGCTCACCTCGTAATCGCTCTTGCAGCTTTCGTGGCTCTGGTTTATCAGCTCGCCGAATCTTTTCATATCCGGATTTTTCAAAGCCTGAGCGGCCAGCAGCACTCTCTTGTTTTCGGTAACCACATGACGGCAGCGGCGGAAAATCACCGGGTCGATATTGTCGCGATTGACAACCAGAGAATCTTCGCTTACATCGCGCAGATTGCGTATCGATTTGTTGAGTGAATTAAAAAAGAGGCTGCCGCGCTCGCACTGTTTCTGGCGCTGATGGTATTCGGTGGCGCCGAGACCGCGCTCCACGCCGCTGTCGGCAATCACGAAAACCAGCTCATCCGAGGGGATCGGGATCAGCTCATATTCCAGGTTGCGGCAATCCAGAAACAGGCCATGGCCCTTGCGGCTGAGCTTGATCGCAAACTGGTCCATTATTCCGCAGCTTACTCCGACAAACTGGTTCTCCGCTCTTCGGCAGAGCTTGATCTGCTCCAGGGGTTCGAGCGGCAAATCGAACAGCACAGCGCAGGCCTCGCACACCGCCAGCTCCAGCGAGGCCGAGCTGCTCAGGCCGCTGGCGATCGGGATATTGCCGCCGATCAGCGCATCGAAACCCTCTAAATGACAGCCCTGCACGCTTAGCTCCCGGCAGACCCCTTTCACATAATCCGACCAGTGGCGCGTGCGTTTGAGCTCCTCCAGGTCGAATTCAACCAGCTCGGAATAATTTGACGAATAGACTTTCACCGTCCGGGTCCCGTTTTTCGAGGCGAAAAATTTAGTGCTGCGGTTAATCGCCGCCGGAAATACGAACCCGTCATTGTAGTCCGTATGCTCGCCGATAATATTCACCCGGGCTGGAGAGGTCACTGCCACCTCGGCGGCCTTGCCGAACAGTTCCTTGAATTTATCCAGCTCGGTAATATTTTCTTCAAGGGTTTCCATAATACCGTATCGGCTAAAGGGCGGGATAATAATAAGCGCAGCTTTCGCGGGTTCCAAAAACTGAGTTTCCTGGTTCCCAGAAAAAGCCAGAATTATAAATTAGGCACATGTCGGTGCAAAATCAACCTTATCTTGTTCCCGCCAGACACAGCTGGAATAGCGGTCCAGCCTCGGGCGAGAGGCAGGGGAAAAACAAAACCCATTTCCAGGGGATGGTGGATAAGGGCGCTGGGTGCACTTCGGCGAGGTGGGTGAACGTTTCCGGGAGGGGCGGGAGGCTGCTTCGGCCCCCGGCGAGTATACCTGCGGCGATCAGAAAAAGATATAAAGCAGCAGCAGCATCTCGAGCGAAAATAAAAAACCCGCTCCGGTGACTATCTCCAGAAAGCGCCAAAATTTCTTGCTGGCGAACATCCGGTATCTCCTTAGCTGGAATCTTCGTAATCAGAGGGTCCTTCTGCTTAATCGCTAATTCGAAGCATCATCCATGCCAGGAAAAGCCGCTTATTAACACCTTCAAATTACTAAATTTAGGCCAGAACCTGCTATATCCTATCAAGGGAAATGACCGTAATGGGGGAAAATCTTTCCGTATCTCGTCAGCCAGGTATTTGCGTAACAGCGCTGTCTTGACAAGATATTTTCAAATGTGTACTTTTACCCCAGGCTATCTGGTCGGGTTTGGGTCAGCAGAGCGCACGCCGGGACAGGATTGAAATATGCTTAACCTGATTATCCTTTTTGCCGGACTGATCGCAGTAGCGGCCATCAGCTATTTAGTCTTCAAGCGCCTGAAAAAAAGAAGGCTGGCTATCCAGTTCCAGATTTATCAAGCGCTGCTTCAGGACGCTCGTCAAAGCCGCTTACAGTATGTCTCCGCTCTTGAAGTTTCCGAGAAGGTGAAATTTCAGATCGATGCCCTGCAGAGCGAGGTTTCCGCCATGAAGGGTAAGCAGTATAATTGCAGAGCAAATATCAGGAAGCTGATCCAGGACTTGCGTAAAGTGTACGCCGCTAATCTGACAACCCAGTATGACCTGAACATTCGCGATAAGAAAAAAATGGAGCTGTTTCATGCCTGGAGGGCATACGATATTCTAAAAACCCCCTATAACCAGAAGTTTGTGGAAATCCGCACCCACCATGAACAGTACGCCAAGCTCGCCAATGAAGCCAAGGAACGCAGCGAGAAATGGTTCAGCGATAAAAAGAAAGTGATGGACCTTTACGGTTACCTGAGCGGTGAGATGAAACTGGCAAACCCGCGGGAAGTCCTGCTTAAAGGTGACAAGGAATGACTGGAACACGGATTCCGGCCGGAGAAGGAATATTAATAGAAACGGTCTCGCCCTCTTTTCGCCTATCCGACCTCAGGTTAGATATCCAGTTATTTCCCTTCGCCTGCATGCCCCTCTGTTCGACCTGATTCTTCGTTCAGCAATCAGACTTTTTTATCCGCCCGAAATGAAAGTCTTATCCCTTGTCAGGCTCCGATTCCAGCCATAAGCAAGGTGAGCCAGATTACGAGCACGCACCCCAGGACGCCGAGCATAAAACCGACCGTATCTTCCCTGGTCCATCTGGTGAACTCGAACCCGGTATTCGGGAATAATTTCAGGTAATCGAACCGCCCGGGATCGGCATATGACGCCTCGACTTCCCTGGCATCCTCCTTCGGATCAGGCTTTACCGGAGTTTTTATGCGCGCGTAGAACCGGTCGAGAACTTTCTTTTCGACCGGCGCGGTGAAAAGCGAAAAAATTATCATCAGCAAGATCGGCAGAGCGATCCGGAAAGGAAGCCGGAGAGTTTCGATCATCGAGTTGGGCAGAGCCGCCAGATCGACTCCCGCCATATCGAGAAAGGCCATTTCGAAATTGAAAAAACCCTGGCCCGAGCGGCTCCCGTCCGGCAGGACCTTGATGCCCTTGGTCCAATAGATCGGCTTCGAGGGGGGTTTGGTGGTTATTTCGATTTCCTCTCCGAGGTTCAGCGGACGCAGGGCCGGAGTTTTCGCCAGGCCGGCCGCGTCGAGCTGATTCCACTTCTCGATTTCGCGGTTCCTGTTCCAGATGTCAAATTCTTTCGCCCGGTAGCTTCGGACCACCTCGCGGGTCTGAGTCACCGCAAGGAATTTCTGGTTCAGCCGCAGGGCGGGATGTGCCACCGGCAGCAGTATCGGGATGATAAAAAAGAGCAGCGCGCTGGACACGATGGTTATCCAGGCGGCCAGCCGGCTGGCGCGGCGCCAGAACATGGCCACCCAGACCGTGGCGGCGAATATTACCGGAAGCTCCCAGGCGACTTTTAGCTGGTCGAAAACATCGTAGTAGTAAATCGAGAAAAACACTCCGCCGACTATCGCCAGGGCGCTGCACAACCGGGCGACAAAAACGTAGTGTCTTTCGCTTTTTTCAGGAGCCACCCAGCGGTAGAGGTTCCGCACCAGCAGGCTGCTCGCCACCAGGATATAGCAGCTGGCGCTCGACATCAAAGCCGCCATCAGCGACACGATCATCAGCCCGACCAGTCCATAGCCCACCGGGCCGAGAAGGTCGAGAGTTGCCTTGCCCCAGACCAGATCCGGATCGGCGATCTCATGCGCGTAGAGGGCGAGCGCAATCAGGCCGGTCAAGGTCCAGGCGATGGTCAGGAAGCGCTTGATGAAATTCCCGGCCATTATCCCGATCCTGGCGCTCAGCTCATCCCTGGCCGAGCCTCCGCCGACCACGATCATGTGCGGCTGGACCACGATCCCCACTAGATTGATCGTGGTAACCGCCAGCAGGTAGTACCAGGTGAAATCGCTGGCCGTGGGCGAGCCGAGGATGTCGAAAAATCCCTCGGGAATCTTCTGGTGCATGATCCTGAACCCATCCCAGAGGCCCGTCCCGCCGAACCGGAGGCTGATCTGATAGAGGCCGAAGGGGATGAGGATGAAAGAGAGAATGATGATAAATATGCTTTGGACGAAATCAGTCAAATACGCCGCGACCAATCCGCCCGTCCAACTGTAAAGGATTACCACCAGTCCGATGAAAATGATCAGCGCCGGCCCGCTGACATAGCTGAAAGTCCCCCGGGGATGGAGCACGCGCAGTTGTTCCAGCTCCTGCTTTTCACTCTGGTTCAGCAGGCTGTAGTCCCGGCTTTCCAGTTCGCTCATTCGGCTGAACAGGGACAGCTCCCGGCTTTCCGCGGCATTCAGCTCCTGCGCCGCTTTCGGAGTAAGAGCGACAATGGTTTTCGAAGCCGCGGAAAAACCGACCGAGAGCCAGACAATAAAAAAGAAAAGCCCGAAAATCGCATACATTCCGGCCATGGAACGGCTCTGAAAACGCTCCGCGAAAAAATCGCCCATCGTGATCATCCTGTACCTTCTGTACCACAGCCCGATAAACCAGTAAAACGGGGTACAGAAAAGATAATTCAGCACGGTCCAGATACCCGAGAGCCCTCCGGCAAATGTATTGCGGGCGGTGCCTACCGGACTGTCCGTCGAGGTGCCCGAGCCGAACATTGCGAAAATCTGCAGCGCCTTACCGAACGCTCTGCCGCCCATGAAATAATCTTCCTGGCTCTTTATCCTGCGCATCGACCAGTAGCCGATACCGATCATCGCTCCGATGTAGAGTACGATCACAATCAGGTCCGCAATAGTCAGTCCCAGCATGTTACCATCCTTTAGAGGCGGTTCGACGTGCCTTTGCCGTGGGCGCGGCCCCCTATGCGCGGCGGGGACGCCGGCCCGGACAGGTGGAGGATTCCGAAATCTAGAGCAATTGCTAAAAGTATTTTCAGTTTCCTGATAAACTTTATGGGATAAGGAGCACTAATGAGCTCCCGGATCCGGCAATTGCTATAGTATAATATAACTTTGCTGCAAACTCGGGAGCACCTTTCTTCCACTGCAAGATACAATATACCTGACGGCTATTGCTATGCCCCGGCTGCAAAATGCTGCCGGGATGGCTCTCCCGGTTAGCCCGGCCTTTCCAGGTCGAAGCATACTCGTAAGGACTTCTGGCCACCACTATAAATTATTCGCCGGCGAAATGGACAATGGAAAAGACATCGTACCCCGCCAGTCTCTTCCGTCCCGCCAGAAAATCCAGCTCGACCACAAAGGCCGTTCCGACCAGCTCCGCGCCCTGGCCGGCGATCAGCTCGCAGGCCGCCGCGGCGGTGCCGCCGGTGGCCAGCAGGTCGTCCAGCAGGATAACCCGCTCGCCCGGCTTGATCGCATCCTTGTGCATTTCTACACTGTCCGTGCCGTATTCGAGAGCGTAGCTTATCGAAACCGTTTCCGCGGGCAACTTGCCCGGTTTGCGAATGGGGACCAGGCCTGCGCCCAGACGGTAAGCCAGCGCGGAGGCAAAAAGATAGCCTCGCGCTTCGATAGCCGCAACCAGGTCGATCCTCGAGCTTTTATAACGCTCGTACAAGAGATCGATGACCTCCGCAAACAACCCAGCTTTCCCGATCAGAGTGGTAATGTCCTTAAAGAGGATTCCCGGCTTCGGAAAATCGGGCACATCGCGGATGGCGGCAGCCAGATGTCCATATTTTTCCATGTCCGCTCCTTTATCTTTAAATCCGGATAGAATGTTTGGGGCTAAATATAGCGCAGGGATGGCAGCAGGCTGAACGGGTCGAATGGACGCCCATGCTTGCGCACTTCGAAATGCAGGTGCGGACCGGTAGTGCGGCCGGTAGCGCCGATCAAGGCGATAACCTGTCCGCGGTTTACTTTATCGCCGCGCTCCCTGAGCAGGCGGGAACAATGACCGTAGTAAGTAGTCAGTCCCTTGCCGTGGTCGACAATCAGCAGCCGGCCGAAACTGCCGCTTACCCCGCTGAAAACCACCTCCCCGGCCCCGGCGGCATGTACCGGTGTCCCCGGTTCACCATCGAGGTCCACGCCCGTATGGAAATTCCGCATTCCGCTGAGCGGATCCTTGCGCGCTCCGAAATAGGAGGTTACCCTGGCCGTTGTTTCAATCGGCAGCGGCCAGATCAGGCGGTAGTCTTCCTCGTCGAATTTTTCCCTGGCCGCCGGCTGGATAATGGTCTTGCGCGGGGCGCAACCGGTGAAGATTACAAAGAAGGCCAGCCAGCCCAAAAGCGGCAATGATTTTCCCCAGTGTCCGTAAGGGGATTTTAGGGGATGCTCTGTCATCGATGCTTTCGGATTTGGCTTGGGATGCAGGCAGACGCTGAGAACGGAAAATCAAAGGGAGCGGCCGCGGCCGCAAATAGTATCCCGCCCTTCAACGGCTTATCCCGAATGAGTCGTAATTACCCTCTGGAGGCTCGAGATAAGACCTGACCTCGATTATTCGTGCATAACTGGGACCGTTTCCGGCTCGCGCCTGAAATTCCTCGACAACCGCCTGTTCACCCTCAGCGACTATTTCAACATCGCCATTAGGCAGGTTCCGGACATAACCGGTAACCGGAAATTCCTCGGCGAGACGGCAGACAAAATAACGGAAGCCGACTCCCTGTACTCTCCCGCAGACTATCGTTCTCAATCTGTACCGGGCTTTCAAATTCCAGGCTCCTTACGCTTTCACCTCGGCAGGGAACCCCCGACGGGATGGCCGAAATATAGACCCTCGCGGCCGGCTCGTCAAGGCGCAGAGAGCCAGAGTCCGCCCCCTGTAACCGGCTTAGCGTTTAGCCGGTATGAACAGTGTACTGATTCCGCGGCTGTGGTCCGAGCTCCGATTTTTGCGCACTGCCCTCGGGTTGCAAGAAAAGAACCGAGGAACATTTTTTGCGCTGCCCTACTATATTTGCCTCAGGCGGCGGCCCGCCTGGAATACATTGGAATCGGGCAGTCGAAATATTGTTCTCCGCGTTCCGGTCCACTGGAAACCGCTGCGGCAACTATCGAATTATTCTCTGCAATTAATAATCTGTTCAGTATAATAATCAAATATATATATAATGGAACTGTTTGGCGAATTCATTTGTAACATAATCAACTTATTACAGACGGCTTATGTATCGCCATTCCACTTATTATTCGTATTAATTAAGTTATATTTTCTTCTAAATTACTTCTGCAACGATTATTGTGATTTTATTCATAAATACTGAAAAGTATTGTGTTTCTGCGAACCAAATTATCTGGTATAGGCTAAACTAAAATGATTGCTGCTATTTCAATTTTCCTTGACAATTAAACTTGAATATTATAATTATCTAAAAATGGCGGAATGTAATGTTATCGTTACGCCGCGAAATGAATTCGGATCGAGCGGCGGGCCAGGCATTTTCATATTTCCTCATCGCAAACGCAGACAAACCGGATTCGAGGAGGGCTTGATAACGGGCGTTCATGGCTGAGGAAGGACAAATAGTTTCAGCTTAGATTATCCGGTTTTTATGGCAGCTTTTTAGGGATAGGGTTATTTCACACGGAAGGGTGAATAATAATGCAACACAGAGGCGAATATCTATGAATACCACTGTTGACCAGAAAAGAATCATCGGCGAGAATATTAAAGCGGCAAGAAAAATTAAAGGTCTCTCGCAGCGCGCGCTGGCGGAGAAACTCGGGATCGCCTTTCAAAACCTGAGCGTCTGGGAGAACGGAAAAGGCGCGCCTTCGGCGAAATATCTGATGAAGCTGGCGGAAATTCTCTCCATCAGCCTTGACCAGCTTACCTCGAAATCCGGCTTCATTGCCAGTCTGGAACGCGGCTCGATGGAGCGGGCCGGTTACGGGGCTTATACCGGCGGAGGCGAATACGGTCAGGCCGATTCCGCGCTGCAACGGGCCTTGCAGAATGAAATACCGAAGATCGTTCAACGGGAGCTTTCGGATAATCACACCCTCAAGCTGATTATCGCCTATCTTGAGGAAATACTCGGTATTCTCAGGCACGGCAGCCAGGTTCGGCCCGAATTGAGACAAGCGGCCGACAGCCAGGGGCACCGCACTTATTCCCCTGCCGCGCTGCAAATCCCGCTGCCTCCGGTCGATCTGGCGAAAGAAAAAAGAAAGAGCTGGGAGCGCAATGCCGCGACTCTGTTGAAATGGTCCGAATCCGATCAATCATTCTGGGTCCCGGCCTGGGCTCTGGAAAAATACTGCCGGACAGTCGAGCCCAGCCCTTACGGCGAAAACCTCGGTGAAGTTTCCAAGGCCCTCAAGGATTACGTCGAACAGGGCGCCAGGTAGCAGGACCGCGGCGGAGTGCGGCAGCCGGATAGGGCCTGCCGCACCTGTCCGCCGGATAATTATCAAAAGGTTAAATGGAACCGGCCGATATTAAAACCGTAGGATAATTCAGCAGATTTATTTCCGCGACGATTTTCCTGGCGGATAATTTTCTATTACCGTTAAGCCGGTCGGCCGAGTTCCTATGCCCCGGAAAAAAAAAGTCCCAGTCAGGGCCGAGCCGCCAGGCTGAAAGAGCTTGACCGTATAATCGCCAGCCTGGATGGCGAGCCGGATTTTACATTCGACCATCTGCGGGAAGATGAGCGCCGTCTCACTCCCCGCACCCTTTCCGTCTCCGCCGACCGCGAGCTGTTCAACCGTCTGGCCTGCCGGGATTACATCTACCTGAAAAGCCTGCCGATCCAGTCCGACAGCCGCATTCTTCCCCTGCTCCTTCCCCAGTCCGTCTGCGGCCGGGCGCAGAACGGTCACGGCCTGTTCTACGATGAATTCGGCCGCAGTCTGCTGTTTCCCGAAGCCACTATCGAGGATGTTATCCTGGCCCTGGGCTCCGATGAACTGGGCCTGCCCGGCCATCTGATAAAAGTTCTTCGCCAGCAGCTCCTCGAAAGCCTCCAGCGCTTCCTGATCGATTCCCTCGCGCATGAGAAAATAACCTTCGGCAGCGCTTTAAGCGGCGACCGTAATCCTTTCGGCATCACTTTCCTCGAAGGCGTGACTGTCGAGTCGCCGGCGTTTTTCAAGGGTTTCGTTCTAGGAGGGATCATGGACAACTGGCGTGACCGGCAGCGCACCGCCGAGCATTTCAAGGTCACACTCAACGGCGAGCCATTGCTTCTCGGCGGCGGCGAGAGCCTGTTAACCGACCGCGAAAAGTTCCTCCAGGCCGGACTGAGCGAACAGGTGGCCTCCAGCCGTGTATTCAGCGAGGAGGAGCTGGATCACCTGCGCAGCCTTGAAGTGATCCTGCCGGAAAAGGACAACGAGCGCAGCCCCAAACCGGTCGGAATGTTCTACCGCAGGATGTCCGGGCCGGGAGTCAGCGATGATGCGGCGATTATCTACCTGGGCAAGACTTATGGCCGGGATGCGATGTACGGCGTGCTGCTGGCCGATGCCGCGGACACTTACGACAAGTTTGTCGAAACCTACGTCGAGGGCGGCTACGATGAAAAGCTGGTCCGGCTGGTGACCGCGCGCCTTGCCAAAGAGGGCCCCTACGTCACCCGGGAGGAAATCCGCCGGATGATCTATTTCAGCGCCAAGGCCAATGATCCGCCCCTGGATATCAGCAGCAGCCACCGCAGGCTGATCCAGGTCGAATCCGGCGCGAAAGTCCCCACCTTCCTCAACCACCTCGAATATGTCGAGGGCCGCAAGCCCGCGCGGATTCCCCTGGGCTACAACCGCTTCGACAGCGAAAAATTCTATAAAGGCATCAGCCAGCGGGCCGCTACCCTCCGCCTGGGCTGGAATACGCCGGCCTCTCACGCCCAATGATGTTCACCTAATCGGGGAATACCGGTACGCTGGCCTTCGAAGCCGGAAAAACTGTTAACGGAATAGTTGCGTCCAACCGTTGGTCGTAAGGTTGGAAGCCGGGTGGGAGAATCAGCGGAGCCGCTTACAGGCAATAGGCCAGCCCGAGATAGAACCGGCCGGTGAGTTTGTACTTGCTTTTCGGGAATTCGGCGACCGCGCGCAGGTCGCCGCGCAGGTCCAGGCCTCCCCGGAGGATCAGCATCGCCCCCAGTCCGAGGTTGGCCGTTGGATTGAGATCGTTGCCGGTAGCGCCGGTGATAATCTTGTCCCGGACTATCACACCGCCCCCGGCAGCCAGGTATGGCGTAATACAGTTACGGTACATACCGAGCGGATAGAGCAGGCCCAGAGTCCCGTACGGCACGTCCTGGGTCCCCTGCTGGAAAATCAGGCCCCCCTCGGCTTCCAGAGCCAGCGTCCCGCTGAATCCAGGATTCCAAACCAGGGATAAACCGGCGGTCGGATCCTTTCCTTCATATTGGAATCCCGAGAAGAGACTGGCTGCGAAACCGGCTGAACCCAGACTCATTGATGGGACAGCCATCCCGGACACGCCTTTCATAGCCGCTTTTCTCCTGCCTTTTACAGGCATGACAGGCTGCTCCAGCATTTCAAGCATTTTTTCCAGGCTGTCGAGGGTCCGGGCGCTTTGACGGAGCTTTGATTCGGTCTGGTCGAGCTGCTGCTGAAGGTACTGGTAAGCTTCCGAGCCGGGGTCTTGGGGCGGAGTTTCTATTCCGGATGGCGGAGGTCCGACTCGCAGGGATAACTTACGGATGTAGCCCGCGTGATCCGGGTCGGCGGTGCTGACTTTGCACCAGTCCCCGGAAACTTCGACCAGATTTAACCGCGCGCCTTTCGCCAGGATATCCAGCACTGCGGAACTCTCATTCGGCATCTGGAACATCAGGGTTCCGTCCCGGATCACCATCGCCTCCTCTGCGCGCAGAAACGGGACTGCCAGGAAAAATATGGCCGCCAGCACGATGTATCCGTTCCGCGGCATGGCGATCTTTTTCGAGTGTTTAATCCGGCCGGCTGGGCTCATGGTTTAATCCGGGCGTGGTCAATTGCCTGTCTGAAGAATTATTTTTACTTGAGAAATTAGCAAATTCCATACCACGACTCAAAAGCCGCCGGTTCGTCATGCGGATTTCAACAGGGGTTCCCTGTCGGGAAAATAAAAGCGGGCTGGAGAGGGGCAGGCTGCGGGGAGGCTGATCGACTAGAGAGTGTCAGCTTTATTTTCTGCGGAAGCGGTAATGCGCCTGGCAGGCGCCCTCGCTGGAAACCATGCAAGCCCCGACCGGGTCGGCGGGCGTGCAGCGGCTGCCGAAAAGAGCGCAATCCGCGGGCGAGGCTGCCCCGCGAAGCACGCGGCCGCAGATACAGCCGGCCGGCTCCACGGTTTCGGGCAGCTCCGGCTTGAAGAGGGCGAAAGCATCCCAGCGGCTGAACGCGGGCTTAAGCTTCATTCCGGTCCCCGGCACCACCCCGATACCGCGCCAGTTGCTGTCCGCCGGCTCGAAAACCTCATCCAGCATCCGGCGCGCTTTCTCGTTGCCGTTCGGCCGGACGCCCCGGCGGTACTGGATCTCCACCTGCGCCCGGCCCTGCTCGGCCTGCTCCACCAGCATCAGCACGCTCTGCAGAACATCCAGGGGCTCAAATCCTGAGATGACACAGGGCACGCCGTGCCCGGCGGCATAAGTGTACGGCGCGGTGCCGGTGATCACGCTGACATGACCCGGACAAATGAGACCGTCCAGCTTTAGCTCATCGGTGTCGAGCAGGGCTTTAATTATCCCGGGAGTGGTCTTATGCGCGCTGACCACGCTGAAATTTTCCAGGCCGAGTTCCCGGGCCTTCAATACCGCCGCCGCGGTGGCCGGAGCTGTGGTCTCGAAACCGATCCCGAAAAACACCACCTGGCGCCCCGGATTTTCCCGCGCGAGCTCGATAGCATCGTAGCTCGAATACACTATGCGGACATCCGCCCCACGGCCCCGCTCCCCGGCCAGGCTGGCCCCTGATCCGGGGACACGCAGCATGTCCCCGTAGGTGGCCACGGTCACCTCCGGCAGGCCGGCAACGGCGATCATCCAGTCGATTTGCTCCATCGGAGTCACGCAGACCGGGCAACCCGGCCCGGAGAGCAGCCGGACGGTTGGGGGCAGCAGCGACTCAATACCATAACGGGCGATAGTGACCGTGTGGCCCCCGCAGAATTCCATGAAATTGACTGTCTTCCGGCTGGCCTCCCGAATCCTGCGCGCCAGCCCCTGCGCCAGCCCGGCATCTCGGTACTCATCGAGGTGTTTCAAGTCCCGCCGCCTCTTTCAGGATTTCCAGGGTGATCAGCGCCTCCCGCTCATCGATCCGCTCGAGGGCAAACCCGGCGTGCACGATCACGTAATCACCCGGAGTGACTTCCTCGGACAGCAGGTCCAGGCTGACCTTGCGCAGGGTATCGCCGAAAAGAACTTTGGCCGTGTTTCCCTCGAGGCTCTCCACTTTGCCGGGAATACCGAGACACATGAACCCTCCCGCGTTGATGTATTACCTACAATTCCACCCGGGCCGCCACTACCGCCTGGCCGAGGCTGATCCCACCGTCTCCCGGCGGCACGAGCCTGTGCGTGAATACTTTCAGACCTTCCCCGCGCAGCAGCGCGCTTACCCGCCGGGTAAGCAGCCGGTTATTGAATACGCCGCCGGTCAGGACCACCCGATCCAGGCCGCTCCTCTGGCTCAGCGCGCACGAAACAGCCGCCATCACCCGGGCCAGGCCTTCGTGGAAGCCTCGGGCGATGGGAGCCGGGTCGAGCCCGGCGGCGGCGTCCCGGGCAATCCCCTCCAGCAGGGGGTCGAGATCGATCCCCAACCGGCCTTCCCTGTCCGCCAGTTTGAAATCATATCTCGGGGCCTTGCGCGGGTCCGTTTTCAGGGCCAGGCTCTCCAGCTCGATTGCCGGTTGACCTTCGTAAAGGGTCTCGGTGCGCACCTCGAGCAGGGCCGCCACCGCATCGAAAAGCCTGCCGCAGCCCGAGGTTAAAGGGCAGTTCGTATCCGTGGCAATCATCCGGTCCACGGTCTCCACTCGCTGTCGCCCGGCCCGCTCCCAGACCGCCAGGCCCAGGCTTTCCAAGGACTTTACGCCCAGGGCCCGCGAAAAAATACTGCGCGCCATGCGCCAGGTCTGTCTGATCGCGGCCTCCCCTCCTGGCATAGGGGCATAAGGCAGATGGGCCGCCCTTGCGTAGTCTTTTTCATCGGCGATCAGGAACTCGCCGCCCCAGAGCGTGCCGTCCGGCCCGTAGCCGGTCCCGTCCATCGACACGCCGATCAGCCTTCCCTCCAGCCCATGCTCGGCCATGCAGGAGACAACGTGCGCGTGGTGGTGCTGCACGCCGACCACCGGCAGTCCGCTCTGCTGATGCGCCCAGCGCGTAGTCAGGTAGTCCGGGTGAAGGTCGCAACCGATTAGTTCCGGCCGCACCTCCAAAAGCCTTTGCATCTGAGCGACTGTCAGCAGAAAATACTTCCAGGTGTCCGGCCGCTCGAGATCGCCGATATGCTGGCTGAGGAAAGCCTCCCGGCCGCGCAGAATGCAGATGGTGTTTTTCAGGTGCGCGCCGACTGCCAGCACCCGGGGCATTTTTCTTCTCAGGCGGATCGGGCCGGGGACATAACCCCGCGAGCGGCGGACCGGGAAGGTCCTTCTGCCCACCGGCTGCACCACCGAGTCATCGGCGCGCATGTAGATCGGCCGATCATGCAGCAGGAAAAAATCCGCGATTGAACCCAGTCGCTCAAGGGCTTCCCGGTTGTCTATCTCGATCGGCTCATCCGAGCTGTTCCCGCTGGTCATTATCAGGGGAGTCCCGTTTACCGCCGCGAGCAGCAGGTGGTGCAGCGGCGTATAGGGCAGCAGCGCCCCGTAATTGCCGCCATATGGGGCGACCTCCCGGGCCAGCCCATCGCCGGAATTTCTTTTCGGCAGCAGGACTATCGGCCGGGCCGGCGATACAAGCGCCTGTTCCGCAGGCCGGGTCAGAAAGCAATAGCGCCGTACCGCGGACAGACCGGCGAACATCACAGCGAAGGGTTTGTCCTGGCGCTTCTTTCTCTCCCGCAAATGTGTCGCAGCCTCCCGGTTGGTGGCGTCCGCGGCCAGGTGGAACCCGCCCAGCCCCTTGACCGCCAGCACCGCCCCCTCCAGCAGCAGCCGGCTCGCCAGCTTTATCGGATCGCTGTCGCCAGCAGTGATTTCCGCGCCGTCCCTGCCGCTTAAGTACACCCGCGGGCCGCATACCGGGCAGGCATTGGGCTGGGCGTGGAACCTGCGGTCCAGCGGGTCCTCGAACTCCCTGCGGCACTGGGGGCACATCACGAACGCGGCCATCGTGGTATTGGCCCGGTCGTAGGGGATGTCGCGGATAATGGTATATCTCGGGCCGCAATTCGTGCAGTTGATAAAGGGGTAGCGCCAGCGGCGGTCCGCCGGGTCGTGCATCTCTTTCAGGCAATCCTCGCAGACCGCGATATCCGGAGAGACCAGGGTGGTCCTGCCTGCCTGGGGCTTCGAGGCCAGGATAGCGAATGTTTCATGCCCGGCCGGCTTGATCACGGCGCGCCGGACAGAGTGCACTATGGCTATCGGCGGGGCTTCCAGCCGCAGGCCGGCGGCGAAACGCTCGAGAGCGGCTGGCTCGCCCTCGACCTCTATCTTTACCCCGTGGACCGTATTGGCCACCCAGCCCCGTAAATCCAGACGGTGAGCCAGGCGGAAGACAAAAGGGCGAAAACCCACGCCCTGAACCAGACCCGTGACCTGGATTTGCTCAGCCCGCTCATTTCCCCTTGGCGGCAGTGGATTCAGCCCGCTTTTTTTTCTTTCCGGCATGCAACTCAAACCATTCGAGCCAGGCATCGAGGCCCTCTCCAGACCTGACGGATAGCGCCATCACGGTCAGCTCGGACTCGATTTTCAGGGCGTTCTCCCGGCACCTGGCAATACTGAAATCGGTATAGGGCGCGAGATCGGTCTTGGTGATCAACATGACATCCGAGGTATGGATCGCCCCGGGGTACTTTAGCGGTTTGTCATCTCCCTCCGGCGTGCTGATCAGGCTGACCCGGTCGTGCTCGCCCAGATAATAAGAAGCCGGGCAAACCAGGTTGCCCACATTCTCGATGATCAGGGCATCCAGTCGCTCGAGGTCGAAATGGACCAGGAAATCGCCTACCGTGCGGGCGTTGAGATGGCAGGCTCCGCCGGTGATGATCTGGCGCACCGGCACTCCGTGAGCGGCGATCCGGTTCGCATCGTTCTCGGTTTCGAGATCGCCGACCAGGACTCCCAGATTGAGCCGGCCGGACAGATGATCCGCCGTGCTCTCGATGAGGCTCGTCTTGCCCGAGCCCGGCGCGCTGATCAGGTTGACGCACCACACGCCGTGGCGGTCGAACAGGTTGCGGTTGGCCAGGGCATTCTGGTCGTTTTTGGAGAGTAACTTGTCTTTGATTTCAATGGTAGACATCCTCAGTCGACCTCCAGATGAAGGATATCCAGCTCATCCCCGCCGCTGAGCCGCGCGCTCGTGGAACCGCAGCGTTCGCAGAGATAGATCAGATCCTGCACCTCGAAAGAGTTTCCGCACGAACAGCGCGCCAGGGGAAAGGTTCTTTCAACCTCGAGAGAGACTCCCGCATCCGGACCTCCCTCGGTCAAAGCCTCGACGGCAAAGCGCAGGGCCTCCTCATCCACCGCGGCCAGCAGACCGATCCGCAGCCTGATCGAGCTGCAGCGGGTGAATCCTTTTTCCGCGCGATATTTGTCGACAAGTTCCAGAAGATTTTCCGCTATCGAGAGCTCGTGCATGCCTTTGCCTGAGAGGACCTTTGGTTAAAAAAATATATTACATTCGCGGGCAAAAACAAGGAGCAAGAATATCGAACCTCCAATAATCGCCGGACTTATGCCGAGAGGATTGCCAAGCCACGGGGGGCGCGCTATATTGGCGCACATTTGAGTCGCCGCCGGATCGTGCAGTTCAGCAAAAATCACCCGTATAATTCAAGAGCCGCAGGATGAAAAGATTTATCTCCACTGTCCTTAAAATCGCGGTCACCCTCCTGCTGCTTTACTGGATTTTTACCAAATATGAAATCGGCAAGCTTTACGAGGCCGACTTCACCCGCCTGGGCTTGGCGGCCCTGATATTTATCCTGAGCAATTTCCTCGGGGCCTGGCAGTGGCAGAAACTGCTTCAGGGACAGGGTGTCGAATTCCCCTTCAGGCGCTCGCTGAACCTGTATTTCATCGGCCTTTTTTTCAACACCATTCTGCCGGGCTGTCTGGGCGGCGATGTAGTGAAAGTCTACTCGGTGAGCCGTATCGAAAAGCGCGGCCGCGAGGGCTTGGCGGCGACATTTATCGACCGTTTCGCCGGGTTTTTCCTGCTGGCCCTCTTCGCGCTTGCCGGAAGCCTTTATCTGCTGATTTCGCCCCTGTTCGCCGGACAGACAATCCGGCACAATATTCTGCTCTACGTTCTGGTGATCTTCCTGATCTTCCTGGTGCTGAGCGCCGTGCTTTTCAGCCGCCGGATCACCCGCCTGATCTACGAGGGTTTGCTGGCTAATATCAACCCGCTGGGCCTGAAAGACAAGCTGCGAGACTGGCACGAGCTGTTCCACGCCTATCGCCACCAGTACCGCCTGGCCGGCAAGGTTTTCCTGCTCTCATTTTTGATCCAGCTCTTCAGGATCGCGGTGCACTATTACTGCGCCCTGTCGATAGGTTTCGACATCGATTTTATCTATTTCCTGATCTTCGTGCCGCTGATCGCCATGGTGGCCCTGCTGCCGGTAAGTTTCGGCGGCCTGGGAGTGCGGGAAAGCTCGGCGCCGTTTCTCTTTACCTCCGTGGCCGCGGTCGCCGCTGTCGATCCGGAGGGACACCTGGCGGTAACGACGCAGCTTCTGGCCTCGCTGGTGGGCATCCTGGTCGGTTTGATCGGCGGAGTGCTGTTTATCCTCACCCGGACCGCCGACCGGATAGAACCGGCGGCTGGCCCGGCCCGAGACTCGGATTGACAGGCGAAGACTGGCGGGGTATTTTTATAATGCCTTGGTGCACCAGTGTACGGGGCGTGGCGCAGTCCGGCTAGCGCGCCTGCTTTGGGAGCAGGAGGCCGCCGGTTCGAATCCGGCCGCCCCGACCATTAATATCAATAACTTACAGCGTTTTTTGTTACGAAAGGCAACGGGCCGATCCCCTGTCCGTAACCAGGCGCAACAAACTCAAGCCCCCTTTCTGATTTCCGGCATTAAATCCATCACACTTCCCAGAGCCAGGGAGTCCATGCTCGCGTACCTGTCAGTTGTGCCCCGGTCCTCATGGTCGAGAACATGTCTGAGCACATCCAGGGGAACCCCCCGCTGATTCAGCCAGGAAGCCGTAACATGCCGCAGATCGTGGAACCTGAGCTTCGTCCCGTTTACTTTCAGGCCAAGCCTTTTGACCCACCTGTCGAAAGTATGATGGACTGACGTATATCTCAGGCCGGTCTGAGGATTCAGAAAGACATAGCCTTCCGTCCTGGTCCCGATGTTGTGCCGGAGAATTTCAGCGGCCTTACCGCCAAGCGCCTTATGCCGTCTTTTCCCGCCCTTGACGATCAATTCCACTTCGCAGCCAGCGTCCAAATCGTGGAGGGTTACTTGTTGGATTGTCAATCCCAAGATGTTTTCCCTTCTTAGGCCGGTGTAAACCGCAAACTTCACAATATCAGCCATCACCGGCTCGAAACAGGATACCAGCTCCGCGATCTGTTCAGGAGTAATCAGGACTTCGCGCTTTTCGGCTTCCTTCAACATCCGGTAATTGGCAAGCGGATTGTACTTCAGGATATCCCACTCGACCGCCCTGGAAAGAATATTTCTCAACAGAGAAACTTCCCGGTTAGCTGTGGCTGACTTGACCCCATCTTTCTGCATCCTGAGTTCTGCATAGCCAGCGGCAATGTTTTTGTTAATCTCGGATAATCCCCGATCAACAAGCCTTGGACACCGGCAGAAGTTATTAAAAAATCCCCTGTAAAGTTCCCTGGTGTTCTGCCCCTGGCACTCTCCGTGCCGCTTCATGAACATCGGGAAAAACTCTCTTAGGGTCAGGGCTTTTGCCTGGGCTTCCTGCCGGGATTGCTCGATCTCTCGCTCGGGGTCCTTGCCCTCGAGAAGCCAGTCCTGGAAATGCACCGCCAACCGCCGGGCTTGCTGTTCATCGTTCCCGCCCGAAAGCTGCCTCCTTCGGCCTTCAGGATTGATATAGTCCAGGGTCCATGTCCCGGTATCGGGCCGGAGCCTGGTTTTGACTGTGAACCTGCTCATATTCCCCCCTCCCGCGCACCCTTCCTGCACGGGAAGTATGTTTTACCTGTCCAGCAAAATCAAGAAATCTTTTCTTTCGCGGCCCGCTGGATTGCCCGGATTGCTATTCCTTTTCAGGTGTACTTCGAGAAATTGATCCAGATCGGCCCGGCGGATTCTCCGGCAGCGGTTTTTCGTGCCTGGCGTGGGAACTTCCTCAAAAGGGAGAAGCCCGTCATTGAGCCAGTATTCAACCACCGCCCGGCTGTAACCGGTGTATCGAGCCGCCGAGTTTACGGAAAGAACTCGGCCTGAAAGACCTTTTTCCTCTGCGATCATTTTTTAATAGCCTTTATTCGGCTTTGCCAGGTATGTAAGTTTAAACGAAACGGCCCGCCTTGCGTCTTTAGTAAAGAAAGGGTGGATAACTCAAAAAATCGTTTCTGTGCCGCAGGCACGGCGCGAAATTTTTGGCATTTTGACAGCGTTTTTTGCTGTCGGCTGAAAATATTTACTTCTATTAGAGACAAAAGACACAAGAACAAAGACAAGACAGGGGGAAAAAAGAGCGAGACACTATACCGTAAGGTTGTTGCAGCTGATTAGAAAAGCCCCTGGCTGTCGGTGCCAAGCTCGCCCCGTTTCCGCATCCGGCTCCGGGCAACGTTGACCCCCTGCCGGGTAATCTCGTAATCGTTTAATACCAATTTCTGTACGATATCTCTGTCGGTTTTGCCCTCATTTATTAATTGCCGCAGTAGCAGCCTGCGCCCTTTTGCTCTTTCCTTCTGCTTCTGATTTTCTTTTTCTCTCCAAGCCCTGACGGCCGGGTGAACAAGCGCCCCAAGGTTCAGCTGGGCCGATTCTTTCTCTGTAACCCTAAGATACCTGACCGCCGTGTCGCTTCTGAGGCGGATGAGCCTCTTTTCGCAGGCGTAACGTAGCTCTGCCCTGTTGAGCGGGGGGTGGCACCACTTTTCGTTAAGCTCGACTATCTTCTGGTAAGCCTCATCTCTTGCCTGCCTGTCTGCCTTCGCGTCCCGCTTGCCGTTAATCGACTTGTTCAGGTACATGTACCGAGCTCGGCTGAAGGATTGGAAATAGAGCCAGAGGGTGTTATGGCGCGTGCCTTCGGGTACGCCATTCCTATTGTCGATCAGTTTTTGAAGATCATGGCACCTCTGAATAAAAGGCTCGGCCCCCTTACCCTTTTTCACGTTGCGCTTGGGCTTGCCCTCGCGGGCAACATGCTCTTTTCGCCCCCAAGTCTTAGTATGTCCGGGGACGGCTTGGTATTTTGACCTCGCCTCTCGTTGTCTCTGCAACTTTGCCTCGCGGCTCCTTCCGTCCGGTGCGAGGTGCCCGTTATAAACCGGAGCTGCAAACAAATTAAGGGATTTAGATAGCCCTTCCAGGGAGTACCTCGGAGCGTTGGCTGCGCTGTCCACACCGATGGTTAAGTAGACCACCCGATGTCCTGTGTTGGTGTCAATTGTGTCGGGCAGTTTGTACCAGTTAAACAGCCGCTTCGCCAATGGGTCAGATGCGAGGTCTGCCGTCCTTACTAGCAGCTCCTGGCCGATGTTTTCCCACACGCCCACGTTATCTGTCGTGGCCTCAGGGTAGCCCAAGCTATCAGGCTCTTTCAGCTGCCACGCCAAGTAAGCTCCCCGTCCGCTAAAGGCGGCGAAAGAGGGGCGTGGGTATGCTCCCCTCTCGGCCCTCATCAGGGCCAGGTAGACAGCCTCTGCGGCTGTGATCCTCTGTTCTTCCCTGGCGGAGTCGGGCCTGCCAACGTCAAGGTCAATCACAATGCAGGCAAGTTCCAGGATGCAACAGTTTTTAGCAGGGTAGTAGTACGGATCGTTGGGTTTTTCGATTGCACGGTTTTGGTAGTCCTCAACGGTCCTGCCCCGGAGTATCTTATTGCGGTCAACCGGCTGAACGCAGTAGTAGAGCGATGTATTGACGAAATGCTCAAAGATACCCGGCAATTGGTTGTGTCTGTCGGCTGGTTCCAACAGTGTCAGCCAGTGAGGGACTGGTGCCTCCCCAGGGTTGCTCTTGATGGGCCGTCTTGAACCTAGGGCGATCAGGGAGTTTGGCCTTGCATGGCCGCAGATAGCATCAAACACGGCCATAGCGGTCAACGGCACAGGGGGCTTGATGTATCCACCTAGTTCCCAGGCTGCTTCTTCTGCTGCCACACTTTCCTTTTGTGTCTTACAAATTATGCTTTCGCCCATAAAAATTGCCCTTTGCGCTGCTTCAATCATTCACTTTGTGGCCTACCCTTGCCGCTGTTACTATCCGGGCCGGGTCCGGCGGAATCAGGAGTAATCCCCCGCTCGATCTGCGCCGGGCCTTGACGCTTACTTTCCCTCCAAGCCCTTACTTCATCCGGGTCAAAGCGGACTGCCCTTCCGATCTTGTAAAAGGGCAGCTCCCCTGTGCGTATTTTGTTATAAACCGTCTGCCGACCAAAACCGAGGTACTCCGCGACATTTTCCACTTTCCATGTCGTTTCCATATAACATCCTCCCACGTTTAGCTTTTTAGAATAAACACCCCAAACCAATACTTGCATTATACGTGGTTTTATTAAATATAATGCAAGTTGCCTCTGAGTGCAATAGGCGCAACTAAAATATTTTTTGTTCGCGGCAGCCGAATAGGTATTAATTGGTTTTTCTTAATAATTGCTAAATAACAAGTGCTACTTAACTATGCCAACGCAATGTAATGCATTATAAGGTATAAGTCAAGGAAAATTTAATAGTTGACAAAGTAATATATGTTAATATATACTAATATAGATAGGTATTAACCTTAAACCTTTGCCGATGGAGGTGCCGAAATGAACGGCCAGACCGAACCCAAGAGAGCGAAAGTCAACCAGTCAGCGGCCCAGGCCGCAAAACCGAGAGAGGCCCGATAATGACCAGAGCATTAACCATTGAAGAAGAAAAGCGCCTGATAAGGATAATTTCCGAGCGAAAGCACACCGAGCGGGACCTGGTAATAATCCGCTTTCCGCTCGAAACCGGCTTGAGACTCCGGGAGGTTGCAGGCTTGAATTGGCAGGATGTTTCCTCAATGCACGAAGATATTTTGAACAGGTTTAAATTGCGCCCTGAGATTGCCAAGCGGCAAAAGAGCCGGATTGTCGAGCTTAACCGGCATATCCGCATGGAGCTTGAAGCTTACCGTAAATGGTATTCCCGTGAGTTTCACCAAACGACCGGCCCGCTGTTCATCAGCAGGATAGGCCGCAGGCTTTCACCACGCCAGATCGAACGGATTGCCGATAAATGGTTTCAGCTTGCCGGAATAGATGGTGTAACCTATCACGGACTGAGACACACCTTTGCCGTGAAAGTCAATCGCTGCTCAAAATATGGTGTCGAGGCCGCCCGGCGCTTGCTTGGACACGCACGGCTTGAGACTACCCGGCTTTATGTCGACCACCTGGGGCAAGAGGAACTATCCGCAGCCGTTGA
>Ga0156185_1147_pt2 | contig 23873 bp, 21 predicted proteins | sample RifCSPlowO2_12_FD_107838 | JGI IMG/M metagenome (GOLD analysis project Ga0156185, IMG submission 107838) | Candidatus Glassbacteria bacterium RIFCSPLOWO2_12_FULL_58_11 | reverse complement strand
GGCAACCTGCAGATGAAAGTCCTGCTGATAAACCCCAACCGCTACCATAACCCTCCCGTGCCGCCGCTGTCCCTCGAATATCTGCGGGGCGCGCTGGAGGTCACGGGCCACGAATGCCGGATCCTGGACCTCTGTTTCGCGGAGGATGTCTTTGCGGCCCTGAAAGCGGCCGTGGAGGATTTCGCGCCCGGGGTGGCGGGAATCACTGTGCGCAATATCGACAACGGGATGTTTACCGAAAACCGTTTCTTTCTGGATGAGATCCGGGAACTGACTTTACGGCTCAAAGCGCTCGGGGTGCCGGTAGTGGCCGGAGGCGCGGGGTTTTCTTTCAACCCGCGCGGGGTCCTCGAATATCTGGGCGCCCGCTGGGGGGTCAGCGGGCCCGGAGAAAGGGCTCTGGGCCATCTGCTGGATGCCCTGGAGGATGGGCCGCCGGCCGCGGGGACTATTCTCGACGGCTGGCAATGGGGCGCCGACCCGGAGCTGGCCTTCGCCTCCCGGGGCGAACAGCTCGACTACCGGACGTATCTCGACCAGGGCGGACTTGCCGGGTTCGAGACCCAGAAGGGATGTTATGGGACCTGCTATTACTGCATGGAGAGCACCGGGCGGGTAATATTCCGGAAACCGGAAAGCATCCTCCGGGAGCTGAAAGCCCTGGCCGGCCGGGGTGTGTATCAGTATCACCTCTGCGACTCGGAGTTCAACCAGGACCTGGCCTTCTGCCGCGAGTTCCTTCAGGCCCTGATCGCCAGCGGTCTGAAGATCGAGTGGGCGCTCTACCTGAAAAGCACGCCCTATGATCCGGAGTTCTTCCGTCTGCTGGGCCGCAGCGGCGCCAACCTGGTGACTCTCTCGCTGCCCACCGGCCCGGACGGCTTGCGGCATGCCGCACAGATCAAAAGTCTGGCGAAAAAAAACGGGATCCGTCTGGCGGTCGATTATCTCTGCGGTTTTCCCGGGGATACGCCGGAAAAGGTCCGCCGGGACCTCGAGGAATTGAAAAAAATCCATCCCGATACGGTCGGCCTGAACAGCTACATCCGCCTCTACCGCGGCGCTGTCCCGCTGGAGGCCTGCCCGCCCGAGGAAAGAAAGTTTCTTTTCGGCGCGGTCGAGGACAACCACGGGCTGATCCGGCCGGTATTCTACAGCACGATCGGCGTGGAAACCCTGCGCGAGATCGCCGGCGGTGACCCGTTGTTCAAGTTCGAGGGCTTCGAGCAGACCAGCAACTACCAGAGATTGAATGGCCCCGCTCGCTGAAAGAGATTCAGCTTCGCGGCTCGAGCTTTCAGCCGAGCGCCGGGCTGGGCAGTTTTCTATCCTTTATTGACAATTCTTCCTCAAAGAGTGAAAATTTAACAGGCGGCTTGAATTTCAACTTTTCAGGAGGGCCAAATGCGAGGCTTGATCTTCTCTTTTCCGGAGCGCCTCCGGGATGCGGGCCTGTTGATCATGCGTATCGGTCTGGGCTGTAGCTTCATGGTTCACGGCTGGCCCAAGATTACCGGCGGGATTGAGTTCTGGGGCCAAATCGGCGGAGCGCTGGAGAATTTCGGCATCGGGTTTTTTCCGGTATTCTGGGGCTTCATGGCCTCCTGTTCGGAGTTTATCGGCGGGCTGCTGCTCGTTTTCGGCCTCTTGACCCGGCCCGCCTGCTTGTCCCTCGCCTTCACGATGGCCGTGGCCACCTCTTTCCACCTGTTCAGCGGAGATAATTTCGGCATCTACTCCCATGCGCTCAAGATGTTGGTTGTGTTCCTGGCCCTGGCCCTGATTGGTCCGGGAAGACTCAGCCTGGACTGGAAGATTTTTGGAAAGCCTGAAAAGGCGGAATGACCTGCGGGAAGCCTTGAAAGCAGGGTCGTCATCTGCCGGGGGGGGAGGTTTCTGCGCCCCACTCCATGTATTTAAGGACTCCCTCCTCGCGGATCGCATAGCCCGGAATCTTCTCGTGGCTTTCCGGTTTTACCTGCATCGCGTAGCCATTGCGCGCCGCGATCGCCTCGCCGAGGAGGGTAAGTGCCATACCGATCAAAAGGCCCCCGCCGGCATTTTCCTGCGTAAGCTTGAAGAGCCAGGCGACAATCGCCGAAACGATCAGCACCACGGGCAAGGCGAACATGGCGATCCGCAGCGCATTTTTCACCCGGATGTTGCCGGAAAGCTCCCGCATATACTGTCCGCTCAATCGAGCGGCGCATGCCCGAAGGTTTTTCGAGCTGAAATAATGCATAAAAAAGTCGCGCAGGAAAGCGCCCTTTTCCTTGTCGGTCAGATACTGGCCGAACAAATAATGCTCGCGCTCCTCGACCGGCGAGACCGCCATCAGCAGGTAACCGCCCCCCAGGACATAGCAATGTCCGGAATGTACCGGCTGGCTATGGCTCAGGATCGCCTCCCAACGAAGGAATTTCCGGATAGATTCGCCGCCCGTCTCGGCCTGACTCAGGAGCGCCAGTTTTACACTCTGCAGCGCAGCCTCGGGAGCCTGGGTTTCCAGCTCCCCGGGTAAGGCGAAATTGTGGCGAAGGGCGATTTCCCGCGCGCCCAGCAGCCAGTTCTCCTTGATGTACCGGTATAGAATAGTCATACCCCTCCGCTCAATCTGCTCGACTACGTGCTCCATATGCAGCTCGAGCATGCCTTTCCTGATATTTTCATAGTTCAACGGCTTCGATTCGAAAGTTCCGTAGAGCTTTTGCAGCAAATCAGCCGCGGTCTCCTCGCTCTGCTGCTGCTGGTAGAGGCTCTCTTTGAGCCCCTCCTCGTACTTTAAGCCGCTGGCCTGATCGAAGACGAAATTTTCGACGAGCATTTTCTCATCCAGAATTTCAGCCGGGCCGGATTTCTCCAGGATTTCCTCGAGAGTCAGCCGGGTTTCCGGCAAGGCGTGGAGCTTGCTGAAACGCTCATTGAAATATTCGGTCAAGCCTTTCTCCCACAGGAAAGCGCGCAGCCCCTGCAGGTTCCAGGCCTCAAGATAATATTTCAGCCGGGCTTTCTGGTTCTCCTCGAAACGCGGAGCGCCCAGCACCCGGAAGAGCTCCCGTATCTTGTTCTCCGCCAGGGGCTGAACCAGATTGACCGGCCGCGTTCCCTCTTTTTCTCCGCCGCTTTCGGAAAACAGCATCTCCAGTACGGTATACTCGAAAGCCCGCGGGAGCAGACCGCCGTTCAGCCTTTCGACAGTCCTGGATTCCAAGGCCTGATAAATTGGCTCCAGGTCGATCCCGCCATCCACGGCGGCCCGGATGAGGCCCTCGTAATCGAGCTGCCCGATGCACTCGAACATCCGCCGGATATAATCGATTTCGCCGGCCGCCAGGCTGAGAAGCAGCTCCTTGCGGGTCAGCAGTTCGAGGATCTTTTTCTTGGTGAATACGCTGATCGGGCCTCCACAGCTTTTGCTTTGCCATCCGCCGCGGCGCTTGCCGCGCCGTGCGCACGGCGCAGCGGCTCGGGCAATCTGAAACCGGCGCAGGCGGCGAGGATGATCTTACGGCACTGTTCGAGAGTGATTTTATGGCCGGGAGAAATGAAAACCGGCCGGACATTATCCCTGGTGCGCAGGGCGCAGCCGCTGGCCCGCCCCTCGGGATCCAGCAGCGGCGTCCACGATCCGCGCGCTTTCCCCGGCTCCCCTGCTCGCCCGCATAGTCTATGTTTGGCGCAGCCTATCGCGGGCCGGTCGAGCAGCAGCCCCAGGTGCGAGGCCAGTCCGAATCCCCGTGGATGAGCAACTCCCTGCCCATCGAATATCAGCAGGTCGGGTTCGCTTCCGAGCGCGGAGAAACAGTCGAGCAGCACCGGCCCCTCCCGGAAGCTCAGCAGCCCAGGAATGTAAGGAAAAGAATCTTCCCGGACCGCCAGGCTCTGCTCCAGGATTTCCAGCTCCGGGTACGAAAAAACCACCACTGCCCCATAAGACTTGCCGCCGTCGTAAGCCGCATCCGCCCCGGCGACAGACCTGACCCGCGGCGACGGATTCGCGAATATGAGTTGACTGCGCAGGCGCTCCTGCAAGCGGCGCGCCTTGGCAGGAGTTATGTCCCAGGGATGTAGGCGCCGGTATTCCATCCTTAGAATGCTCCGCCCGGTGGAGGGGGGTACCACCTGCTGACTTATATATAATAATGGCCGGCTGAAAAAGAAACCCGGCCAGGCCTTAGCCCGGCAAGACGTCCGGCCATTGACACACTGTCGAGCAATACGTTAAGATAAGCCTATCTTTTCATTCTGACTACTGACTACTGACTTCTGAATTCTTATTCTTCATTCCTTTTGCTTCCGGCTCGTCCAGTCCGGTTCCACGATTCGGAGAATTCCCGCATGGCACTAATAAAGACCACCCTTGTCGGCAGCTACCCGGTGCCGGACTGGCTGGTTGCCCTCCCGGGTGTGCAAGCCCTCGAGGATGCCACGGCCGTGGTGCTCAAAGTTCAGGAGAACGCCGGGATCGACCTGCTGGTGGATGGCGAGCTGTACCGCTTCGATGTCAACCACCCGGAAACCAACGGGATGATCGACTATTTCGTCCGTCCGCTGGGCAATGTGCGCACCAAGCTTTCCCGGGAGGACCTCGGGCGCTTCCGCGCCCTGGAGGGGATGTCCTTCCGGGCCAGGCCCGCCGCGGTGGTAACCGGCGAGCTGAACGAGGGCAGCCTGGACCTGATCGAGGATTGCCGGCGGGTGCGCGCCCTTACCCGCGGCCCGCTCAAGTTTACGGTTACCGGGCCGCACATGCTTTGCAAAACCCTGCTGGATTTGCATTACGGCTCGACCGAAAAGCTCTGCCGCGCCCTGGCGGGTATCCTGGCCGGCCAGGTTAAGGAGCTCGAGGCGGAGGTGGTGCAGGTCGATGAGGCCAATATCACCGGCCACCCCGGGGAGGCGGAATGGGCCGCCGAGTGCATAAATATTGTGCTCGAGGCGATACCGACAACGCCGGCGGTGCACTTGTGTTTCGGCAATTACGGCGGCCAGACCATCCAGAAAGGCACCTGGGAAGCCCTGACCGCCTTCATGGGCCGCCTGCGCTGCGACCATGTGCTGGTCGAAATGGCTTTCCGCGGGCCGGAGGAGCTGAAATACCTTGCGCAGGTCGATCCGCGGATCGGTTTCGGGGTCGGGGTGATTGATATCAAGAGCAATATCGTGGAGAGCGCGGATCAGGTCGCCCGCCGGATCGGGCAGGCGGTCAAGGCCTTGGGCGCGGAGCGGGTGAAATACGTCAACCCGGACTGCGGCTTCTGGATGCTCAAGCGCAGTGTGGCCGACCGTAAGATTCGCGCCCTGGTTCAAGGAAGGGACCTGTTCGAGGGTGGAAAATAACAGGTTTTAATTGCAAGGGGAATCTATGTAATTCAAGCGTAGATAGCGGAGTGTAGGGGCGACCGACTGGTCGCCCGTCACAAAAAGGCTCATTTCAACAACTTTTTTTTAAGTCATTGCGAAGCCTGCGGCTGAACCCAAAAACTGCTTTTACAAGTTGCTGGCAAGGAGGTTACGATGGCTATATGCAAGTATTGTGGTGAAGATACAGACAATATGAATCATCAACTAATATCTATCATGCCTTTAATATCTGACTCGGGAGAAATGACTTACGAAGAGATTTGGGAATGCATTGTCACGAAAGAAAAATATAAAGGAAAATTGAGCAAGCAGGCTTCTGAAGAATCTAAAAAAAGTTATAAAACTAGGCTTACTCTTTATATAGCTATCTTGCGATTAATATTAAATAAAGAAGATCCGGAGGCTTTGAAAGATAAGGGGATAAGCTATTTAGAATTAGGAAACTTCAAGCTAGCTATTGCCGATTTTAAGCAAGCTAAAAATTTTAATCCTAATGATGATGAATTGGATCTCCTCTTAGGGAAAGCTTATGAGCAAGATGGTAAAAGTGATTTGGCGGACGAAGCTTTTTTAACTGCTGTAAGAAAGGGAAATAAGGAAGCAAAAAACATCCTAGAAAATAAAGAAAGATTAAAAAGTCAATCGGAACAATAACTTTCAGAAAGTATGCTTCCATTATATGCAATCTGAAATAATAAAGCTGGAGCTACCAATATGGCCTGGCAAAAACCCTCAGCGCAACTGAGCGGGCTGCTCGCCGGAGCGCTCGCCGGGCTGGCCTGCGAGATGCGCCTCACCTTTGGCTGTCCCGCCTTCTATACGCCGGGCGGCAACCTGTTCTGCGGCGTGTTTGAGAACAATATTTTCATGCGTCTCTCCGAGCCGGACCGGGAGCAGTTTCTGCAAGCCTTCCCGGGTTCCGCAGCTTTCGAGCCGATGAAAGGCAAACCGATGCGCGAGTATGTCGTCCCGCCGCCGGAGCTGCCGGCCGAACTGGAGAAGCTGGAGCTCTGGCTGAAGCGTTCGCTGGACTACGCCGCCTCCCTGCCCGCAAAAAAGAAGAAGAAATAAGCTTGCAAGCCCCTTCCATTATGGTATGTTAAATGTTGTTTTAAATTGGGTTGCAGAATAAATTTAAATTAGCTGGTTAAATCTTGACAAAAATATACAATAAAAATATTTTGAAAATAATGGATCAATTTAGTGTTTAACAGTATATCCCGGAGGACAGGCAATATGTCGGAGCACGACCCGAAGAGCCAGAGTTCACAGACCATTGATGTGCTGCTCGAAGAAGACCGGACGTTCGAGCCTTCGGCGCAATTCAAGTCCCAGGCGAACATTGCGGACCCGGGAATCTATGAAAAAGCCCGGAAAGACCCCGAGAATTTCTGGGCCTCATTTGCCGAGGAGCTTCACTGGTACCGCAAGTGGGACAAGGTGCTGGAGTGGAATCCGCCCTATGCCAAGTGGTTTGTCGGCGGCAAGATAAACGCCTGCTACAACTGCGTGGACCGTCATGTGAAAAACGGCCTGCGCAACAAGGCGGCCCTGATCTGGCAGGGCGAGCCGGGCGAGAAACGCACGCTCACCTACTGGGATCTCTACCGTGAGGTGAATAAGTTCGCCAATGCTTTGAAAGGCCTGGGCGTGGTGAAAGGCGACCGGGTGGCGATCTACCTGCCGATGATCCCCGAACTGGTGATCTCCTTGCTGGCCTGCGCCAGGATCGGCGCGGTGCACTCGGTGGTTTTCGCCGGGTTCAGCCCGGAGGCGCTGGCCGACCGGATCAAGGACGCCAAGGCCAAGGTGCTGATCACCGCCGATGGCGGCTACCGCCGCGGCTCGATCATCCCGCTCAAGCACGATGCCGATTACGCCCTGATGGACACCCCGTCGATCGAGCACGTGGTGATTGTCAAGCGGGGTGAATTCATGCTGCGAGTCAAGGAGGGCCGGGACCACTGGTATCACCGCCTGATGCAGGAGGCGGCCAACTATTGCGAGCCCGAGCCGATGGACGCCGAGGACATGCTTTATATCCTCTACACCTCGGGAACCACCGGCAAACCTAAAGGAATTATCCACACCACCGGCGGCTACCTGGTGGGGACCTATGCCACCAGCAAATGGGTCTTCGACCTCAAGCCGCAGGATGTTTTCTGGTGCACCGCCGATATCGGCTGGGTGACCGGCCACAGCTATCTGGTCTATGGTCCCCTGGCCAATGGCGCAACCCAGGTGATGTACGAGGGGGCGCCTGACTGGCCGGATCGCGACCGTTTCTGGTCGATTATCGAAGAATATGGCGTCACCGTTTTCTACACCGCACCGACCGCGATCCGCGCTTTCATGCGCTGGGGCGACAAAGAGCCGGCGAAACACGATCTCTCGAGCCTCCGGCTGCTCGGCACGGTCGGCGAGCCGATCAACCCCGAGGCCTGGATGTGGTATCACCGGAATATCGGCCGCGAGAAATGCCCGATCGTCGACACCTGGTGGCAGACCGAAACCGGCTCGATCCTGATCACGCCCCTGCCCGGGATCACCAAAACCAAGCCCGGTTCGGCCACCGTGCCTTTCCCGGGGATCGAGGCGGAAATTTTCACCGATAAGGGAGAGAGAGTGGAAGTGGGCGGCGGCTACCTGGCGCTCACCCGGCCCTGGCCCGCTATGCTGCGCGGGATTTACGGCGATCCGGAGCGTTACAAGGCCCAGTACTGGACCAAGTGGAAAGGCGATCTCTATTTTACCGGTGATGGCGCGAAACGCGATACGGAGGGTTACTTCTGGATCCTGGGAAGGGTGGATGATGTGATCAATATCGCCGGGCACCGGGTGAGTACGATGGAGGTGGAAAGCGCCTTCGTTGACCATCCGGATGTGGTCGAAACCGCGGTGGTGGGCATTGCCGATGAGCTGAAAGGCCAGGCGATCGCCGCTTTTGTCACCCTGCGCGAGGGCGTGGAGTTGGACCACGGCCTGGAGAACCGGCTCAAGGACCACGTGGTGCGCAAGATCGGCGCCCTGGCCCGGCCGAAACAGATCCTGTTCACGGCCGAGCTGCCAAAAACCAGGAGCGGCAAGATCATGCGCCGCCTGCTGCGGGATATCGCCTCGGGACAGGTCCCGGGCGATACCAGCACCCTGGCCGATCCCTCGGTGGTCGAACAGCTCAAGCGCCGGTACGAGGAGGATTAGCCGGGAAGAAAAATTCCCGACCCTGTCTAAAGCCCGGAAACCGCGCGGTCGAAACCGAGGGTTCCCGGGCTTTTTATCGATAATACTGCTTCAAAGCTCATTTGACGGCTCAGGAGGCGGGAAGACGAAATCGCGCTCCTGGCTGCAGTCCTGCCGCGCTGACAATTCAATTGTCTTTCCGGTCCTGTGCTGATATTTTCTGCACTATCCTTTCACCCGGCTGACGTTAGCATTTCGGGCCGGCTGGCAGCGGTTACCTGTCCCGGAGCTCGCGGTCCCTATGCGAAAGTCAGTTGCGGCCATGCTTCTCAGCTTTATCGCAGTATATCACCCCGCCGTGACCGCCGGCCAGAACCAGATGATTCAGCGCCTGGAGCAGAAGCTTTACTGGCAGGCCTCGGAAAGGTTCGAGCTGCGTGGATTCCTCCAGTCCCGCTTCCAGGACATGCTCAGCGACTTCTACTATTTCAACTGGGATGCCGGTGTCTCCACTTATGTCAACGACCGATTCAAGGTCCCGGTCTGTTTCCGTCAGACCCGCCGCGAATTCGGGACGGACTGGCAGACCACCAACTACCTTCTTTTCGATCCGACAGTCCTGCTTGTCAGCGCCGGCGGCTGGCAACTCGACCTGCGCGGCAGGTGTACTTATATGCTCACCGGGACCGCGGTGGAAAATATCCGCCTCAGGCCCCAGGCCAGCTACGTCTTCCTGCGCCGGAACCGGGAGGTGGGCTGGTACATTTACAATGATTTTTACTTCCAGGTCCTGCGTCAGGAGCGGCTCGATCACGCCCGCTTCAATCTGTTCGCCGCCGGCCTGCGCTATCCGCTTAATCCGGTTGCTGGCCTGGACCTGCGCTACATGCTCTTTTCGGCGAAGTACCATCAGGGCGCGCCCTGGTCCCACCTACACGAGACCTGCGTGGTCCTGGAATTCAGGATCTGACTTCCAGTCCGGTCCCGGAACTGCTGTCCAGGTAATCCGCGGACACGTTTCCGGGCACAGATCGGCAAAATGAATCCGATGTCGAGTTCGGGAGGAGAGCAAATATGATCGTCTATGGCGTGGCGCTCTTCTCCGCCTGCCTGTTGATCGGTCTGATAGCGGGAGATGCCCTGGGCGCGCTGATCGGCGTGAAAGCCAATGTCGGGGGAGTCGGTATCTCCATGCTCCTGTTGATAGTCCTGGCGGAGCGCTTTAAGAACGAGCTGAATCTGGAGTCGGCGTCCGGGAGAGGGATCGGGTTTTGGAGCGCGATGTATATCCCGGTCGTTGTCGCCATGGCGGCCCAGCAGAATGTCCTGGCCGCCGTGTCCAGCGGCGCGGTGGCGATTCTTGCCGGTTCCGGCGCCGTGATATTGAGCTTCGCCCTGATCCCGCTGATCAATAAAATGAATAAAAAAAGCTGAGTTCATTATGGATAATTTTCTGGAAATAAGCGGCCAGGTATTCGCCAAAAACGGGCTGATCACCGCTTTTACTCTGGTAGGATTAATAATCTGCCTGTCTTACTATTTATCCAACCGGTTTACAAAAGGGAGATTGCACGGTTCCGCCATAGCGATTTCCATCGGCTTGCTGCTGGCTTACCTGGGTGGAGTAAAAACCGGGGGCCAGAAAGGCCTGGCGGATATCCCGCTCTTTGCGGGTATCGGCTTGATGGGCGGCTCGATGTTAATCAACCTGGCAATCGTCTCGACTGCTTTCGGGGCCGGTCTGGACGAGTTCAGAAAATCAGGCCTGGCCGGAATTCTGTCTTTGTCTCTCGGCGTGCCGATTTCTTTTGTTGTCGGCGCTTTAATTGCTTTCTCCTTTGGTTATTCCGACCCGGTCGATATTACCACCATTGGAGCGGGAGCGGTCACTTATATCGTCGGCCCGGTTACCGGTATTGCTTTAGGCGCCAATTCCGAGATTATAACTTTAAGCATTGCCGCCGGACTGGTTAAAGCGATCCTGGTTATGCTCAGCACGCCGCTTATAGCCCCGTATATCGGCCTGAACAACCCGCAGACGGCGATAATCTTCGGCGGGATGATGGGAACCAACAGCGGAGTGGCCGCAGGGCTGGGAGCCGTGGATCCCAAGCTTGTCCCTTACGGTGCGATGCCGGCCACTTTCTATACCGGTCTAGGCTGTCTGGTCGCTCCCTCGGTGTTCTTCCTGATAGTCAAGTGGCTGATGCTCTAGATGTTTTCCCCTGATAAGAAAAATGCCTGATATCCCTCTCATTCAAGCCGCGCGGCAGAACCTCGACCGACCGGCGGTTATCGCCTCCGAGGGCCGGTTTTCCTACCGGGACCTGCTGGAATCTTCCGCTAAGGTGGCTGCCTGCCTGCTGAACGGTTCCGCAGACCTGGAAGAGCGGCGCATGGCCTTTCTCGTTCCTCCGGGGTTCCAGTACACGGCGGTCCAGTGGGGCATCTGGCGGGCCGGCGGAATCGCGGTGCCCCTCTGCGTCTCTCATCCGTGGCCGGAGCTGGAGTATGTGATCGATGACTCGGATGCGGCGGTTGTGGTCGCGCATCCCGAGTTGGCCGATAAGCTTAAGCCGATCCTGGAGCAGAAAAACCGGCGCTTTTTAATGACGGCTGAGGCACTCGGCGCGGGCCCCGCTTCGCTTCCCGATATCAGTGTGAATCGCCGGGCGCTGATCCTGTACACCAGCGGCTCGACAGGCAAGCCCAAGGGTGTGGTCACCACCCACCGGAATATCGAGGCCCAGGCAATGTCCCTGATCGCCGCCTGGGAATGGACCGCGGAGGATCACATCCTGAATATCCTGCCGCTGCACCATATTCATGGGATAATCAATGTACTGACCTGTGCTTTGCGGGCCGGGGCGGTTTGCGAGATTTTGCCGAGGTTCGAGGCCGGGGCGGTCTGGGAGCGTATCACCAGGGGCGGCTTGACCCTGTTCATGGCGGTTCCGACTATCTATGCAAAACTTATCGCCTTTTGGGAAGCCGCCTCCGCCGAGCGGCAAAATGCGATGACAGCCGCATGCTCGAAAATGCGCCTTATGGTTTCCGGTTCCGCGGCCTCGCCGGTCAGCGTGATAGAAAAGTGGCAGACCGTGAGCGGGCACGTGCTTCTGGAGCGCTACGGCATGACCGAGATCGGCATGGCCTTATCCAATCCCTTGCATGGAGAAAGGCGGCCCGGTTATGTGGGCACTCCGCTGCCCGGGATGAAAGTCAGGCTGGTGGATGAAAACGGCGAGACAGTGAAACCGGGGACCCAGGGAGAGATTCAGGTTAAGGGATCGGCGGTCTTTGCGGAATACTGGGGAAAACCCGGAGCCACGAAAGAGAGCTTTCGTGAGGGCTGGTTTTGCACCGGGGATGTTGCGGTTGTGGAAAAAGGCGGCTACCGCATTCTCGGCCGGAAATCCGTGGATATAATCAAGACCGGCGGCTACAAAGTATCCGCTCTGGAGATCGAGGAAGTGCTCCGTACGCACCCCTGCATAAAAGACTGCGCGGTAGTCGGGGTCGAAGACCCGGAATGGGGCGAGCGGGTGAGCGCCGCTCTGGTGCTTAATGAGAGAAACGTCCTGACTCTGCCGGAACTGCGCGCCTGGGCCAGGGAAAAGCTCGCCGCGTACAAGGTTCCGACCCGGATGTGCGTGTTAGAGGACTTGCCACGCAACCAGGTGGGCAAGGTCACCAAGCCGGCAATAGTAAATCTCTTCAAGGCCGGCAAAGGGATTGAAAGCTGCTGAAAGCCGCGATAAATCCTTCCTTCAGTAAAAGTGAGATTAAACGCAGTATTGTCCGCTCAAGTTTTTGCCCGGAGCACCAACCATTGTGATTAATTGGAATAGCCTCGGGAACCGGCCTTTCCGGGAGCCGCGCCTGTCTGAGCCAGCACAGAGGCAGCGTGCAAAAGTCGCGTGGACACCGGAGCATCCAGGAGCTCCGTGGTGCGGAGCGCAATTCGCTCGTCAGAGCGTGCCCCGCAACGCGGGAGCGGAGTAATTTTGCCGGAAACACTGCGGTAGGAAATGGCAGCAAGGCTCATGCGAGTTCGCGGCTCCCACTGGTTTTTCTGCTTTTGCCGAAACAAAAGCAGAAAAAGTTTTTTTATAGACGGGTCAGCAAGTGGCTGATCGAGCATAGCTGGGTCTGAAAGAAACTAATATTGAAATCTCCCCTGGCAATTCTCCCTACACCGCCGCGCGGTAATCTATTTTCGAGATCTCGATCTTTCCCTCTTTCGCCTCCACGAACGGCTTTCCGCCTCTCACCCCGGCCAGGCCGTAGCCCGTGGCCGTGGAAATAAAACAGGCGAAATCCCCCCCCAGGGTGGGGTGAAGGTAAAGCACCTTGTCCCGGGCATCGTAGAGGATGCCGCTCAGGCCCTGCAGTAGGCCGTAGGAGGCCATCGCCCTGGCGTACCAGTGGCCGCACTCGTACTCGTTGAACGGGTTGCGCAGCCGGCCGTCGTAGCGCTCCCGTGCCGCGCGCACGATCTCCAGGCCCTGATCGGTCAGCCCAACCAGCATCAGGTGGCTCGCCACCTGGTACTCGATCCCGGTCCAGACCTCGTCCGAATAGACAAAAGGCAGCGAGGGCTTGCCGCCGCGCGGCCAGGAGCAGAGCAGCAGACCACCGTCTTTCCCCAGAGCGTAGGAGGGCCGCTGAGGGTTGGCGTGCTCCGAAAGGTCTTTCTTGAAATTGTACTTATGCACCGTGGCCAGGTGGCTTTTCACTTTCTCCAGGTCGAGGATCTCACCCACTCCGCAGACCGCGGCGATCCAGACCCCTAGCACGCCATCGGAAAGGCAGCCCGTGCCGTACTGGTACTTGGGCCCCTCTTTCTTGAGCAGTTCCTGCGCCTCCGGTGAGTATTCGATATTCCAGGCTTCCGACTCACTCAGCGGCTTGGCGTCCAGCCCCTCGAGCTGGACTTTCTGATAAAAATATTCGCCGTTGAACAACTCCGTCTCCATGAACTTCCGACCCTTTTCATACAGGGTGCGGTAGAGCGGAGCTTTCTCTCCCACCGCCGCAGCCATCAGCCCGGCCGCCTTGAGCGCTCCCAGGTAGAAGCTGGTGCACATGGCGTCCGGCCCCCAGAACTCGATATCATAGGTGTTGTGGTGCGGCTCCTCGAGGGTTCCATGGTGACGGGGGTCCCAGGTGAGTATACAGTAGTCGAGCGAGGCTTTTATCCTGGGCCAGTACTTTTTCAGCCAGTCGCTGTCGCCGCTGATCCGCCATTCACGGAAGGCTTTCATGATCCCCCCGAGCTGACCGTCCGCAGCGGCGTGGAACTCATGGGCCGGGTGGCGGATGGGCAGCGAGGCGCGGAAAGCCTGGTGGCCCCGCTTGTCCTGGTCCACGAAAAATTCGGTGTGCCGAAGGCTGCGCTCGAGCGTGGGGAACAGGTGGGGCAGTGCCTGCGCATAGTTCCAGACATGGGTGCAGGAACCCTGGCAGCAGCCGGAGTCATCACTGCAGCCTTCCCAGCACCAGAGGGACCCGTCGATCTGGCGCAGCACGGTGGGTGATTTGAGGATGGTCAGGTTGGCCGCCACCGCCTCGAGAGCCTCGGGCGGCACCGCGGAGGCGTAAAAGGTTTCGCTGAAGGCGGCGCTCCGCTCACGGAGCGTGGAGTAGTTCTGCTTCCAGTAGTCCGCCACCTCCTCGATCCCTTTGAACTTTTTTGCATACCAGGGGCTGAAAGTGCGTCCGACATCCTCAGCGGAGCAGCAGTCACCGCCGCTGCATTCCACCTCGGGGCCCTCGCGCATATCGGATTTCGGCACATACCAGCAGAGCAGGAGGTTTATTTTCTTCTCCTCGCCCGGGGCGAGGCTGAACGGCACGTAAAGGCTGCCGCCCGGGCTGGGATGGCCCTCGGTCAGCGGGGAGCGCTCCGGCGCGGCGCCTGCCTCGACATCTTTCCAGGCGATAGTGAGCGGGTCCCACCAGCCGCCCCTGAACCAGCGGCAGTTGACAGCGGTCCCCGGCTGGTCTGTCAGCGCGCAGAATGAGCCTTCCTGCCAGGGCTCTTTCTCGGAGCCGGCTTCCTGGAGGATAAACCCGCCATCTGTCCGGCCGACGCGGCTGGTGTCCGCGGCTGTCCTGGCCGCTCCACGACGGCTGCGGGCCATGAAATTTCTGGCGTTGAAAGAATACACCGCCTCGACCGGCCGGGCCGAGACGTTTTTAAATGTAAATTCCAGGGCGGCCGCCGGCAGGCTCGAGTTGTCCGGGTCCAGTGGGATGAAAGGGCTCCAGCCGGTAATCCGCACTTTGAGCGGGATTTTATCCTCTTCGAGCTCCAGCTCTGCGAAAGGGAAGCGGGTGCTGAACGAGGCCCGGTCGAAGCGCGGCAAGCCATAGGTCTTTCCCCCGGCGCCGTTGCCGGCATCACTGTAGCCAAAAGCTTTCCAGCCCGGCAGGGGACCTTCCAGCACCCGGGCGATATTCGGCATCCCCTTGATATAGAGCGCCGAAAAGATCAGCGGCTCATTGAAGACATCCGGGTGGTTGCGCAGAGAGACATGAGAAAGCGCGCCGCAGCCCTCGAGGCAGACCATACCGGCCCCGATCCCGCCCAGCGGGAAGGCCACCCGGTCTAGGTGGCTGCCGGTATAGGCCGCGTTGAACATCCGGGCCATCGATTCGTTTCCGGGAGACTCCGCTGTGGCGGCGGACAGCGGATGAGGTTCGACTGCCGAAAAGGCGTTAAACCCGGCGGCGGCTATCGCAGCCCCTGAGGCGGTGTTCTTGACAAAATTCCGGCGTTTCATTTTCGGCCAGCTCCTGGATTCGGGGAAGAGTGAAAAGGATGTAGCGAGCCAAGACGGTACTTCAATCTTTTAATCAGGGGAGGAAAATTTGTCAATCTTGATCCTGCCGCCTTTGGCTGAAGAGCTAGTTCACTGCGGGCACGTGAATTGCCTCTGAAAGACTTGAAGCCGGAGCGAAAAGTCCCCTCTCGGGGGAAGATAGGAAAACCGGAAAGTCTTGATCTGCCCTCCGGCACTTGTTAAGTTTTTCCTGAATCCAGCCATACATGGAACATTAATTCAAAGCTAACCTTAACGATTCAAGAGGTTTCAATGACCATACCCTTCATGAACCTGGCCCGGCAGAACCAGGCCCTGAAAGCGGAATACACGGCGGCTTTCGAGCGGGTCCTGCAGAGCGGAGGTTTTATCCTCGGCAAAGAGGTCTCGGCCTTCGAGGAGGAATTTGCCGCCTACCAGGGCGTGGCCCACTGCCTGGGAACTTCCAGCGGCACCACCGCCCTGCACCTGGCCCTGGTCGCCCTGGGTATCGGGCCGGGCGATGAGGTGATCACCGTGCCGAATTCCTTTGTCGCCACCGCCGAGGCGATCGCCCACAGCGGGGCGCAACCCGTGTTCGTGGATATCGATCCGGACACCTACCAGATGGATGCCGGATTGATCGAAAAGGCCCTGACCAGGCGGACAAAAGCCATAATGCCGGTCCACCTCTACGGAGCGCCGGCGCCGATGGAGCGGATAGTGAAAATCGCTCATAAGCACGGGCTCGAAATAATCGAAGATGCGGCCCAGGCCCATGGGACCGGGCTGAATGGCAAGCGGGTCGGGGGCTTCGGCAGGGCGGCGGCCTTCAGTTTTTATCCGGGCAAGAATCTCGGCGCGCTCGGGGATGGCGGCGCGGTGGTGACCAATGACAGCGCGCTCCACGAAAAAATGCGCCTGTTGCGCGACCACGGTTCGGCCAGAAAATATTATCACGAGTATATCGGCTATAATTACCGGATGGATGCGCTCAAAGGCGCGCTGCTGAGTATCAAGCTGCGCCACCTCGACAACTGGACCGCGATCCGCAACCAGCGGGTGGCGCTCTACCGTGAGCTGCTGGCCGGGACGACGCTGAAGCTGCCGGTCGAGCCGCACGGAGCCCGTTGTGTTTACCATCTTTTCGTGGTGCAGGTTGAAGCCCGCGGGAAAATGATCGAGTTCCTGAACGGCCGGGGCGTCTCGACCGGCATCCACTATCCGGTCCCGATCCACCTGCAGAAAGCATTTTCCGGGCTGGGGTACAAGGCCGGTGATTTTCCGGTTACTGAGCGGGCAGCGGAAAGGATTCTCTCCCTGCCTCTCTGCGCCGATATCACCGAGGATGAGGTGCGCCAGGTCTGCCAGGCGGTAATCGAGGGGCTGCAATAGACGGGCTGGAGCCGGGCACAAGGCCGGAACGAAAGAGGAGGCAGCGGCGGATGCCGGGCAAGAAAATTTTCGATTCCCTGCTGGATAGTGTCCGTGTATTTTCCGCAAGCGGGCTTTCACCGGATGAGGCGCTCGACCGGGTCTGCCGCCTGCTGAAAGAGGCCGTGCCCTATTATGACTGGGTCGGATTTTACCGGGTAGCGGCGGAGCGGGAACTGGTTCTGGGACCGTACGCCGGGGAGCCGACAGAACACACGCGGATCTCTTTCGGCAATGGTATCTGCGGGCAGGCCGCCGACCGGGCTGAGACATTCGTGGTGCAGGATGTCCGCCGGGAAACGAACTACCTCTCCTGCTCGCCCTCTGTCCGCTCGGAGATAGTCGTGCCGGTTTTCGCCGGGAACCGCCTGGTGGGAGAGCTGGACATAGACTCGCACAAGCTGGCTCCTTTTCGCCCGGAGGACCGGGAGTTTCTGGAGGAGGTGGCGCGGCTGGTGGCCCCGCTTTTACAGCATAAAATTCCCGAATAAGCTGTCTTTTGCAAGAGGAAGCACTCCGGTTATTGGTGATGCAATATTTTCCTTCCGGTTCGATCCATGCTAAATAATGACACGGCTGGCGCAGGCAGGCGAAAGGTCATCCTGGAAATTTTCCTGGCGGGCCTTTTTATCCGTTTTTTGATCATGCCTTTCACCCTGCATTTCGATTTTTTCGTGATCGAGTATATGGCGGACCTTTTTGCCTGGTATGGCCGCCTGGCTTTCGATCCGCAGGTCATGCCTTTCTATTTTCCTCCCGTGGTCTATCTCATAAAAGCGCCGTTCATGTGGCTCGCCTGTATTTTTTCAGCGGATCTCAGCCACTGGCTCGAGGCCGGCAAGGTGTTTATCGCCAATTTGAACCAGAGCGACAACTGGCTGACTGTCCTGCTCGACGTGAACAGCGGTTATCCGCTATTCCGCAACATTTTTCTGCTGAAACTCTGCCAGCTCTCCTGCGATCTGCTTATCGGCTGGCTGCTTTTACGGATAGCCAAAGGCCGTGGTACAGAGATCATCGTACTGCTGCTCTGGGCTTTCAATCCGGTGGCGCTGCACTCGGCTTTCGCCCATGGCGGAATTGACATAATTCCGGCCCTGCTTCTTACCGCCGCCTTCTACGCCGCGGTCCGGGAAAAGAAAGTTCTGGTACTTTTTCTGCTTATTTTGGGCGCCTGGGCCAAGATATTTCCGGCGCTGGTATTCATCCCCTTCGTACTCGCGGCGGAATCCGATACTTCCGCTCGCCTGCGGCTGCTCTTGATTGGCGGGGCGATTGCCGCGGTTATTTCATTTCTGATCGTTTATCTGACGGGCGTGACCTTTGCCGGTCTGGCCGAGGGTCCGGGCGAGATGGTGGCGAATTTCAGCGCGGCCTGGAAAAATACTCTCAGGAAAGGCGGATTTGGCATCTCATACGCGCTTTACCTTTTCTTTCTCTTTCGGCGAAAGCGAAAGGCGGTCACGGTCCGGGAGCATCTCGAGGTATTCCTGGTCCCGCTGTTGCTGCTTTTCACCTTTAACCCGGTCGGGTTTCGCTACTGGGTCTGGATCAGTCCGCTGATTATTCTCTATCTCGCCGAGCAGCCGAAAGTCTGGCCCGTGGTGGGAGTGAATTTCATTTCCCTGTTCGCCCTGCGCGTCCTGGCCCAGCGAACTCTTCAGGCCGGGCTTTTCAGGCCCCTCTACCCGGAATTTTTCGATCTGACACCCGGGTATCTGGCCGTGGTCGAGAGCGTGGTCCCGAAAGCCGTCTTTCTACAGGTGGGTCATGGCATTTTCCTTATCTCCTCTATGATCCTCGCCGCACTGGTCTGGAGCAGGGCGTACCCTCCAGCCGAGAACTTTCGAATCAAGGCGCAGGCTATTTCACGTTATTTCTTTGCAGGATTTACGGTGGCGCTGATAATCTTATTTGTTCTGGGAATCTCCAGCCGGCAGGCCGGAACGGAGGAGCGTACGCTGAAGAGCAGGAGGGAATTCCCGTTGAGCGGTATTTTTACCCGTCCGGACAGTTTTGCCATTGTGAAAGCCGGCAGTGGAGGGCTATTCCAGGGCCTCAAGAGCCCGGGTTTCGCCTTTACATCGCTGGCTTTCTGGCTCGAGGCGGATAGCCTCCAAGCCCATTCCGATACTCTTTTCGCCGAGCTTTCCTGGCGTGACAACGGCCGGGCCGGCCAGTTACAGGCGGCAGTCGTGGACATGGCAGCCGGCGAAAGCGAGCACCTCCCGCTTTATTTCGGCAAGGTTCCCGCAGAGGCGAAACAACTGCAAATTCGCTTTTTTACGCTGGATTCTACAGGTAGCGCCTTCCGGGTGGGTCTCTTTCCCAGGCAGGTAAGTCAGCAGATTTCTTATCCGGGACTTAAAAATCCGCGGCGGGATGCCAAAGGCGCGGTCGAGCTGGAAGCTATCCGGGTAGAGCCGGTAGATTACCGGCTGGGGCCCGCCTCTTTGGATCCACGCTGGCAACTGGCGTTGGTCTATTACCGGCGGGTGCCTGAGGGCTGGGCTGAGGCGTGGCGGGTAATCGGCTCACGCTTGACCAGCGACCCGCCTTTCCTGTGGGTCTATGTATCGATCATGGCCTTGCTTCTTCTAGGGATAGCCGGGCTGGAGATTAGCCGGCGCCGGGGATGAAAAAATTATTGCCAGTTTTTACCGGTGTCCGCTGCGTACCACTCACCAAGCTTATTCTCATTTTCCCGAAACCAGCCGATAACTCGGGCCAGCCCCTGCTCGAAGGAAACCTGCGGGGTGAAACCGAGCTTTTTTTTCAGCAGCCCGGTATCGCAGAGCAGCCGCTGTACATCCCCGGGCCGGGCCTCGGTATATTCGATGCCGGCATTGGTTCCCGGTGTCAGGCTGATAATTTTCTCGGCGATCTCCCGGATTGTCACCGCCCGTCCGCTGCCGATATTGACCGTCTCGCCGGTGAAAAGCATGGAGGCAGTTATCTCGACAATCGCCCGCGCCGTGTCGGTGACATAGGTGAAATCGCGCTCCTGGCTCCCCTCCCCGAATACCAGAACCGGATGGCCGGTCAGGGCCCGCAGCAGGCTTTTGGGTATCATCTCGCCGGCATCTCCCTCAAAATGGCTGCGCGGCCCGAAAACATTGAAAGGCCGGATCACCGCGACCGGCATCCTGTAAGTCAGGTAAAAAGCCCGCGCATAAGCCTCCCCGGCCAGCTTGCCCGCCCCGTAAACTGTATGCGGGAAAGTCGGGTGCTCCTCATCCATGGCCGCCTGGCGCGAGGTGCCGTACACCTCGCTCGAAGATACATGCGTAAAATACCGGACACTCTCGGTTGCCCGGACGGCCTGCAGCAGTTTCAGCGTGCCGTGAGCGTTTACCAGGTGGTTTTCCTCGGGGTATTTTATAGAGTGGCGGACACCGCGGCAGACCAGGTGGAAGATCAGCTCGATCCCCTGAAGGGCGCGCTGGATGTCGCGGGGCTCGAGAATCGAGCCCTCCAGGAATTCAAATTCCGCTTTGCCGAAATGTTGCGCGAGGTTTTCCTTTTTTCCGGTGGCCAGGTTGTCCAGTACCCTTACCTGCGCGCCTTCTTCGATCAGCAGGTCAACCAGGTGAGAGCCGATAAATCCGGCTCCCCCGGTGACCAGGCATTTTTTCCCGGCCAGCTTTTCCACAGCTTGCTGCATAGAAAACCTTTCAGGAGGGCCTGGAGCCAAGTTCGGTCTATCTTTTGATAGCTATCGGGAGCTGCAATCTTTAGAACTCGATTGTTTTTCCACCCTGGGCCAGGGACCAGCTGGAAGCCTCGAGAAGTTTCACCACGCGGAGCCCGGCCTGCCCATCATTATGCGGCCTTTTCCCCTCTTCCAGGCAAACCCTGAGATAGCTCAGCTCCTGCTGCAGGGCCTCGGCGTTGGAAATTCGCGGAGCCCACATGTCGCCCCAGCGGTAGCTGTAAAGCATCTGGTAGACCCCCTCCTGATCCTGGATATCCACGCCCTTGTCGTAAATCCGGATCTTGTTCTCCGGGTCCATGTCATCCCAGAGCAGCATTTTCTTTTCACCGCCGATTATGGTGCTGCGGATTTTCGAAGGGCTGAGCCAGTTAAGGTGGAAGTGGGCGATCAGGCTATCCTCGAAATGCAGGATCAGGTAGGCTACATCCTCCAGGGCCTTGTTGAAATGGCAGGCGCCGTGGGCGCTGAGAGCGGAGGGCGATTTTTCAAGGAGATAATCCATGATCGACAGATCGTGCGGAGCGAGGTCCCAGATCACGTTGATATCATGCTGAAACAGCCCGAGGTTGATCCTGACCGAATCGTAATAGTACAGGCGGCCCAGCTCCCTGGCGCTGAGCATTTCTTTCATTTTGTTCACCGCCCCGGTGAACAAAAAGGTGTGGTCAACCATGATTGTCAGCTTTTTCTTTTCCGCCAGCTCGATCAGCTCTTCGGCCTGACTGGTATTCAGGGTGAACGGTTTCTCCACGAACACGTGTTTTCCGGACTCCAGGGCTTTTCTGGCGAGATCGTAATGGGTGGAAACCGGGGTGACCACGGCGATAAGGTCAATCTCCTTGTCCCGAATCAGCTCCGCGGCATCCGCGGTGACTTTCGCGGTTTTGTATGTGCTTTCGGCTTTGCGTCGGGCCTCCGGGCGAGTGTCGCAGATAGCTTTCAGTTTGAGGCACTCGAGATTGCTGACATTCCGGGCGATAAACGGTCCCCAGTAACCATAACCGATTATACCAATATTGATCATGGCAATTCCTTCTGTTGGTCATCAGTAACTTCCGACTTATCAGTTCGATCATCGAAGCCGATCAGGCGGTCGATCACCAGAAACGGTCTGGTGCTGACCTGGTCCACGGCCCGCCAGAGGTACTCTCCGAGCACTCCGAGCATCAATAGCTGGATTCCGGAGAGCACGAGAATTAGAACTACCAATAAAGTCCAGCCCTGCGGAATCTGGGTGCCGGCCAGCTTCTGATAAACCTGTATCCCCGCGAAAATGAACCCGGCCAGGCTGATCAGGATTCCCAGGACCGAGATGAAACGGATCGGCAGGTAGGAAAAAGCCAACAGGCTGTCCAGCATCAGCTTGAACCTGCGGCCCAGGGTCCAGCCGGAGCGGCCGGCGCGGCGCTCCCGGCGCTCGATAGTGATAAAGCCCTGCTTGAAACCGAGACTGGAGATCAGCAACAGTATGTTGGTATTCTTTTCCTGCATATTCTTGAGATGGTTGATGATTTTCCGGTCGAACAGGCAGGTTTCGATATCCGCAAAAGGGAAATCCTGCTTGACCAGCATTTTGAGCAAGCGGTAATAAATCTTGGAAAAAAGTACGGTTAACAGGGGGTCTTGTCTTTTGACGCGCTTGCCCCAGACAATCGGGAATCCCTCCCGGTGTTTGGCGGCCAGAGCCGGAATGGCCTCGAGCGGGCATTGCAGGTCGGCGGCCATGTCCAGGGCCGCATCCCCGCGGCAGTACCGGATGCCCGCCAGTACGGCGAGATGGCTCCCGCTGTTCCGGGCCAGCCGGATCACGCGCACCGGAAAGCGGGATTCCTTCCGGCTTAACTCCTGCAAGATCGAAAAAGAATTGTCGTTCGAGCAGTCATCGACAAAGATAACCTCGTAAGTCGAAGTGGTGTCGCCGTTCAACACTGAGGTCAGTTGGTCGAACAGCGGCGCGAGGTTTTCCTGCTCGTTATATACCGGGATGATGACAGAAACCAGCATCAGCCGTTCCGCCTCTTAAGTGATATTTGGACTACGCAATTTCTCCTGGTTTTTTCACCCAGCGCAGGAAACGGGCGGGGACCCCGGCCACGACTGCGCCGTCCTCTACATCCCGGGTCACCACGCTGCCTGCGCCGACAACCGCGCCGGCCCCTACGGTTACTCCGCAGAGGATGGTCGAGCTGGTCCCGATCGAGGCCCCGCGGCGGATCAGGGTTGGCACGACCTTCCAGTCCTGCTCGGTCTGCAGAGCGCCGCTCTCGCCAGTGCTCCGGGGATATTTATCGTTGATAAACGAGACATTGTGCCCGACAAACACCTCATCCTCGATAGTCACTCCCTCGCAGATGAAAGTATGCGAGGATATTTTGCAGTTGCTGCCGATAAATGAGTTCTTCTGGATCTCGACAAATGAGCCGATTTTGCTGTTGTCGCCGATAGTGCAGCCGTAAAGATTGACAAAATTGAAAATCTGGACACCCACTCCCAGGACTACGCTGTCGGCGATTATCTGATACTGTCCCGGCTTGACCTGTCTCATATCATTTCCCGCCTGCAATTTCAATGATTTTCTCTATAACGTAGTCCTGTTCGCTGTCAGTCATCCCGGGATACAACGGGATGACCAGGGTTTCCTGAACGGCTTTCTCTGAATGTTCGAGATTTGTCCGGCGCCCCAGGCTCGCATAACAGGGCTCCTGGTGGCTGCACATGATCCCCCGGCGCGTGGAAATCCCGCGGTCCAGCAGCTCCTGCATCAGCCTGTCGCGGCTGACCGGGCAACCGGGTCCGAGCCGCAGGATATATGATTGAAAGGAGTGTCCCGAATAATCCGGTACATACGGGGTAATCAGATACGGGACTGCGCTGAATGCCCTGGTGTATCGCTCCGCAAGCCTGGCCCGCGCGCCGAGCAGGGTCTCCAGCCTTCCGAGCTGGGCAATCCCCAGCGCGGCCTGAAGGTCGGTCATCCGGAAATTATAACCCACCACCGGGTACTGCTCGAAAATGATTTGGGTACTCTTGTGACGGGCCAGGTCGGAGACACTCATGCCCTGGTGGCGCAGCATTTTCAGCTTTTCCGCGGTCTCCGCGCTGCTCGTGGTGATCATCCCACCCTCGCCGGTGCTCAGAATTTTGCGCGGGTGGAAGCTGAAACAGGCAAAAGCAGCCCCCGCCCCGACCGGCTTTCCTTTATAGCGCGTACCGATAGCGCAGGCCGCATCCTCGATCACCGCGATGCCTTTGCGGTCCGCCAGCTCATAAATCGGGTCCAGGTCGGCGGCCTGGCCTACCTGGTGCACCGGGACAATCGCGGCGGTCTTTTTGCTCAGCGCGCTCCGGACCGCCGCGGGATCGATATTGTAGGT
>Ga0156185_1167_pt1 | contig 23929 bp, 18 predicted proteins | sample RifCSPlowO2_12_FD_107838 | JGI IMG/M metagenome (GOLD analysis project Ga0156185, IMG submission 107838) | Candidatus Glassbacteria bacterium RIFCSPLOWO2_12_FULL_58_11 | reverse complement strand
TCACGGATATAGGGGATCCGGTCCGCGGTATCTCCGCAGATATGCAGGATCAAGGGGCAGCCCAGGCGCTCTTTCAGCTCCCGGTGAATCTCCATCAGGAAGTCCCGGTAGGTCTCCGGCGAACAGAGGTCCCGCGTGCAATGGTCGGCCAGGGTGAGCGCATCCGCCCCGCGCTCGAGCTGGGCCCGGCCGAAACGGACAGTCACCTCGAGCAGGCGGCGCAGGACTTTTTTCAGCGCCTGCGGCTCCTCGAGGCTGGCGATCAGAAAATTCTCCACCCCGAACAGGTGGTAGCCCAAGGTCCAGGGGCCGAATACCTTGCCCACGATAGTGACCTCACCGCCCAGGTCTATTTTCAGCAGCTCAAGGGCTTTCAAGGGCACGGCGCACCCCTCGCGCTCCAGGAAATCGCCCGGAATGTCGATCCTGTCGGTTATTTTCCCGTACAAGGGGCGGCTAATTGCCGGCATCCGGTTTTTCGCCCCCCAATCCACCTCGCAGCCCAGGGCGGCGGACTCGTGCACCACGCTGAACAGGGGCATTACGTTGTCATGGCCCAGCACAGTGTGTACGGTGGCGGCGAGAGCGGCCATCTTGCCTGCCTTCAGGTGCGCCTCCGGGAAAGCGGCCCCGGCCCGCTCCATCAGGTCCACGGTGACACAGGAGGTCGCGCTGCCCACAGCGGCGCGCGGGGTTTTCAGGCGTTTCAAGCTGGAAAGAAATATATCCCGCGGTTTCATGTTGTTTAATTCCGCCGCCGTAGGGGCGACGCATACGTCGCCCCTACAGTAAAACGTTTGTCAAAAACCTTTTCTCCCAAGAACCACTTATGATAAAGAAGTCAACGAAGAACTATTCAGGATGGATTTTACTGTCAAATCCTTACCCCAAATCCGATCCCGGCCAGGATAAATCCCAGGATCGCCGCCATTATCAGGTAATAGGTCAGCGGGATCAGGGTCTTGCGGATGATTTCGCCCTCCCGGTCCACCAGGCCCACTACCGCGGCGGCGGCGATTACATTGTGCACGGCGATCATGTTGCCGGCGGCCCCGCCGACAGTCTGCAGGGCCACGATCAAGGACTGGGCTACCCCGATTCGGGTGGCCACGCCGTACTGGAACAGGGAAAACATCATGTTGCTCACCGTATTGCTCCCGGCGATAAAGGCCCCCAGAGCGCCGATCACCGCGGCAAAGCCGGTCCAGGCGTGGCCGGTAAGGGAGGCCACGCCAGCAGCCAGCTCCATCGGCATACTCTCCAGCCCGCTGGAGTTTATCCCGGAGTTGATAAATACACGCACCATCGGTACGGCGAAACTCAGGGCGATCGCCGCGCCTAGCATCGAGGTAAAGGCCGTGGAGCCGGCCCTGAACAGCTCGAGGACTTTCATATTCTGGATAAAGAACATGCAGCATACGGCCAGCACAAAAATGAAGCCGGCCAGGTACAGCGGCTGCATGTCCGTATTGATTCCCGTACCCAGGATATTGGTCATCTGGATGGTCCAGGCGGTCAGCAGGCCCTTGATCGCGGGCACGGTTCGGCTCAGCACCAGGAACAGACCCACCAGCACGTAGGGGACCCAGGCCTTGAAAATGGTCATGCCGGGCCGCTCCGCGCTAATCTCGGCATTGTAAGTCCCGGACCACTCCGGTTCCCATTCCGCTCTGTCCGGAAAATCCCAGGGGACTTTCGGCGTGAGGAACTTGTGACGGGCGGCCAGCACGATAGTCGCCAGGCCGATCAGCGCGCCGACCAGCGAGGGGAATTCCGGCCCCAGGAAGCAGGCCAGCAGCACGTAAGGGACAGTGAAAGCCAACCCGGCGAATATGGCGAACGGCGCGGCTTCCAGGCCGCGGCTGATCGATTTATCCTTACCGAAAAAACGGGTCAGGGTAACCGAGAGAAACAGAGGGATCAGGATCCCGATGATACTGTGGATGACCGCTACGTTCCAGCCGACTGTGCGGATAAAATCCATGTAGCTCATTCCGGCGTTGTCGAGGGCCTGCCGGACCAGCGGATCGTCCAGGCCGGTATGCACGCCCAGCAGGATCGGCGTGCCGGCCCCGCCGAACGAGACCGGCGTGCTCTGGATGATCAGGGTAAGTGTGACAGCCGCCATGGCCGGAAACCCTACCGCCATCAGCAGCGGCGCGGCCACCGCCGCGGGAGTGCCGAATCCCGCCGCCCCCTCGATAAAAGAGCCGAACATCCAGGCGATAATCATGGCCTGGACCCTGCGGTCCGGCGAGATATCGATGAACCCCCGGCGGATAGTGCTCACCGCCCCGCTGTTGATCAGGGCGTTGAGCATCAGCAGCGCCCCGAAAATGATCCAGAGGATGGAGAGAGTGACCACCAGCCCCTGAATGATCGAGGCCGCCACCACTTTTCCCGAGACTCCCCAGACAGTCATGGATAGCACGGTGGTGAGGACCAGGGCGGCAGCCATCGCCTTTTTGGCGGGCTGGTGAAAATTGATCAGGAGCACGAAGACAGTGACGATGGGGGTAACGGCGAGCAGTGCGTACATGAACTCGATCTTTCTTCCGCCGACAGCGAATCCAGATATGTTTTCCGGACGGAGGGAACGGCGTTACTCCGCCGTCAAAGAAAAATAGCGCTCCCGGCTGCGCATTTCAATAAGCTTCAAGAGGGGATTAAGCCGCTCAATCAAAATTAATTTCCATGAGTTTGCTCAGAGGGGTAAGCGGATAAGGAGAATGGAGAGTAACCCTTGTCCAGTCTATGGGGCTAATTTCATCAAGGGCGCTCTCTTCGGCGGGCATAAAAAATAGACAGGGGGCGGATCGAGCCTCCCTGTCTATTTGTTTCCAAAGCAATTCCGTAAAGCGGCCGGAGATCAATTCCTTCGGTGGCCGGATAGCCGATTACCAAGAACGGCGATCTCCGCCGCCGCCACCGCGATAACCGCCGCCGCCGCCCTGGCCCCGGTTACCGCCCCGGCCGCCGCCGCCACCACCGGGGCGCTTGTCGGCACGCGGACGAGCCTCGTTGACGATAATCGTGTTGCCGCCAAGCTCTTTACCGTTCAAACCGGTAATCGCCGCCTCGGCCTCGGCCTTGGTCGGCATCTCCACAAAGCCGAAACCGCGGGATTCGCCGGAATACCTGTCTTTTATAATATTAGCTGCCGTTACCTGTCCGAAGGCTTCGAAGGCCTCCCGCAATTCTTCCTCGGTAGTCTGGCTCGAGAGGTTTCCTGCATAGATGTTCATTCTCTTCTCCTGCTTTATCGCAAACTGTTAAGCTGAATTTTCACTGGACAGGTGCCGAGCCGTTTCTCCTCAATTGAGTTGGTGTACAAAGGGGAGGGTGCGTGCCCAGGGAAAGCACTCGCCCCTGTTCGAAAAAATCTTCCGCCACTTAACTTAACTTGTTTCCGTCAGGAAAACAACTAGACCGGTCAGGTCCGCGCCCGGGAGGCGTAAAAAAATTTTCGGGAAAGAGTTATCATCCACGGGAAAGCCGGCCGAGATTCTCCTGGCCCGAGTCCTGAATGAGGTTAAGTCGCCGCAGTTTTACGGAAAGCTTAGAGGATATCCGGCACGCCTTTCAGGAAGCTTTAACTTTCGAGATACAGGCGTACTGTCCGCGGTTCCCTAGCAGTTGCCTTTGACGATATCGATCAAGAGCGTAATGGCATCGCCTAGTGTGCTTTCCCCATCTCCGTCGTAGTCCGTTCGCTTATCCTGCGGGTCGCGGAGAAACATCTGCACCAGCCGGACAACATCGACTATGTTGGTCCTGCCGTCGCCGTTGAAATCGCAGCCGGACTGCCCGCCCGTGGGCGGCTCGACCGCCAGCGGGCCGATATACTGGGTGGCCAGGACGATGTCATCGAACAGGACCTGCCCCTTAGCGCCGTTGTAGGGGATTGTCGTATCATTGGGAGTATAGTCATTCTCAAAGACCGAGGCCATGTAGTAGAGCAGCCAGAAACAGTTGATCTTCACTTCGTTCGAGGTGCGCCAGAGGAAGCCCTCGAAAGGCTGCGGGTTGGTGTTGTAAACCCCGGTGACATGGAACTTGTCTCTGATCCAGGTTCCGAGGGGCGTACCGGGCGCGAACCGCCCGATCAGCTTGCCGTCGATCCAGAACGCCTCCTCGCCGTCGCGCACATCCGGCGCGCTGTTGCACTGGATCATGAATTCGACGCACTGCCACTTGTCCCGCGGGGCCGGCTCGGGAGTCAGCGGCTCGAACGCGTTGCCGTAATACACATTTCCTGTTCCATCGAGATTTTGATAACTGCGCATCTCGCACCAGTAACTGTACAACATCCAGTCGCCCGGCGGTACGGCTCTTCTTGAGGCGCTGAGATCGATACCAGTTGAAAATCCTTGAGTTCCAGAGGGCCGGGAGCCGGCGCCGCCGGAAGGGAATAGTGTTTCTCTTTGGGATCCCATATGGACGAAATGATGGACGTATGGGTGATCCGGGGAAAATTTCGTGTAAAAGCGGGCGTAGAGCCGGTCGTAACCCTTATCGAGATATTTCCACAAATGTCCACCGGTATCGTGCCCGTTGGTGGCGGTCATCTGCAGGCAGCGCTTGCCCGCGCTCCCCGGAGGCGCATCGCTGACAAAAGCGAGAACCTCATTGTCCGAGTTGCTGATATTCGTCCAGCGCTGGTCCAGGTCCGAGATGAGCCCCTGCTCGAAAGTCTCACGAAAGACCACGGCCGAATCCGCCTCGATACCGGCATCTCCGGGGTAACGGTAGGCCAGTCCCCGGTGGTTCGCGGCCGGTTGGGCGCTTTGCCCCGCGGTTGGGCTCTTGCCGGAGGCGGCCGAGTGTGGATCGCCGCCCTCCGGCACAGATGCGGCCAGGCCAAGGGTTATCAAAAAGGCCGGAATTCCTATTCCGATGGCTGCTTTCCTCATATTCGTCCCCAGGTGAAAAGTTCAAGCGGGAATTGAGCCGGATTTCCCGGCAAAGATACTGATACGGTATAAAAAATTGCCGGATTATTCAAGCATCGTGGTTGTATTTCTGCTTCAGGCTTTTGTTATCCCTAAAGTGATCTCAACAGAAATCTCAGCCTCTTCTATAAGTAAGTAAAGGACTGGCTGAAAATAAGTCTTGCAATTATTGTGAAATAGTGTTATACTGCATCCGTCGGCAGGGGAAGCTTTGCCTTCCCCTGCTTTTTTTGTAGCTGTAAGATTGTTAAAGCGATGTTGCGGCTACGGTTTTTTTCATTTTTTTGCTGTAAGGAGTGTTTTCAGATGGCAACGGGTAAAGTGAAATGGTTCAATGAATCCAAAGGCTTTGGATTTATCGAACAGGAAAATGGCGAGGATGTTTTCGTCCATTTTTCCGCCATCAACGGAGACGGTTTCAAGACTCTATACGACGATCAGAAAGTAACGTTTGATATCGTGCAAGGGCCGAAGGGACTTCAGTCTGCGAACGTCACGCCAGTTATCGGCTAAGCATAACGAGGCATTGACTGAAACCCCCGGGATTATTAATCCCGGGGGTTTTTTATTTTACAGGCATATTTGTAACCAGACCGGCTAATTTTTGCCGGGCTGAGCGGATAGGCCCGGCACCATCCCGCTGCTTCTATAACCTGTTTACTTACCTTTCTCTCTGCTCCAGGCGCTCTGAGCCGCCAGGTCGCGGCCGATACGCCAGGTTTTCCCGAAAGCGCTGGCCTCCAGTTCCACCCGGTCCGCGCCCACTGTCGGATTGTCCAGCAGCCCGGCTGAGACTACGGGGGCGGTGGTGCCGCGGTAGGGGACGATCAGGGTCACAAATTGTTGCGGGGCCTGACCGGCGCTCTTTAAGCAAAAGGCTTTCCGCGGGACCCGCTTCCCGTAGGTCCAGGCGAACCAGCCCTCCTCCTCCTCCAGGGTCAGCGGCTCATCCGGAGCAGACCAGACCAGCACATTGGCCTCCGGGAAAAGAGTCCTGGCTCGTTTCCCGTTCCCGTCCAGCTCGGCCTTTCCCTCGGCAAGCTGGAAATGCAGCGCCAGCTCGCCGGGTGCGCTGCCTATCGCCTCATCCAGCAGCACAAAGAACGAATTGTCGACAAACCAGATCGTACGGCGGTGCAGAAAGCCTTCGTAGGCATTATTATCGACCGTGACCGAGCTGAAATCAGCGCCGGCCTGCCAGAGCCGCGCCCGGGCATCCACCGAGGAGTTACGGTTGTCCAGGGTCAGGGTCTGGTGCACGCGGGTCTGACGGTGCCATTCGCGCTTCTCGGGATCGTGCCCATAGGTGTAAAAGCCCGTGTCGGTCATCAGCCAGCGGCCGAAAGCATAAAGCTCGAACGTGCCGTTGTCCGGCTGGTCGTGCCATCCCGAGCCGCAGGGGTGCGGTGAATCGTGGAAGGCCAGGTAGATCTGGTCCGGTCCCCAGCGGTCCCGGAACACGTACATTCCGGCTTCCCGGAAGGCGCTGCTTTTCTCTTGCGGCAGGTTACTGTAATCCAGACGGGCGCGGGCGGCGTATTTGGGATCGCCGAAGATGCGGCTGGCCTCGAGCAGCGAAGCGTACAGCTCGTGAGACGAGCGCTCGCCGCCGGGCAATTGGCGGCTGACATCGCCGAACATGGCCCAGCCCAGGTCAGGAGTAGCCACGGCGAAGAGGTAATCGTACATCAGCCGGATACGCTGACGGTAAGCCTCCGGGACAGCCAGCCCCATCTTTTCCGCCTGCTCCATGATATGTACCGCATCCTCCAGCACGATCAGATGGTAACCGGCGGATAATTCGCATTGAACGCCATCCGCGGTGGTCTGCGCCAGAAGGCTTTCCTGTCCCCGGTCCAGGGCGAGCGCCATCCAGCGGCCGGAATCCTTGAATTCCCGGAAAGTGGAGGCGATATCGGTAAAGCCTCTCTGCTCCATCATCGCCTTATTGTGCACCTGGCCCATCGGGAAAAACTCCGTCTTTACCTGATGGTCGTAGATGCTGGCCAGGAAGACGGCGAGGAACTCCGGCGTGAAGGCGCGGGCGTGCACGAGGATCGGGAAGACCCGGCACAGATTTGTGGCCCGGATGCCGGTCTGGATGTCCAGCCAGGGGAAACCCACCCAGTCGGTATAGATGGGATGCGCGATGTTGCGGTCTTGCAGCGGGTGCCTGGCGATCCAGTCGCGGTCTAGCTCGACAAAGGCCCGCGCGTATTTCTCGTCCCGCGTGGCGGCCCAGGCCTCCGAGAGCGGGAGAGCCCAGAAGAAACGATAGATCGCGGCCACCCATTCGATGTCCCCGCGCGGGTCCCACTGCCAGTTGACAGAGTCGCCGTAATCCGCCGGCTCGTAAGGCCCCCATTGGAATATGTGCCGGGCGAAGTTGTCGGCGGTCTTGCGCTCCTTATCCGAAAGAGCGCCCTTAATTGGTTCCAATGGAAAAACATTCCTGTAATACTCCAGAAGGGCGGCCAGCGCGGCAGTCCTGGCTCCCCGGCTCTCGGCCGCTTTAACCTTTTCCAGACCCGGCAGCTCGAGGTCCAGCCTGGAAATTATCACCAGCGGTGAAAGCGACTTTATCTCTTTCGCCGGGTCGGCTACTTCAGCCTGGATATTGAGCGCAAAGAAAAACGCAAATGTCAAAAGCATGAAAGTGATTCTAGACATTAAACTTATCCTCCTTGGGCGTCGAATCTCCGCGCACAGGTCGGCCGATGACTTGGAAGTTCAGATAAGGCTGCAAATATACCACGACATGAGATTTGGCACCAATTGGAAGAGCTGGAAACGAGACATGAATCAGCCCGGGTGCGGGAGGCGTAAACGTCGGTGTCCCTTAATGACTGATTTGCGCCCGCACCGCTTCGATAAGGAAACCCGCCCGATCCTCCTCTTCCGCAGTGGATTGAAAATGCACGTAACAGATCCCGTTTTCGCTCGGCCGGGCCAGCTCCAGAGGGCGGGAGAAAGGCTGCCCGTCGATATACAGGCGGCAGGCTGTGGAGCGGGAATCCTCCCAGCGGAAAGACAGCTCCTGCCATTTCCCCGGCTGCAGCGCCGGCTCGCCCCCGATCTGGCCCTCGCCTTCGAAAGTCAGGCTGTACATGGCATATCGGCGGGCCAGGGTGTCGGTCGGGTTGAACCAGCGGTCGATCAGGCAGATCCTCCCGCCGCGGCCGCCGGGTTCGAGCTTGATCCGGGCAGTATATGTGCCTTTTATCCCCGCCGGAAAGTTCCACACCGCCCCGTCCCTGTCGCCGACCAGCGCTGAGTCGATCAGGTGGCGGATATGCAGCGCCTTGCGGCCCGGAAGATCCGGATGGTCCTCCAGCGGAGGCCCGGGGTCGCGGTTGTAGGCGCAGTGGCCGCGGATACCCTCGACGTACTTGAATGTGGACCAGTCTTTAAGGCCCCCGGCAAAACTGTCCGCGCGCTCGGTTTCGTAGAGCCAGGCCGGATCGAAAATGACCAGGGCGCGTACCAGGGGATGCTGGCCAAGGGCCACCAGCAGCTTGCCTCCGGGCAGCTCCACCGCCTGGGACTGGTGCACGCTGCGGTCGAGCGAGACCGCGGTGCCGCCGCGGGTGGCGAAATCTTTCTCGTTGCGCAGGGGATCGAGATACAGCTCGCGGAAGCCGGTCCAGCTTTTCCCGTCATCTTCAGATATCGCGGCATGGATCGCATCCCGGTTGGTGAATACATCCTCCCAGAGGCCGTTTTTCTGCTCGGCCCGGATGGTCGTATCGCGGGAGCGGTCGAGCTCGGGCAGCGGCGTGGTATTGCACCAGAAAAGCAGCAGGCGGTTGTCATTCATCCGGAAGAAAGTCGGCATGGTCAGGGTGGAATAGAAGCGCGAGGGGGAGGGCGCGCTCCAGGTGGCTCCGCCATCCTCCGAGAAAGACTCGTACAGGTTGTCCATCGAGGTGCGCAACAGCATCCACAAACAGCCCCCGGCCAGCTCGGCTATTGTCGGCTCGATCGCATAATTCTGCCAGCGGGTTTTCTGGTGCGGCCAGACAGACTCGTGGCGCGGCCCCACCGGGACCCGGGCCATCTGCCAGTTGTAGCCGTCGTCATCCGAGTAAAATACGCAGGCCTGCATGATTTCATCCGCGCCCTGCTTCAGGGATTCTCCGCCGGTGACCAGGATGCGCTGTCTCGTCTTCAGGAACATCGGCTGGCGCAGCATGCCGACATGCACGGCGGATATTTTCTCGCGCGTGTAATGCCCGTCGATTCCCTCCTTGCTGCGCAGGACAAAAGTCCCCTCGCGGCCGGCCACCAGACGGATAAAATCCCCGGAATACGGGCTGCGGCATCCAGGCGGCATGTTTTCATCCGCGGAGGCCTCATCGGAAAGCTGGGGCTCATGCTTTTGCCAGGTCAAGCCGTTGTTGCGGCTGAAGATGTAAAAATACGTGGAGGGCTTGTCCTGCCGGCCCTCGAAACCATAGTGCCGCAGCTCGCCATCTGGAAGCTGGACCAGGCCATTGAACGAATTATCAGGCGGCGTGCCCACTTTCACCGGCGCATAGATGTCCTCCAGGGTCAGCGCCCCGGCCATCTCAGGGCCGGAGTCATCCTGACAGCCGGCCGGCAGTGTCGCCAGAGTGAAACATGCAATAAGCCGCAGCGCATGCGTGGACCGCATTTAAATTCTCCGTCATGTCTGAGAGTTTTCAGTAAGAGCAGAAAGAAATCGGTAGAAAAAATCAGCTCACTCACCGGCCGGTTCTAAAACGGAAGCGGGATTCGCTTCGGCCGCTAGCTTTCCGTTCTCCGATTGGAAAGCTTCTCTGCCGCGCTCGCAGAAAGAGCCTGCCAGTTTAAGTAAATTTATTCCCCGGGCCTGGCAATAGCAACTTTGATTCAGGGGCTTGGGGCGTCTGGTCAATTTGAAAATAATGTAACTCTCCGGCGCTCCGGCTTGTCCTAAGAGCAAATCTGCTTTTTATGGGCTCCATTCCGGCCAATTACCGGGGGAGACAACATCAAGCAATGGAGGCAACAATGAAATTTTTAACGGTTATTGCCGCGTCTATTCTGGTTTCCGGCCTGTTTTTCGTGGCGGGAGCGCAGGAGGAGAGCGGGGGCGAGGGGAGGCCCGGGATGATATTCAAACACAAGATAAGCGAGATGCACGGCGGACCGGGTATGCTCGGGATGCTGATGGGCCGGAGGGGCATGGAGGGGTTGGGGAAATACAGGGGGCCGGAATTTTATTTGAGGATGCGCGCCGAGCTGGGCCTGGATGATTCGCAGGTCCAGAAAATCAAAGCCATCCGGATGGAGCTGGTCAAGCAGGTCTCGCAGGCCGGCGCCAAACTGGCGGTGGGCCGGGCCGAGCTGCTGGACCTGCTGGACGGCGATAATGTGGACCTGGCTAAAGTCCAGGCCAAGCAGGCCGAAATTTCCGGCCTGCTTGGCGACCGCAGGTTCGCCGTTGTCAAGGCCCATGTGGAGGCGACCCGCGTGATGACCGATGAGCAGCGGAAAAAAGCGCAGGAGATGCCTCGCATGGGAAGGAGTGGGGGGAAGATGCGTCAGGGCGGCGGCCGCGGGATATGGGGCGGAGGCCGCATGGGTCCGGGAGCCGGCCTGCTGCAGGATGAGGAAACCGAAATAGAGGAAAAATAGCAGCCGCTCTATCGGAAGCCCGGATTTGCCTTACAGGATTGTGAAAAAGGCTCGTGATATTCACGAGCCTTTTTCTTTTCAACAGGAACAGGTGGATTGCTTGAAACCTCCCGCCCCGATTATTCATACATCTCCACAATTCTGGGCAGGGGCGGACCCATGTGTCCGCCCCGTTTGGCATGCAAGGGCACAGCATGCCGTGCCCTACTGTAAAATATTCACTATCAATTAGTTGAGAGAATCAATTGGGCCGGGTCAGCTTGCCTTTGGGCCCTTGTACATGCTGAAAATTTTCAAGGCGTTCTTATTGTAGATTTTTTCCAGTACTTCATCCGGCAGATACAGGCCGTAAATCTTCCATCTTCCCTGATTGAATAGCCCGTTGGAATAGTCGAAATACTCGTCATCGGTCTCCAGGAAGCGGTAATAAGTACGGTAGAGCTCGGCGTCCGGCGCGGCATCCGTGCCGAACATGACCCGGTTCTGGTACTTGATCATGAATTTCCGCGCGGTATAGGGCTGCCTTCCCAGCTCGGAGATCCGGGCATCGATATCGACATAGAAATTCGGGTACATATCCAGCCACATGCCGACCTGGTCCAGCTCTTCCGGCAGGGTCCCCAGGTGAGCGCCGATAAAGACTGTCTCCGGGTGACGGGCGATCAACCTGTTGCGCTGGGCCAGCAGCTCGGTTTTCGTATAGAACTGCTTGTCGCTGAACGCCCAGTCCGGATGCTCCCCCAGCTCATCGTAGCGCTCGTTGAACCGGTCCACGGGCGTAAAAAAGGCTTTGGGGTCGGATACATGGATCATGACCGGAATGCCCAGCTCGCCGCATTTGGCCCAGATCGGATCGAACCGCGGATCATCGACCGGAACGTACCTGCCGCTTTTGTCCTTGAGATAAAGCCCCAATATTTTATGGATCTTCAGTCCCCGCGCCCCCAGCTTTACCGCCTCTTCCAGTTTTGCCGCCTCTTTTTCGCCGAACTGCGGCTCATCGATTTTTTCATAATAGGGGACGTAAAAAACCAGGAAACGCTCCGGGGCTACGGCTTTACAGGCCGCCAGGTGCTCCTTGAAAAAGTCCTCGCCGATTTTCCGCCAGCTCTGGAATAAATCGGTATTGTGGAATCCGTCCAGGCTGACACATTTCCATACGCCCGCCTTGTCCATCTCGCTCAGATGATAAGCCAGGCTGTCCAATCCGCGGAACAGCGCCAGGTGATTGTGCACATCTATGACCGGGAATTTCGGCTTGAGCACCCGGGTCTGCTTGACCACCATTTGGCTCAGCGGGGCCCAGTCTTTCAGGAGCAGGCCGCTCTCCTGAGCCTGTATTTTCAAGAAAGCACAGGGTAATACCGCGAGTGCAAGAATGAGAGATTTTCGCGCGGACATCTTTTCCCCTTTCATTAGACAAGCAGCAAGATCAATGGGACTTGACGGGAATTTCACCCAGGGCATCCACCGCGGCGATCCATTTGTTTTCGCCAATCTGGTGCACGTCGATATGGTGCATGGCCTCGGCGTTCCAGCCCCGGCCCGAGGCTTTTGCCAGGGGGGCCTCGATCATCTTTTCCTTGTAGGCGGACGGACTGATCTCGGTAATTTGAAAGGCGTGCACCTGGTTCCCATAGGTCGGGTCGCAGTCCTGGCCCAGGCGGTACAGCTTCCCATCGATCCCCAGGGGCCGGCCTGCCGGCCGGGCCGTGTCCAGGTCCTTGGGGACAACCGGGCTTGAGGGATGCTCGCTCCAGGGTCCCAGCAGGTCGGAGGCGAAAAACAGCCGCAGAGTCTCATTGCCCAGGCGGCAGATATACATCCACCACATGTCATGGTAGCGGACCGGCGTGGCGCTGATAAAATGGTCGCCGCTGAGCAGGTCTTTGACCATGCTCCATTTGTCCGGGAAATGCGTCGCCTTGTACAGCCGCAGGAATGGCTCTTTGTGGGCCTCGGGCAGCAGGTAATAGTCATCCTGCCATTTAAATACAAAGGGATAGGCCAGCACGAAAGGCTCTTTAATGACCATCTGACGGTAGCGCCAGTGCAGACCGTCCCGGCTCTCCGCCATACCGATACCGCTTACCTCCCCCTCGAGATCGTTTTTCGCGGTAAAAAACAGGTAGTACATCGAATCGGTGACCGCCATGAACGGATGGGCGACAATGTTCACTTTCAAATCGCTGACCATGTCCGCCGTGAGCACCGGGTTCTGAATGCCCGCCGGGGAGGAAAGCTCAAAAGGCGAGGGGCCGGTGTAGATGCCGATAGACCAGGCGTTTTTCTGCTCCGGCTGGGCTGCGCTTTTCGTTGAATCCTGGGCCAGGAGCCGGCTGACGCCTTGAAAGGGTTGGAAAACCGGCCCGGCCAGGGCCAGGATTATAGCGGAGCGGACAATAAAATTCAATTTCATGCGGACCCTCCGGTGCGGTAAATGGTGTCTATAGCAAATCTCTATATTTGGTAGCTGACTGTCGCGCTTTGTCCTGGAAAGCCGGCAATCCCGGTATCCTGCGGAATCAAATCCCTGTCCCCGCTCAATTCACCTCGAACTGTACTACCGGGATTAAGAAAATTCAATGCCTAAATTCGCCATTCAGGCTGGAAATGAACTTTTTGCTTTTCGGCGGATTGCGGGCTGGATGAGTTGCTGAGACTGCTATTCTTTCAGGATGAGGCTGGCGGGTGTAAGGAGATTATAGAAGAATATTGTTATCCTATTTCCGGCCGTTGGGCTTGTCGCTCTCGATATGACCGTCGAGCAGGCGCACCACCCGTTGGGTGTGGGCGGCGATATACTCCTCGTGAGTGACCAGGATAATCGTGTTCCCCTGGTCGTGCAGCGCCCTGAAAAGCTGCATGATCTCCTCGCCGGTCTTGGAGTCGAGATTGCCGGTCGGCTCATCGGCCAGGATGATCGAGGGCTTGTTGATCATGGCGCGGGCGATCGCCACGCGCTGGCGCTGCCCGCCCGAAAGCTCGTTCGGCCGGTGCTCTATCCTGTCCCCCAGGCCCACTTTTTTAAGTGCCTCGGCGGCGATAGCTTTGCGCTCATCGGGTGGTACGCCGCTGTAGATCATGGGCAGCGCCACATTGGTGGCCGCATTAGCCCGGGGCAGCAGGTTGAATGTCTGAAACACGAATCCGATCTTGCGGTTGCGGATCTCGGCCAGGCGGTCATCTGAAAGCTCGCTCACCCGCTCGCCGGCGAAATAATGCACTCCCGTGGAGGGCGTGTCCAGACAGCCCAGGATATTCATCAAGGTGGATTTGCCCGAGCCGGAGGGGCCCATGACCGCCAGGTACTCGTTCTCCTCGATACGCAGGTCGATACCGCAGAGGGCCGGGACCTCGATAGCGCCTATCTGGTAAGTTTTGGTTATGTTCTGCAGTTCGATCAGCATTCTTTGCTCGGCGATTTAAATATTTATGGATAACACATTGTGAATAATAGCCGCTGCTTTCGCTCAATTCCTATCAAGAAGTCAGAATTCGGCAGGCAGAATGTCTCCCGAAAGCTTTTGCCATTGCTTTTATTCTGTCTCCTGACTTCTGTCTCCTGTCTCCTGACTCCGTTGCCGGTCAGCTTTTTTCTTCCACCAGGCTGCGGCCTTTCTCCCAATCGAACAGCGTATTGCGCATCAGGTCGGCCACGGCGAGCTGGTAATTGATATAGGCATCCAGATAGTCCTGGCGGGCCTGGGTCAGCCGGACCCGGTCCAGGGCCAGCTCCTGGCTGGTGATATCGCCGTTCTCGAAACGGGCCTGGCTGATCTCGTAGCCGCGCAGGGCCACCTCCTCGCTGCGCTTGAGCACATCCAGGCGGCTGCGGGTCTCCTTGAGCCGGGTGATCACGGCCCGGATCTGCTGGGTAACCTGACGGCGGGTCTCCTGCTCGGTCAGCTCGCTGCGCTCGAGAACGGCCCGGGCCGCGGCGACCTCCGCGCGGTTTACTCCCGAGTCCCAGATCGGCAGGGAGAGCGTGAAAGTAACCCCCCGGTTCCTGGGCCGGCGCTTCAGATCGCTGATACTGGAGTGAAAAAGATCCGAGACACTGCTCCCGTATTCCAGCAAGGGGTCGCTGACACCGGTCAGGTCGTAATAAACCCGGACATCCCCCCGGATCGCCGAGCGGGCGTCGGTCTGTTTGAGCGTGATCTCCGCCAGGCGGAGGCTGATCTCCCGCTCCCGGATTTCGGCGCGATGCCGCAGGCCGTGCTCGATGGCTTTCGGCTCATCCACGCTCACCTGGTTGATAGAGAAATCGGTCCGCACTCCCAGCGCCTCCTCCAGGGGCAGGCCGACCGTGATCTTGAAGCGGTCCTCAACCTGCGCCAGGTCGCCCTCGGCGGTGAGCTGACGGTTGCGGCTCTGGGCCAGATCGACCTCCATCTGCAGGGCTTCCACCTCGGGAATCAGGCCGGCCTCGAACTTGCGCTTTGCTAGATCGTAGGCATCCTCCTGCTGCTTGGCCTCCTCCCGGGCGATCTCCAGCCTGCGAGTGGCGCTGTACAGCTCGAAAAAGGACTGGGTGACCTGGTAAACCACGTCCAGCTCGGTCCGGGTGTACTCGCGCTGGGCCCGCTCGTTTTCCAGGTTGGCCCGCTCCATGCCCAGTTTGAGGGTGTTCGGCACGAACAGCGGCTGGTTCAGCTCCAGTCGGAAAGAGCTGTAGAAGCGCTTGGCTTTCTGGGTGAGATCGAGCTGGTCCTCGAATACCGATTCCCGAACCTGGTAGAGGTTCGAGCTCAGGCTGATATTCCCATCGGTGGGCAGCGGCTGGGTGATCGAAAGGCGGCTCTGCCAGCGCAGGCTGCCGGTGGTGTTGTAGTAAGGCACCTCGTTTGGGATACGGGTGGCCTGCACCTGCTCCTGAAAATCCGGCGAGTTCAGCACTAAGTTGACCTGGGTCCGGAATCGGCCTTTCTGGGCCTGGACGTTCTGGCCGGCCTCGATCAGCTGCAGCCGCACCAGCCGTGCATCGTAGCTTTTCTCCAGGGCCAGTCCGATTGCATCGTTCAGGGTCAGGATGACCGGGTTCTCATCCTGGGCTTTCAGCACGGAAACGGGCAATCCAAGATACAGAAGCGCAATTACAATCAGAATCAGATTTTTCATTTCTACCTCTTCAGCGATTTTCTAATGGTATTAAATCCGGATTATTCACAAAATGCCGCAGACCCGGTAGGGGCGGACCCCTGTGTCCGCCCGTTGTTCAGGGATTTCTCGAGCGCAGTCGGGCGCACACGGGGGTGCGCCCCTACATGAAACGCAAACGGAATTTTTTGTGAATTAAACGGGTGAAACAGTTGTTCAGGCCCGGGCGATTTCCATTGGCGGGCCGGCTCACTCATAGCGCAAGGCCTCGATCGGATCGATGCCTGCGGCGCGGCGCGCCGGGAACGTGCCTGAAATCACTCCCACGGCGCCGGAGACAAAGAAAGCCAGGAGCACATGCAGGGGAGAGACCACCGCGCTGAAATTGCCTATGTGTCCGACCATGTGCGAGATAGCGATCCCCAGCGTGACCCCGATTGCCCCGCCGATCAGGCTCAGTCCCACCGCTTCTAGCAGGAACTGGATCAGGATGTCCTTGCGCTTGGCCCCGATAGCGCGCCGGATGCCGATCTCGCGGGTCCGCTCCAGCACCGTGGCCAGCATGATATTCATGATCCCGATCCCGCCGACCAGCAGCGAGATGGCGGCTATCGAGCCCAGCACCAGGTTGTAGATCCGCCGCTCCTTTTCTTCCTGCTTGAGCAGCTCGAAGGGGATCACGATGTCGAAATCCTTGTTTTTGTAATGCCGGCGCTCCAGCAGGCGGCGGATCACCGCGCCGGTGGCTACCAGCTCCTCCGATTCCCGGACCTTGACTGTCAGCTGGTCGATCTGGCTGGCAAGTGGCTTTTCCTTGTCGAAGCGCCGCAGGAAAGCAGTAAGGGGTATGTAAACATCCTGGTTGAGGTTACGGGCGGCGAGCTCGCCCACGGTTTCCGTGTAAAGCGACCGGCTGCCCATCACCCCGAGCACCTCGAACCACTGGTCCTCCAGCTTAACACTCTTGCCCAGCGGGTCCGTGGTAGGGAAAAGGTCCCGGGCGATCTCCGAGCCGAGAAGGCACAGGCGCTGCTCTTTGTCGGTCTGCTCTTGGGTGATCGGCGTGCCGCTTGTGAGCTCGTAGTTGAGGATCCGCAGCGTCTCGGGCGTGATCCCGACCACCGTGGCCTTGGCCGACTTGTCCTCGAAATGCGCCTCCACCTCCAGCTCGGCCTGCGGGGCGACCGTCTCCACCGTGGGAATGATCTCCCGTATCGCCCCGGCATCCGCCAGGGACAGGCCGCGGGAGAACTTGGCCCGGACTTCCGCGAGCTCCTCATCACTGAGCGCCCTCTCCCGGACAATGATATTATTTACGCCCAGGATTTTAAATTTCTCCAGGGCCTCCCGCTTAGCCCCCTCGCCGATCGAGAGCATGGCGATCACCGAGGCCACGCCGAGGATAATCCCGAGCATGGTCAGCAGGGAGCGCAGCTTATGATCAGTCAGGCCTTCCAGGCCCATGCGGAAATATTCGCGCGGTTCCATGCGCATCCCTTTCGCGCTCACACGGTGAGCAGGAATTCGCAGCTTGTGGTCATGCCCGGCTTGAAAATCCGGTGGGTCTGTTCGAGCAGAACTTCCACATCGAACATTTTGATATCTGAATTCTTGTTTTTTTTATGGCAGATATGGCTGATCGTTATAATCCGGCCGTCAAACTTCAGGTCCGGGAAAGCATCCAGCCGGACCGCGACTTTCTGTTTCAAATCGACCTTCCGGATATCGGTCTCGTTGACCGAGGTAAGGACTTTCATCTGGGTCAGGTCAGGCAACTGGACTATCGCCTGGCCGGGCCATCGCCCATCGCCCACTTTCACCTTTTCGTGGGACCACCGGTCCCGGCTGTGAACGATCATCCCATTGGCGGGGGCGCGCAGAGTAAAGTTCACGATAGTCTGTTCTGCCTTACTGAGCTTGGCCTTTATCTGCTCGATCCGGATCAGTTGTATTTTCAGGTCCTGCTCCTGGACCTGGTGCGTGGCATCCAGCTTTTCGCCGGCTTTCTGCAAAGCGATCCCGGTTTTCTCCAGGCTCAGGCGGGCGACCTGCCTGCGGGACTCCGGTTCGTACCTGACCCTCTGGGTATCGATCCGGGCCTGCTGGAGGTCTGAGAGGGCGGTCTGATACTCGGTCTCGAGTTTTTTCAATGCCATCTCATTATCCACCTTCATCTTCTTCAGGTCCGCCTCGGCGATCGCCAGGTTGGCCTTCTCGTTTTCGAGGATTTTCAGCACCCCGGACTTTTCGATCTCGGCCACGATCTCGCCGGCTTTCAGCACGGTTCCCTCTTTCTCCAGAAAAGTAATCTGGGGCCGGCCATAGTCCCAGTCGAACGAGGGCATCACCACGTTGGTGTTGCGCACCGCCTGGAGCTCGCCGGTCTCGGTGAAAGGATTTCCAGGCCCGCCGCTTTCCGGTCCGCCGGACTGTTTGTCCCGAGCCCCACGGCTGCAGGCCAGGAACAGGCAGAGTGTAGCCGTTAGCAGATGTGATTTCTTCATCACTTGGATTCTTTCTCTTCGGCAGTTTTCTTTTCGCCCAGGGCCGCCGGCTTGACTGTAGGATCGACCAGGGCCACCTCGTCCCCTTCCTTCAAGCCCTTTTCGATTATTACATAATCGGTGCTCTCGGGGCCGATAACGACATCGCACGGCTCGAACTTTGAGCTTTTCCTGAGGTAAACAAGGGGTTTATTTTCCTTGATAAAAAGCGCCTCCAACGGGATGAACAATGTGTCGGGAATCTTGTCGATAATGATCTCACTATTGACGGTCATGCCCGGCATCATCTTTTCAGTAACCCCATCCAACAGGATTGTCGTATCGAATACTTTCACGTTCGAGTTTTCTTTTTTATTACGGGCCAGGGTGGCGATCTCGGTCACTTTGCCGCTGAAACTGGTCTCCGGGAAAGCGTCCAGCTTGACCACCGCGGCTTTGCCCTTTTCAATCCTGGCGATATCCACCTCGTTCACCAAGACCACGGCTTTCATGGCGCTCAGGTCGGGCAGCCCGATAAGCGGCATGCCGGGGTACACCTGGTCATTTACCTGAATTTTTAGTCCAGTCATCCAGCTATCCTTGATAATCGCGATGCCCAGCGTAGGAGCAGTGATAGTGAGGCTTTTCAGAGTGTCCTGAGCCTGATCGAGTTTAGTCTGGGCCTGCTGGACCTTGAGCTCGAGCTTGCTCAGTTCTTCCCGCTGGACTTTCCTGCGGTTTTCGATCTCCTGCCGGGCCTGTTCGAGGCTGATCCCGGCTTTTTCCAGGTCGAGCTCGATTTTCTTGCGGTCGATATCCGCCTCGAAAGAGGATTGCTCGAGCTTGAGCTTCGAGATCCGGTAGCTGATCTCAGCCATCTGCAGGTCCGCCTTGAGCTCCTCGAGCTGGGATTCGTGGTTGACGCGGGCCTTGGCCAGCTCGGCATTGGCGATTTCCAGCTCGTTGCGGGCATCGGTGATCGTTTTCTCCACCTCCGAGGGATCGAACTGTACCAGCAGCTCGTCCTTTTCCACCCGCTTGCCGTCATCCACGATTTTCGCGACCTTGGGAAACCCCATGGACCAGCTCAGCGCGGGGGTGCTGATCACACGGGAGCTGACCGCTTCAAGCTCGCCCGAGACAATGATCTTGTCGAAAAAATCACCGCGCTTGACTTTGTACACCGCCACATCGGAAGCATCACTGGAGGAACAGGACAGCGAGATGCCCGATACTATCCCGAGCGACAGGAAAAATAGAAGACTTCTGTTCAAGATTCACTCCTTAGCTCTATGGTAACCACTCAATTCTCATAACCCGGCGACAGGACATCGGTTCATTTCAGCAGGGATTGTCCGGGCTGGCTGAGCGCGAGCTCCTCGCCGCCCACGAGACCCGAGTCGACGACCGAATAATTATCATCTTTTGCCCCCAGGACGATTTCGCGGGGCTCGAAGTGAGCGCCCCTGCGGAGGTAAACTATATGCGTACTGTCCTTGTCAAAAACCGCATCCAGGGGGATCACCACCGCCTGGGACACGCTGTCGGTCCTGATCCAGCACGAGGTGCTAAGCCCTGGCACCAGGCTCCCGGCCAGGCTGTCGATAGTCACGATGACTTCCACGAACTTAACCTCCGAGCCTTTGCTCACCGGCTTGGCGACTTTGGCCACCTGTAATACGTGACCGGGCAGGCGCAGATTACCCGAAGAGGACACAATAATCTCCGCGGGCTGGTCCTTTGAAAGTTTCTGAACCGCGGTCTCGCTCAACTGCAGTTTTACCTGGAGCACGGACATGTCGGGGATTTTCACTACCGGATTGCCGCTATATAAATCATCGCCCACCCGGACCTTTTCCTCTGTTTCCCAGTTGGTTTCGTAAAGGACATATCCATCCACCGGCGCGCGCAGCACCAGTTTGTCCAGATTGAGCTGCGCGTTGTTCAGCTTATTCTCCGCCTGTTTGACCTCGATCATTTTCTGTCTGCTCTCCTCTTTCTGTACGGCTTCGAGCAGAGTGAGCTTCTTGCGGGTTTTCTCGGCGGTGATATCGGATTGGGCTATTTCCAACTCTCGGATCTCGCGCTCCCGCGCGGCGACAAACTGCAGCCGGGCCAGTTGCAGGCGAGCCGAGGCAGCCGAGGCATCCGCGCTCTCGATTTGCGACTCGAGCAGGGAGCGCTGGCGGGCCTGTTCCACCTCGGTCGCCCTGGCATCCGATTTCGCCATCTCCAGTATCCTGAGGGCATCCGTGTGATCCGCGCGAGATTTGTCCGAGGAGAATTCCACCACCACAGTCTCTTTTTTCACAAAAGTGCCCTCGGGCGGCAGATAGGAGACTTTCGGCTTGGGTCCGCCGACGATTCTCGGGGCGGAAAGCAGATGGGATTTCTGGGCCTCGATCTCCCCCTCGGCCTGTACCGTTATTTCGAAGTCTCTTTGGACAGCATTGCAGGTAATCGGCGAGCTGGCGGAATTCGAGGCGGAACAGCTCATTTGCAGAGATATTAGAACCAGGAGGCCCGCAAGGCGAACGCAGTAAGCACTCGGGTCCGGGATTGTCCGGTGATAATTTGCGGTCATGGCAGGTAAATTTTTAATATTTTCGAGTAATCCGGCTGGGCCGGTCGGGCTATCGGGAAACAGCGGCTGCGAGGCTTTTAACTTCTATACGAAACCGGGCGCGAAAAGGATTTAAAAAAAATGCCGATCTCCTCACAACGCCGCCCTGAATTTCATAAGGAGCAGGAATGGGACTACCGAGCTGGCATTCCAAAATACCAGGCGCTTACTGATGTTCATAAATATAAGACACCGGAATTCGCAATTAGTTTCAAGAAAACCTGCCGTTATTTGTCAAAATATCCGGCCTAATAAAGGAATCTTCTATTGACTTGCGCTGTTTGGGCTTCCTTTTTTGTTTTGCGTAACATTCTGCCGGTATTGGATAAATACAAAGAATGAGAGAACTTTATCATATAAAGCTAATAGGTTTTCTCCAAATTTCCAAGAACTCTATCGGGGGAACAAATAAACCGCGGGGGATTGCCGACCCGGGGGGCGCAGTCGCAGCCCGGCCTGGCCTCAACTAACAGGCGTAAATAATGCGACTAGTCTGAAAACTTCAAGCAAGATTTCATCAGTGGGAATTGGATCAGTCGGGTCTAAGTCTGATTGAGGACTTGTTGCCTGCGTGAAAGTCTCAGCGAAGCAAGGCGATTAGCGCTGGCGCAATCTTCAGGGATTTTCGGTTAGCGAGATCGATTTCAGCGAGCGGAAACTGACCAATTTTTGCTGTTTCTCATCCCACAGGTTCAGCCAGAGCGACTTGAGGCTTCTCCTTAAGGTCAGCGGATGGACTTCCCGCAGCTCCGGTATCGCCTCACAGCATTTTTGCAGATTGTAATTGGGAATACGCGGTTGAATATGGTGGATATGGTGCAGACCGATGCTGCCGGTAAACCACTGCAGCACCCGGGGAAGCTTGTAATATGAGCTGCCTTGCAGGGCCGCTTTTAATGGGTCCCAGACTTCCTGACGGGCCCAATATACGCCCTCGAACTGGTGCTGGACATAGAACAGCCAGATGCCGATCACTCCGGAGATAAAAATGATCGGCAACTGGATCAGCAGGTAGGTCCGCAAGCCGATCGTAAAGCTGAAAATCAGGATAACCGCCAGGATGGCCAGGTTGGTAAACAGCACGTTCAGGCGCTCCTCTTTCCGGGCCCCGCGGTGGGAAAACCTTGAGGTAATCAGGAAGATCGCTGTCGGACCCAAGCCCAGCATGATCAGGGGATTCCTGGCTAAGCGGTAGCCGAGCCGCTTAAGTCTCGGGGCCGCCAGGTATTCATCCACGGTCATGGTCCAGATATCGCCTTTGCCCCGGTGGTCCAGATCTCCGGCGGCCGCGTGATGGGCCAGGTGTAAATGGCGCCATTCCTCGAACGGTGTGAAAGTTAATATACCGGTGAGGTAGCCCAAAATCCGGTTCGCGCGGTGCGAGGCGAAAAATGAGCCATGCGTGCAATCATGGAAGAAAATAAAGATGCGTATCAGCAGGGCAGCCGCTACTGTTGCAAAGGCCACGGTAATAAAGTAGGAGTATTCCCGCTCTACCAGCCAGACCATTAGAATCCAGAGGGCTAGGTAAGGAATGAACGTGTTGAGCAGTTGCCAGAGAGCTTTTCCAAGATGGGGTTGCCGGTAATCCAAAAGATCTTTGTACCAGTTCGGTTTGGCTGCCTTACCTCGGGTACCGCCATTAGACTCCGCCAAAATAGATTTTCCCCTCTGAAAAGGATTGAAAGCCTTGAAATACCGGGAGGTTAAGACTTGCCCTGCACTTTAAAGTGTACAGATAATTCCATAAAAAATCAAGCATCCTGAAAGTTGGGGAGTAGAAAAATTATCAATATCAAAGTCGGATTGCGGCCCGAACTTTAATGTTCTTAACTGCTTAATCCGTAAATGAATATATTTTATCAATTCAGAAAAAGCCCAATCAGCAAAAAACTGAGTAACCTTTGTGCACACCGGGCCAGCCTGGAAGACGAATAAATTCCGTTTATCGATTAATTGGCCTCCGGACTGGATTTTCGCCCCTGAAATACAGTTTCTCCTCCGGGAAAAGGCGGCTGCCGGCGGTGTGCTGCCGAAAGCGGTTTAACTCGAGCTCCGGGAATAGAAATAAGGGGCGCTGTACTGGTAATGCGGAGAATGACAAATTATATTCAAATTTAGGCGCCCAGTTCGTTTAGGAGCGGCCTGTACAAGAAAAACGCGGCCATTTTGAACGGAGAAATTCCCATTGCCGCTAAGCCGCCGGGGAAAGGAGCTTTAGACGACTACTCTCAGGGAAAAGCTGCTCGGCCTGGGCGCTGCGCTGCCGGCCCCGCTTACTGAGAACAAGAAGGGGCATCTCGCGCTGGAATTCGTGGTTGCCGAAAAGAAATCTTTCCTTTCCCGGAAAAAGCTCGTCTATCGCTGCGTTCTGAGCCTCGATGATACGGTGAGGACCATAAAATTCTTCGAATTACTGAAAGAAAGCGGTTACGGGCTGTCCGGCGCGGCGGATGGCGCGGGTCCCGGCTTTTCCTTCAAAAAGGAGAGCTGGAACACCTCGGGCAAGGAGCGCTCGGGTACTATTGAGGAGGCGGCCAGCCTGTTCGGCGAGAAGTACAACTATTCATTCGACTATGCCGCGATCCGCGACACAATCAAGGCCGCGGCGGCTGAGGCGGGGTACGCGTTTGAGGTCTGCCTCCTGGAAAGATCGCTCTGAAAAGCGGCGATATTCGGGTTTCCGCTGTTTGAATTAATCTTCCGGATTACTCCGGAAGTCTCCGGATCATTTTTTGACGAACTTCAGTTTTACAGCCGCCCACTTATGGATCAGGGTGAACCCGCGGATTTTACCGCCGGGGCCGCGCTCGAAATCCACATCCAGAAAGGCGAATTTGAATTTGTCCTTTTCCTGGTACTTCAGCGTATCCGGGTTGGTGATTCCGCTCGAATCCATCAAGTATTTGCTCCGGATCGGCGTATCCAGGATTAGCCGGCCGTCCTGCGCCGTGATATAATAGGTAGCCAGAACCTCCGGGCTGAAATACTCTCCCGCGTACTCGGCGGCTCTTTCCGGATGACTGAAAAACTCTGGCGGATTCTTAAGGCTGAAATAGGATTCAGTTCGGCCGTCCTCCTGCCAGTCGAGACGGCTGATCTGTTTTTTCTCATCCCGGATCAAGGTA
>Ga0156185_1013_pt3 | contig 24322 bp, 22 predicted proteins | sample RifCSPlowO2_12_FD_107838 | JGI IMG/M metagenome (GOLD analysis project Ga0156185, IMG submission 107838) | Candidatus Glassbacteria bacterium RIFCSPLOWO2_12_FULL_58_11 | reverse complement strand
AACAAAGAGTTACGGCTGTATTGTCAATGGCATAACTCAAAACTCTCGCCACCCATAAAATCATCGCCATAAGCAACACACGAATTACAACCACTTACACACATCCCATACGCAAATGCAGTATCCGTACCTTGTGTAATCATGAAGTCAACTGGAGTATCATCAATATTAACCGCAGCCATAGCACCATTATTCCCTTGTGCCTGTGCTTCGCCGTAGACAAGACCACTACCGATGCAATTAGCACGTGCATACGCCCACGCCAATCGTGGGTTAGTACTCTTCTTTTTCTCCCCAATAGCATTATACGCAGAATCCTTACATGCCATGAAACCATTGTAAAATTTTCTAAATTTCTCTCCTAGTTCAGGCAGCTTGTCAAATTGCTCAGCCGTCAGCCGATAGTGTACTCCAGGCTTCAGTTCACTGATACCATCCCATTTTACTGGAGTTATCGCGACGAAGTTCTCAGGGGTTGTAAATGGATCTCCGGGAATACTACTGTCCAATTTGTTAAGGGTTAGGAATTTACTTGTGGCGGAATCGTCAGCGGTACTTAATTGAGGGCTTAGAGCATCACTTGCAGAATAATCAATTTTATCATTGCATGCCGTGAGCCATATAAATACAAAACTCACAAGTAAAAATAAAAAGATTGCTATCTTTTTCATAGCCACTTCCTGGAAAAATAAAATGATATTATGCCCAATAGTATAAATTTCTTTTTCTCAATAGAAACCCCCTTTTCTGGCGCAGGGCCTTTAAGTGTAGTAGGTTAAACTTAAAAAGCCGAGGCTAGAAAGCATGGACATTTATAACAAAAACCTGTATAACTCATTAAATCAAAGGTCTCCTTTCTGTATTGATAAATTGCTATCAATCTTATTTCATTATAAAGAGCATTCTCCATAATGTCAAATATGTTTTGTTTTTGGCAGTAAGTAAATACTTCTATCTCTCAGTTCTTATCAGAAATAAGCATTATTAGATTGTGCAACATTTCAATGTTATAATGCGGAGCTGTATTTCGGCAAATAGATTCCTGCTGCCAGCCGTCTGGGTTATCTGAAAAGGAAAATAGCCTCTTTTAAAGCTTTATCAGGCGCTGGATACAAGCCAGCATTGTCCGTGTCCGCGCCCGCCGCATTCCTCCCTTCGATTGACACCCGCTGAGTGGGCGGTTATATTAGCCCTTTGCCTTATGCGGTAAGCCCGGGCGGCTAACGTTCTGATACATTCCAGATGGCTTGCCGGGCCGTTTTCCGGAAGCTTTGCCAGCACAATATTTTTCTTTCCGGGTATAACGGTTGGAAGCCTGTTATTTCCGGCTTAAGCCGCCGGCCCACCGGGCCGGAAGCAAATTTCACCCGGAAGATGGCTCAAAAATCGGAGTCGATGATGAAAGAGAAGCTCTTTGCCATATTGTTGCTGTGCTGTTCCTCAGCCGCGGCTCAGCAGGCCGGCCAGCGAGTGATCCTCGAGGATGTCGCGGCGGTGGTCGGGGGGGAGATTATCCTCTCCAGCGAGGTGAAAATGATGGCGATCCAGGCCGCGGAGGAGCGCAAGATTCCGATGGCCGATACAGCGGGCATGCGCATGCTGACCGATGAGGTTTTCCAGGCGGAGATCTCCAACCGGGTCCTGCTGCACCAGGCGCGGGAGGCCAAGGTGGAGGTTACCGATGATGATATCAGTCAGCAGGTCGAAAACCTGCTCAATAACCTGCGCAACAATTACCCCAGCGAGCAGGCCTTTCAGCGAGACCTGACCGCGGCGGGCCAGACTGTAGAGCAGCTGAAAGAAATTTACCGCGAACAGGCGAGCAACGAGCTGCTCCGTCAGAAATTCCTCCAGGACCACAGCCACGAGTTTCCCCGCGTCAAAGTGACCGAGGAGGAGGCGCGCCAGTTCTTCGATAGCCAGGCGACGGGCAACAGTCCTGAGCAAGTCAAGTACCAGTATATGATTATCCCCCCCAAGCCGGGAGAGGCGGTCCTGGAAGAGGCCAAGGCCAAAATCGACTCGGTCTATAAGATGTATCTCGATGGAACGGATTTCGGTTATCTGGCGGAGAAGTTCTCGGACGATCCCACCGCGGACAAGGGGGGAGATTTGGGCTTTTTCTCCAAAGGCGACATGGTGAAAGAGTTCGAGGAAGCCGCGTTCAGTATGAAAGTCGGCGAGGTGCGCATGGTGCAGACCAAGTACGGCTGGCACCTGATCCAGGTCGAATCGCGCCGCCAGAAAGAGGTCAAGGCGCGTCACGTTCTCGCCGCGACCAGGATTACCGAGGAGGACTGGGCCAAGGCCAGGGAGCTGGCCGAATCCCTTAGACAGCGGGTCCTTAACGGCGAGGATTTCTACAAGCTGGCCAAGGAGAACAGCGAGGAAACCACCGGACTGATCGAGTCCCCGAATTTCACCGTGCTCGATAACATCCAGCCCGCGGAGTTCAAAACCGCGCTTCAGGGAGAGCTGAGCCCGGTGCCCAATTCGAATCGCCGGATTTCCGGGCTGGTGGAGATGAAACCCAACGGTTACCTGTTGATGTGCGAGCTCGATCGCAAGGAGGCGGCTCCGCTCAACTTCGAAGATATCCGCCAGCAGGTTATCGAACGCCTCCAGTATACCAAAGCGATCGAGGCTTACGTTGAAGAGCTCCGTAAGAAAACTTACATCGACATCCGTTTCAAAGGCTGGTCCGCGGTCGAAGCGGAGCAGTAAGGCAGGCGCGGAGCAGGCCGGAAAGCCGGTTCTGGCTTTTACCATGGGGGATGCGCGGGGGATCGGGCCGGAGGTGCTGCTTAAAGCTGTCGCCGAACCGGGGACTGAAAAAGAGTTCGAGCCCCTGCTGATTGGGGTCGAATCGCTGCTGGCCGCTCAGGCGAAAAACCTCTGGCCGAACGGCCTGCCCCTCAGAGTGGAAAAAGCTCTCGGGCGGGTGGTGGAGGTGGGCGGAAGCTCAGAGTCATTCCCGGCACTGAAAGACCTCCGCGGGTGGCGGAAATTTTTGCTCGGCCGCCCGGAAATCTGCGGGAGCTGGGCCGGCAGAGCGATCGAGCGCGCGGTCGGCCTGGTCCGCGAGGGCCGGGCGGAGGCGCTTGTCACCGCACCCCTGGACAAGAGCGCTCTCAATCTGGGCGGCTATCACTATCCAGGGCATACTGAAATGCTCTCGGCTCTGGCCGGCGGCGTGGAAGTCGCCATGATGCTTGCCGGAGGAACTCTGCGGGTGGTCCCGGCCACGACACATGTGGCTCTGTCTCGGGTCCCGGAGCTCATTACTGTCGAGCTGCTCGTGGGCCAATGCCGGGTGATCGACAGGGGTTTGCGGGAGCTGTTCGCTATCGAGAATCCGGAAATCGCGCTCTGCGGGCTGAACCCGCACCTGGGGGATGGCGGCCTGGCCGGGGATGAAGACCAGCGGGTGGTCTCCGCTGCGGCGGAAAAGGCCCGGCGGGCCGGTCTGGCGGTTCACGGTCCATTCCCGGCGGATACTGTTTTTGTCAGGGCCGCCCGGGGGGAGTTCCATGCGGTGTTGGCCATGTATCACGACCAGGCGATGATCGCGATAAAGATGCATTCTTTCGGCCGCGGAGTGAATATCACCCTCGGCCTTCCTTTTGTCCGAACCTCCCCGGACCATGGCACCGCCCTGGATATCGCGGGCCGGGGAATCGCGGATCCGGGCAGTATGCTCGAGGCGGCCCGGCTGGCCGCGCGGCTCTGCCGGAGCGGAAAACGGAGAACCGGATGATCGGATTCAGGGATGTCTCGGCCGGCTACCGTCGCACCAGGGTGCTGGAAAGACTGAGCTTCCATATCGAAAAGGGCGAGTTCGTGTTCCTGACCGGGCCCAGCGGCAGCGGCAAAAGCACCCTGCTCAAGCTGATCTACCACGAGCTTAAACCGCTCAGCGGCGAGGTGATTGTCGCCGATTTCAGCTCGAACCGCCTCCCGCGGCGCAAGGTTCCGTACCTGAGAAGGAAACTGGGGGTGGTGTTCCAGGATTTCGCCCTGCTGGAGAACCGCACGGCCGGGGAAAATATCGCCTATGCCCTCGAGGTGACCGGGGCCTCCCGGACTTTCATCCGCAGGAGAGTGTCCCGGGTGCTCGAACAGCTCGGCCTGGCGGACAAGGAAAAGTGTTTTCCCAACGAGCTGTCCGGCGGGGAACAGCAGCGGGTGGCGATTGCGCGGGCCCTGGTCGGCGAGCCGTTCATCCTGATCGCCGATGAGCCGACCGGCAACCTGGACCCGGCGATCAGCCTGGATATCCTGCGCCTGATGATCGAGATCAATACGCTGGGCACGGCGGTGCTGCTGGCGACTCACAATTACGGCCTGCTCAAGGGCCGCGAGGATTTCCGCCGGTTGCATCTCTCCTCCGGCCGGCTGGTATTCGACGGGCCGAACGGCAATTTCGCGCCGTCGGCGCCGCCCGCGGAGATTTAGCTTTTTCGGCGCAGGCGGGGCAATCTGCGAACCATCCTCTCAAGCCTGGAAAAAGATGCTGCGCACGCTTAAAGAAGCGATCCTCGGGTTCACCCGGGCCAAAACCATGTCGCTATTCGCGATACTGGTCACCGGGTTTTCCCTGCTGGTGCTCGGACTTTTCTACCTCGCCCTGCTGAACCTGAACACTCTGATCCGCTACCTCGAGAATAAAGTCGAAATTGTCGCCTACCTGCGGGACAATGCCGACCAGAGCGAGGTCGGGCTGGCCCTCGAGGACCTGAGCCGGCTCGAGGGTGTCAGCCAGGTGCGCTACATGAGCAAGCAGGAAGCCCTGGATAATTTCCGGGCCGACCTGGGGCCGGACAGCGACCTGCTCCAGGACCTGGAAACCAACCCGGTCCCGGCCTCATTCAATATCAACATGAAAGAGGGATACCGCGATACCCTGCATGTCCAGCGGGTAGCCGAACGGGCGCAAGCCTTCTCTTTCGTCGAGGAGGTGGACTACGGTCGTGACTGGCTGCGCCGCATGGACATTTTCAAACACATGGTCAGCGTGGTGGGGCTCTCCGCGGGGGCCCTGCTTGGGCTGGTTTCGATAATCCTGATTTCCAGCGCGGTCAAGATCGCCATATTCAGCCGCCGGAAAGAAATTTTCATCATGAAAATCGTCGGCGCCACCAACTGGTATATCCGGCGCTCTTTTTTGCTCGAGGGTTTCCTCAAGGGGGCCCTGGGCGGCCTTCTGGCCGCGGGATTGATCTTCGCCGCCACCACCGTTTTCAACGACAGGGTCATCCCGATCACCAATTTCAGCGACCGCTATTACCTCTATACGGTCCTGGCGGGCGGGCTGCTGGGCCTGGCGGGAAGCTGGATCTCGCTGGGAAGGTACCTGAGGCGGGTCTAGCCTGAACTTCCGCAATCCGAACATTTAGCTTGTTACTTTAATCATTGACCCTTTCTACCTGAGCTTCGTTTCCGATACAGGGCGGGACTCGCGACTTGAAGATCGTCCGGCGTTTAAATCCGATCCTGCTGTTTTTGCTGTTTGCCGCGGTTATTTATCCCTGGCGTGACTGTCCGGCGCAACGGGACAAAATCCGCCAGGCCGAGCGCGAAATCAAGACCAGCAAGTCTAAGCTGGAGGAGATTGAGGAGGAAATCCGGACCAAGGATGAGCGCGCCAAAGGCCTGGCAAAACAGGAGCATGGACTGGCTGTGCAAATCCAGGATATCGAGCGCCGGATCGACAAGTCCCGCCAGACCTTGAAAAGCCTGAACAGCGAAATAGAGGAAATCAGCGCCGAGATAAACTATATCAACCATCAGCTGGCTGTGCTGGCGCAAAAGCTGAAGGGCAAGAAAGCGATCCTCTACCGGCGTATCCGCGAGATCTACAAGCGCGGCCGGCTCCACGAGGTGGCGGTGCTGATCGGCAGCCACTCGTTCACGGATTTACTCAAGCGCATAAAGTACCTGACCCTGATTGCCGGGCAGGACAAACGGCTGGTGCGCGAGGTCGGCGGCCTTCAGCAGACCTACGGCGAATACCGGAGAGCCAGCGAGCGGAAGCTGGCCTTGCGGGTGACGCGGAAAGAGGAGCTGGAGCGGGAACAGCAGAGCCTTCAGAGCTCCGAGACCCAGCACCAGAAGCTCCTTAAATCGGTCAAAACCCAGCGGGCCGAGGTGCTCAAGGCCCTGGAGGAGCGCAAGGCCGACCGCGAAAGGATGCGCAGCATTATCGCCGAGCTGGAGCGCAGAAGGTTGGAGGCCCAGGAGAAAGCGAAGCGCGAGGGCCGCATCCTGCCGCCCGAGACCGCGTACCTGGACGGCCGGATGGGCAAGCTCAAATGGCCGGTGGCCGGTGGCCGCATGATCCGGGGCTTCGGGCCTTACGAGGACTCGATGACCCGGACCAGGGTGATCAACAATGGGATCGACATCAAGGCCGAGCTGGGCAGCGAGGTGCATTCAGTGGCCGGCGGCACGGTGGAGATCGCGGACTGGTACCGTACCTACGGGAAAATGGTGATGCTCTATCACGGCTCGGGAATGTACACTATTTACGGGCATCTGGGGGAAGTCTTCGTGCAGGCCGGCGATTTCGTCGCCGAGGGCCAGACTATCGCCAGCGTCGGGGCGACCGGCTCGCTCGAGGGGCCGCTGCTCTATTTCGAGCTGCGTAACGGCGGCCGGGCCGAAGACCCCCTCAAATGGCTGGGGCGGATGTAAGCAAATGGGCGTTTCTTTCCGGATCGGCTGATCCTGGAGCGCGGAAATGACTGAAAAAATATCGGGCGGTCCGGCTCTCGGCCTGACCGAGCTGATCGATAAGGAGCTGCCGGTTTCGATGCTTGGGAGCGCGCTCGGGCGGGAGCGCCTCGGCGGGACCCTGCTGTTTTTCGGTCCGGATGGCGGGGGCAAGAGCAGCCTCGCCTTCTGGCTCGCCGCGGCGCTTAACTGCACCGAATCCCGCGGGCTGGCCGCCGGCTGCGGAAAATGCAATTCCTGCCGCAAGATCGCCAACCTGAACCATCCGGACGTGATCTGGGTTTTCCCGGTTCCCGGTTCTATTTACAAGGCCGAACAGCCGGACCAGACAAAATTGGCCCAGGTGTTCGAGAAAAAGCGGGAAAAACCCTGGTGCGAAATTCAATTCGCCGAGAAGAGCGAACACCACCTGGCGGCGGTCAACCGGATCAGGCAGGAGGCCTCACGGAGCTGTTACGAGGGGCGGCGCAAGGTTTTCGTGATCACCGGCGCCGACCGCTTGCGCCTGGAGGCCTCGAACGCTTTTCTCAAGCTGCTCGAGGAACCCCGGCCGGATGTGACGCTCATTCTTTGCAGCGACCGGCCCTCGAGCCTCCTGCCCACCATTCTGAGCCGCTGCCAGCGCCTGCAGGTGAACCGGCCCCGGCGGTCCATTCTGGCCGGGCTGCTGGCCGGGCGCTTTGCCATGAGCGAATCCGAGGCCCTGGATCTGCTCGATCTGGCGGATGGCAGTCTGCCCGCTGCCCTGCGTCTCAGGGAAGAGGAAGCCTTGCAGAGCCGGCAGGAGTGGGTGGATAAAACCTTCCGGGCCGTGCTCGCGCCAGGCGCGGGCGTCTGCCTGGAGCTGGTCGAGGACCGTCGGGGCCCGATGTTCAACCGCGGAGACTTCGAGCGCTACCTGGCCGGTCTGATCCAGGAGCTGAGAGACGCGCTGATGCTCCGAGTCGCCGGGAAAGAGGCGCTGAGCGGCCGCGGAAAATCGATTGTGGATACCGGTCCGGTCGCTGAATTTGCGGGACAGGTTGCGGATTTTCAAACCTTGATTAAATTACTGTTCAGGCTGATCGACCTGAGAGACGCGCTTAACCGCAATGTCAACCTGCGACTTCTCGGCTGGTCGCTGATGAAAAACATGAAAGAGGTGCTTCAGTGATAGATCCTGGAATAGTCGAGGTACAGTTCAAGCGGGAGCGCAAGGAGTATTTTATCAACCGCGACAAATTGCCGCTGGCGGTGGGCGACTACGTGGTGGTGGATGTGGACCGTGGCGAGGACCTGGGCCGGGTGACAGAGACCGGCGAGCTGGCCGCGAGGAAACAGCACGAGAAGAAAGCCCAGCTCAATAAAATCCGCCGTCTGGCGACCGAAGCCGAAAGAGAGGGCCTGGGCCGGCTGAGCGAGCGGGAAGCCGACGCTTTCACGATCTGTGCTAAAAAAGTGGAGGAGCACGAGCTGGAAATGAAGCTGGTGGATGCCGAGTGGCAGTTCGACGGGAACAAGGTCATCTTTTATTTCACCGCGGACAAGCGGGTCGATTTCCGGCAGTTGGTAAAAGACCTGGCCGCGATCTTCAAGACCCGCATCGAGCTGAAACAGATCGGCGTGCGCGATGAGGCCAGGCGGATCGGCGGCTGCGGCAGGTGTGGCTACAAGCTCTGCTGCACCAGTTTCCTTACTGAGTTCGAGCCGGTGACTCTCAAAGCGGCCAAGGAGCAGAGGCTCTCGCTCAATCCGAGCCAGATCAGCGGGATCTGCGGCCGGTTGATGTGCTGCCTGATGTATGAGCGGGACTTTTACAAAGACCAGACAAAGAAATTCCCCAAGGAGGGGAGAGAGTATATCTTTACCGAAGGCCGGCCGGAGCGGGTCTCCGGTCTGGACCTGTTCAACGAGCAGGTGGAGCTGGAAAACCGGGATGGAATCCGCCGAAAGCTGCCCTTGGAAGAATTTCTCAATTCCGCCCGAGAATGCCCCTGCCGGAGCAGTAAGCCGGAAAGGAAAAATAACCCGGTCCAGCACGAGTCCTGACACCGGCCCGCCGATTATATAAGTCCTGCCTCCCCCGGATACAGTTTTTCCGCGAAACAATAAGTCTGCCAATTCGGCATTTGCGAAGCCAAGCTGGCTGAGTTATGCCATAATGGCATCATAACCCGCCCCGAGTTTTGATCCAACCTCCTGCATCGTCCTTTCCTTTAATCACTCAATTGATTAATATATAATAAGATACGGCAATTCAGAGAGTTCTGGCACGCGCCTTGCTTTATCTAAGGGCACAAGTTGGTTGGAAGATTTTTCAAAACATGTCAGTTCAAGCCGGCCCCGGCCGGCATCCATAAACATAATCAAGGAGGGTAAGATGAGACTGGTCAGATGGAATCCCGCGGCTTCGAGCCTGTTGAGCGGATGGAGAAGGGATGCGGAGCCTTTTGTCAATGTGTGCGATAACTGGTTCGATGACCCTTCGACTTTCGGCCCGCAGGTCGATATCGTCGAGAAAAACGGCAACTACCTTCTGACCGCCGAGCTGCCGGGCGTAAAACCCGAGGATGTGAATGTCTCGGTGGAGAACGACGTACTCATGATCAGCGGCGAGAAGCGCGAAGAGAACGAAACTGACAAGAGTGGAGTGTACCACAGCGAGCGCCGCTACGGCAAGTTTTCCCGTGTATTCAGCCTGAACGGTCAGGTCGACACCGAAAAAATCGATGCGAATTACAACGCGGGTGTGCTGACCCTGACCCTGCCCAAGCGGGAGGAAGTGAAAGCGCGCGCGGTGACAATCAAGGTCAAATAAGTCACCTTGAGCGACCGATCAGGTCAACAAAGGGGCCGCCCCGGATGGGGCGGCCCCTTTTGCGTGCCATAAAGGACGGTTCCCCGCCGGGGCGTGGCATACCTGCAAGGCCCGGGTATTTTATTTTACAGGCGAGCCTGCCTCTGCCCCCGCGCCAGGAGCTTATGCGCCGGTGAAGGTCCGGCTTTAAAATCAAACCGGAAAACTCTTCACTTCTTCAATTTCACTGCCTTTTTGGATATCTCCCCCTATTAATCTGCCACGGAATTCGAGATAAAGCGATTTTTTAATATAAATAATTGCGCGGCACGCGATTCTGTGGTATGATGTTCAAGTTGGGACTTGTCGCTGACCGCTTCCCCGGCCTCAGAAATAATCCTGCATAAAAATTACATGTAATCGAACCGGTAAAAGGAGAGATCGGATGTCCCCAAGCACATGGAAGTTATTGATACTGCTCTGCCCTTTCATGCTTGCCTTTCCAAGCTGCCGGAAAATCGAGCCGGCCGAGGTCCCGCTGCTGGAGACCGAGGCGGGCCCGCTGCCCTGGGTCACCGAGGGCTCCCGGGGCCTGGCCAGGGAAACTTACCTCGACCGGGGAGAGCGGAAGCACTCTTTGCTGGTAGCGGCCGACAGTTCCGCGATCCTCGTATTCAGCAGCCCGCCCATCGAGGTAAAGCCGGGACGGCCGGTATCTTTCAGCTATGCTTTCCGGAGCCTGGCCGCGGTGGGAGAAATTCTTCAGGTGAAGCTCAGCTTGTACGACAATAAGGGGAATCCGCTCGCCGACTCGCTTTTCCACCGGATCGAGGCGCGCGGCGGTGATACCGGCCCCGGAGATACCCGGGGCTGGATCGAATATACCCGGGCGATAAAGGTCCCTGAAGGGACAGCGCGAGTGCGGGTATTCCTTTCCAGCAAACCTGAAAAGGGCCAGGTCTGGATCGGCAGGACAGCCTTTGCCGGTGGCGAGGGCTGGCTGGCCTATGCCTCGACCTTCTCCACCCATCTGGGCCGTCATCCGGAAGACAAGTACCTTTTCACCGCGGGCCGGTTTATCGATAGCGACAGCCTCTGCGCGCCGATTGAGGCGGAAACCGAGGCCGGCCTGATGTATTTCGAGCGCAAAGGCCTGGTGGATGCCTGGCCTTACGCCAACCCGCGGCCGGAGGACCGGACCGCTGTCCTCTCCGAGAAAGTCCCGCGCGGCGCCGTGGCGCCTTTTGTCCTGGGAGTAAAAGCCCTGCAGAACCTGACCGGCGTGGAGGTCGCCCTCTCCTCGCAGCCTTCCGGGGCGAACGGCGTTCTGCGCACCCGGCCGGTGCTCTATCAGGGAAGATACGCCGCCACGCGGCTGGAAAGCAGCTGGGGCACGGTATTCGGAATCCGCACGCGGCTGCTGGAAGAGCCCGGGCCAAGACCACTCCAGCGGAATGAAAACCAGTTTTTCTGGCTCGATGTTCCGGTGCCGCCCAATGTTGAGCCGGGCGCCTACGAGGGCGAACTGACTGTCAGCGCCGTGGGCCATCCCGCGCTCCAGGTCCCCTTCCGGGTCGAGGTTGTCGGGGTCGATCTGCCTCCCCTGCCCGAGGAGCGGGTCGTGGGCCTGTATTACTATCCGCCCGAGGACCTTGCGCTGATGGAGGCGCAGTTCAGGGATATGTCCGAACACGGCGCAAACTCAATCTCCCTGTCCGGCTCCTTTGTCGAGCTCTCCCCGGCCGGGAATGTCCGTCTCGACTGGGAAAGAATACAGCGAATCGATAGGATCATGGGCCTGATGCGACGTTACGGCATGTTCCGCCCGACCGCGCTGTACGTGGTGGACATGTTTAAGAAACTCGGCTTGCCCCGCCGGGCCGCGGACTGGACCCCGCAGCACAAGACCCTGTTTAGCGAGGCGATCCGCCAGATGGACCTGACCGCCCGGCAGCGCGGCTGGTGCAGGCTGATGTTCTTCGCCGTAGATGAGCCGGCCAACGATCCGGAAAGCATGGATCTCGCCCGTCTGACCCTGGGTCTGCTGCGCTCGATGCCGGGGATCATGCCGATCTGTGACCTCAATACCCCCGGCTCCGTGGAAGAGCTGTCCACCTTCCTGGATGCCGTGGTGATCCAGATCAGCTCGGTGTCCCCGCAGACTGTCGGCCTGGTGCGGGAGAAGGGCTTGAAGACATTTTTCTACCTGCCGGCGTTCGGCTCCGCGGATGTGGGCGGCGATGCCGCCTATCAGGGGGCCATTCCGGGCTTCTTTCTGCCACGCTCCGGTGCGGACGGGATATATTATTTCGCCTACCAGAGCGTAGAGGGCGATCCTTATGATGAGCTGGATGGCTCGCACCGGGACTGGTGCGCGGCCTATCCGGCGCCTGAGCCGCGCTATGTCTATCCCTCGCCGGAATGGCAGGGCATCCGCAGAGGCATCGAGGACCTGCGCCTGGTCGAGCTGACCCGCCAGCTTATCGAGCGCTGCGCGGCCCAGACCGAGCCGCAGGCTGTCCAGGCCGGGCAGGCCGCCGGAGCGAAGCTTGAGGAGATCCTGAGCCAGGTCAAGCCCTCCGGGCCGGAGGTTATCTACCAGCTGCACCACGAGCTTCCGAACTATATCTGTGATAACTGGCGGCAGGAGTTGCTGGAGCGGGTGATCGAAATGCAGAAGACTCTGGGGCGCTGAATCCGGGTGTCTCAGGAGGCCGGATCGAAGTTTTTAAGCTCGAATTTTCCCGGCGTCCAGACAATATAGGAGCTGTGCTCACACCAGTCGCCGCTATTGAGGTAAAGGCCCCTGTGGAACTGCCTGCGGTCCGGCTGGTGCGTATGGGCCAGAATCACCGCATCCAGCTCCGGATGGGACTCGAGCAGGCTGCCGGCGGTAGCGGCGGCGGCCTCCACGCGTGAGCCCTGGAGCCTGGCGGTGTACTGCCGGCTGGTCCGGCTGGTCAGGCGGGCCAGGGCGTAGCCCCAGTCCGGATGAATCATCCTGAACAGGCGGATCAGCGCCCGGTTGCGCAGAATTTTTTTCAGTATCTTGTAGCCCGTGTCGCCCTCCCCCAGCCCATCCCCGTGGGCCGCGAATACCCGCTCGGCCCGCTCCGATTCACGGACCAGGACCAGCGAATCCCGGATCACTTTTACGCCCAGGGTGCGGCTGAACAGTTCCCCCAGCCAGAAATCGTGGTTTCCGGCGATATAATAGCAGCTCACCCCCGTGCGCGAGAGCTTCTCGAGCGCGGCCATCACCCTGAGATAGCGCGCCGGCAGGACCGTCCCATACTCGAAATAAAAATCAAACAGGTCCCCCAGAATCACCAGCGCCTGGGCCGGTCCGGCCACCTGCTCCAGGAAATCGCAGACCCGCCCCTGCCTCTGCGATAACTCCTCACCGGGTTCGCTCCCAAGGTGGGCATCGCTGAAAAATACGACCCGGGCCTCCGGGCCGATTTGAGTTTCCAAGTGCGATGGCAGTTCCAGTGCGCTCTCCTTTTCTGAAGTTCCGGCAGGCTGACAGACCGGAGTCCGGTCAACGTCCGAGCCGGTCTAAAGATATGGCTTCTCACGCCCTCCGGCAACGTAATTTTCCGCTCCAGCGGCCCGGTTTCCGCCTGTTGATTATAGCGCTCAATGGTTGTATTATCTATTATTCGTATTTTGATCCCGGTTTTTCCGTTGCCGGTTTACCCGCAGAAAATTGGACCCGGACCTTGAAAGGACTTGCCGCGTGGGCAGCCCGGATTATCCTTCCGGCCTGTCTTTTCCAGCCGTTTTCCGTTCTAGAAGGCGCGCCCCGCTTGAGCCTGACCGACAGCGTGGTGGTCCAGGGAGCGATTATCCGGGTGGATCTATCCTCGGCGGCGGCCCTGGATACGGCAACCGGCACTTTCATGAAAATCTCGCTCCCTTTTATCCGCAGTGGTGAAGGGAGTTTCTATACTCTGGCCGGAGTGGACCTGGATGCCCGGCCGGGGATATATACGCTTCAGGTGAAAGCGCTCGGGCCGGGGGGTAAATCCGAAACCGCGGCCCTGAAAGTAAAAGTGCGGGATGCCTCTTTTCCGCGCCAGAAGCTAACCCTGCCGCCGGCGCAGGCGTTCCCGGACTCGGCCGCCCAGGCGCGGATCGAGCGCGAGGACCAGTTGCGGAACCGCAGCTGGTCCAGGTGGGCTCCCGGAGTTTTCTGGAGCGGCTCGTTCATCGCGCCGATTGAAGGCGAAATGGAGCGCTTTGGCAGCCGCAGGGTAATCAACGGTGTCCCTCGCAGCCCGCATACCGGCGTGGATATCAGCGCCGAGGAGGGCACGCCGGTTCTCGCCCCGCAGGCCGGCACGGTGCTGCTCACCGGCGATTTCTTTTTTACCGGCAACAGCATCTATCTCGACCACGGGCTGGGCCTGATCGGCATGTTCTTTCACCTTAGCCGGATCGATGTAGCCGCGGGCCAGATAGTGGAAAAAGGCCAGGTGATCGGCGCGGTGGGGCAAACCGGGCGGGCTACCGGGCCGCACCTGCATTGGGGGGTCCGCTGGCGCAATACCCGGATAAATCCCCAGTCTCTTCTGGAGCTGAAACTGGATTGAGTGACGGAGAGGCCGCTTGGCTCTGTGTACCGAGTCGCCAATCGTCGTGCGCTACGCGGAAACCGACCGCATGGGCGTGGTTTACCATGCGAACTATCTGGTTTGGATGGAGGTCGGCCGCACCGATTACCTGGCCCGGATCGGTTTTCCCTATGGCGAGCTGGAAAGTGATGGCGTAGTATTCCCGGTCTGTAAAGCCGTGATCGAGCTGTTCCATCCCAGCTTCTATGAGGAGCGGCTCAGCGTGTTGACCCGGCTCGAAAAGCTCCGGAGCCGGAAAGTCGTTTTCAGTTACCGGATCGTGCGCGGAGCCGAAACGCTGGTCGGCGGAACCACCGAGCATGTTTGCGTGGACCGGCAAATGCGGGTGAGAAAAATCCCGGCCGGACTGTTCAAAGCCCTTTCCGCCTCGATGGACGGCGGCGGAGTGACTTGACCGGGGAAATGACTTTGATTTTTCTTCCCCCCTGGCTGCCGGCAGGTCGCTTATCGAGGACTAACGTTAGCACTATCCAGGGTGACGGAATATGCGGGGGGAGAGACTTAACAGTATCGCCCGAAATATGCTCCCGGCTTCCTGTATCTGGCTCATTGCGGGCTGCTCGTGGCTGGGCTGGGGAAAAACCGGTACGGTCGAGCCGGCGAAAAAAGTGGCCCAGGGAGCGAAAATCGTGGCGGTCACTACCGCCCGGACGGGCGCCCTGGTTGCGAAGATAGTCGCCAGCGGCACCTATCGGGGCAGCCGCAAGGTGGTGACCTGGACCTCCGCCCGCACGGTGGATGGAACTACCGCCACCTTGAAAAAGCTGAACCTGATCGAGCGGCCGGTGCCGCAGGACATCCTGGAAGAGCTGCCGGATGAGTTGCTGACTTCGCTTACCAGCCTGGATTTTGTCAAGCCGGAGGTGGAACCGGAACAAGCGGTGATTTCAAGCTCCGATTCCCGCTGGGAGGGGGAGGTCCTGTACAAACTGGGCAAAGGCGGATCGATAGAGGTACGTCTCGACGGTCCCGCCGAGCTGATCGTGGTCACCCTGGCCGGTTTTTTACCGGAGGAAAGACAGCAAAAGAATTCCGAATCGGCAAGCTACACAGTCTATGTCGAAGAGGACGAACTGGACCTGGGACAGATCAGTTTCGAGTCCGGAGTTTTCAGGCAGTTGAGTCTGTACGGTTATCCCGGCTGGCGGGTGTCCTCTCCGGGAGTTTTCGTGGTCAAAGCCCTCGCGGGAGCGCACCGCTACCGTCTGAGCTGCAAGCGGAGCGACAGCGACTGCTTCCTGCTGGTCTCCTGTTTCCTCCCGCGCTACGAGCTTGATAATGGGATCAACCCTTGAGGTATTGATTCTTGTGAGTGATTCGATTTTCCGCTCTCGAAGTTAACATTAAACCAGAGGCCCGGGATATAAATTATGATTTTGAGCATGACAGGATTCGGCAGGGGTGAAGCCGTGATAGAAGGCAGTACTTTCAATGTCGAGATGCGCAGCGTGAACCACCGTTATATCGATTTCTCGATTCGTCTGCCGCGCTCTCTCGCCAACTTCGAGCCGGGCATCAAGGAACTTATCAAAAGCCGGGTCCAGCGCGGGTATATCACTTATCAGCTTACCTGGGACCGCGAGGAGCGCGACCCCTCCGAGCTGGTGCTCAACGAGGCGGCCCTCCGCCGTTACCTCGAGCTGTTCCGGAAGATGAACGAGGAGTTCGGGATCGAGGGTAAGCCGACAGTCGATTCGCTGTCCCGCCTGCCCGATGTGTTCAAAACCGCGCCGATTGCTTTCGCTGAGGAGCAGCTCTGGAAAGGCGCCGAACAAGCGACAATCAAGGCTCTCGAGGGATTGCTCAAGATGAGGGAATCCGAGGGCGGAGCCCTGGCCGCGGATATTTCCGGCCGCCTGGAGGCAATGGTCCAGCATATCGGCCGGGCCATCGAAAAAGCCCCCGAGCGGATGAAAAGGCTCGAGGAGAGCCTCCGCGAAAAGGTGCGCGCCGCCTACGAGGGAGTACTGGATGAAAACCGCCTGCTCACCGAAATTACCTACTATGCCGACAAATGGGATTTCAGCGAGGAGGACGTGCGTTTCCGGACCCATATCGAGGCGATGCGCGAGACCCTGGTCCAGGGAGGAGCGGTCGGCAGGAAGCTGAGTTTCCTGGTCCAGGAGCTCAACCGCGAGGCCAACACGGTCGCCTCCAAGGCCAATGACGCCGGGATTGCCCAGCTTATGGTGGCGATCAAGGAGGAGATCGAGAAAGTCCGGGAGCAGGTGGAAAACCTCGAGTAAGATTTTCCAATTGCTGGATTTCGGTGAGCGTTTATGATTTTAAAACTTTGTTGTGTCTGCGCCCCGGCATGAGGGTTTATGAATAAGCCAGGTGTAGGGGCACGGTGCACCGTGCCCCTACCTCTGACCAACCCGCGGCCGGTCATTCAAGATCTGCTGATATCAAACACGCTTAAAGGATAAAGTGAAAAGATTCTGGGAGTCCAAGGCTTTCATCGTGGTGATCACCGCGCCGAGCGGAACGGGCAAGACCTCGGTGATCCACCAGCTGCTCGAGCGCGACCGCTCCCTGCGCTATTCGATCTCGGCCACGACCCGTCCCGGAAGGCCCGCCGAGGTCGAGGGCCGCGACTATTTTTTTCTCAGCGAGGCGGAGTTCGACGCCGGGCTGGGCGAGAAGAAATTCGCCGAATGGGCCACCGTGCACGGCTACCGTTACGGGACCCTGAAAAGCCAGATCGAGAGCACCCTGGAGCAGGGACACCATGTGCTGATGGATGTCGATGTCCAGGGCGCCTATCACCTGCGCAAGCTCTACCCCGATGGGGTATTCATCGCGCTCATGCCCCCCAGCATGGCTGAGCTGCGCAAGAGGCTCAGCGGCCGGGGTACAGAGGACACCGACTCTCTGGCGCAGCGGCTGAAAGATGCGGAGAATGAAATTGAGGCCCTGCTCTTTTTCGATTACCTGGTGGTCAACGACCGGCTCGAGGAGACCTGCGAGGAGATATCCGCGATCATCCGGGCCGAGGAGCTGCGGGTAAAAAGGATTTCCGGGCCGGACAGTCTGATCGGCAAATACCTCGATAAGCCTTAGTCTGTGAACCGCCTTTTGAAGGAGCAATTTCGTGGACCACATCCTTCGGGATAAGCGTATCCTGGTCGGGCTTTCCGGCGGGATCGCCTGCTACAAGGCCTGCGATCTGGTGAGCCGGCTGGTTCAGCTCGGAGCCAGCGTACGGGTGGTGATGACCCGCAACGCAGCCCGCTTTGTCGGTCCCCTGACCCTGCAGGCCTTGAGCGGCGCCCTGGTGCATACGGACATGTTCGAACCGGCAGGCCAGGACAGCCTCGATCATCTGCGGCTGGTGGAGTTCGCCCAGGTTTTCGTGATCGTGCCGGCCACGGCGAATATCCTGGCCAAGCTGGCCCAGGGCCTGGCCGATGACCTGCTCTCGACCTGTTTCCTGGCTGCGGGCTGTCCGGTTTTGGCCGCGCCGGCGATGGAGTCGAAAATGTACCTGAACCCGGCGACCCAGGCCAATCTCGCGCTCCTGGAAAGCCGCGGTGTGCATATCCTGCATCCCGAGAGCGGACACCTGGCCAGCGGGGCCGAGGGTGTGGGCCGCCTGCCGGACCGCGAGCGGATCATCGAAAAGATTGCCTCAATCCTGGGCGCCGGGGACTGCCTGAAGGGCAAAACCGTGCTGGTGACCGCCGGTCCGACCCGTGAGGCTCTTGACCCGGTGCGCTACCTCTCCAACTATTCGAGCGGCAGGATGGGTTTCGCCCTGGCCCGGGCCGCCGCGCGCCTGGGGGCGAAAAAAGTGCACCTGGTGAGCGGCCCGGCATCCCTGCCCACCCCGCTCGGCGTGTTCCGTCACGATATAACAACCGCCGCGGAGATGCTCGAGGCGGTCAAGCCGCTGGCCGCGAAATGCGACCTGGTCCTGGCCGCGGCCGCGGTGAGCGATTTCGCGCCGGAAACTTTCGCCCCCCAAAAGCTGAAAAAGGGAGCGCTGAAAAACAGCCTGAAGCTGGTCCGGACGCCCGATATTCTCGAATATATCTCAAAAAACAGGAAGCCTGGGGCGGTGCTTGTCGGTTTCGCGCTCGAGACCGAAAATGAGCTCGAGAACGGCCGGGAAAAGCTGCGCCGCAAGACTCTGGATTTTATTGTGGTCAACAACCCCCTGCACAAGGGCGCAGGGTTCGGTGGGGAAACCAACCGGGTAGCAGTCCTGGATGCCGCGGGCGGAGAGACCGACTTGCCGCTGATGTCCAAAGAGGAGCTGGCCGGCCGTCTGCTCGAGCTGGCCGCCGGCAGGCTGAAGCCCTGACCGGCGCCGGAAGCTCAGTTCCTTAAACCGGCGCCATTATGGAAAGAAGATAATTTGACTGCCAGTGAAGAGCTCCGGGCTCTCGCCGCCCAATTTTTCAAGCGTCTCGAGGAATCCGGCGAGGAATTTGTTTTCGCCCCGCGCGCGGAGATTGTGGCCGCGGCCCAGACCGGCCTTGAAGACAGCCAGCGTGGCGCCGGTCTGGCGCTGCCTGGCGAATCGCTCGAGCAGTTCGGCCGGAGAATCAGCGGCTGCACCAGGTGCCGCCTGCACAAGAGCCGGACGAACTTCGTTTTCGGCTCCGGCGACCCGGAGGCGGACCTGATGTTTGTCGGCGAGGGACCGGGGGCCGAGGAGGACCGCCAGGGGCTGCCTTTCGTGGGGGCCAGCGGCCAGCTTCTGACCCGGATCATCGCGGCGATTGGCTTTTCCCGCGCTGAGGTTTATATCGCCAACATGGTCAAGTGCCGGCCGCCCGGCAACCGCGACCCGGAACCGGATGAGATCGACACCTGCCGCGGCTACCTGCTGACCCAGATTGAAATGATCCGGCCGAAAGTGCTGGTTACGCTGGGAAGGTTCAGCGCCGGATATTTCCACGGCCGCGTGGGCGCGCCGATGAAAGAGCTGCGCGGCGTGGTGGGAGAATTCCAGGGGATCAAGGTAGTCAGCACTTACCATCCCGCCGCGCTGTTGCGCAACCCCGGCTGGAAAAAGGGGACCTGGGAGGACATGCTGCTGGCGCGCCGGATCTATGAGCAGCAGGGGGGAAGGCCATCCACCGGCGAGGTTTACCAGCCGGGCCGGAAATAGGGCGGACGGTAGTCAAAAAAAACGATATATTAGCTGTTGAAAGTTGTTAGTCTGGATTATTCATAAAATTTCACTTGTGACTTTGAAAGACAACCCCCGCCTGACTGGGCAGGCACCCCCTTTCGTAAGGGGGAATTTTCATTTTCCTCTTCCCGCCGATTGACTAGCGCAGGGCGATTCCCCCTTAACAAAGGGGAGACAGGGGGTTGTTCAGGATCGATCATACACGAGTCCGGGAAATCATAAATTATCCGGGTTAGCAAGAATAATGGAGTAAGATTTCAGCCTGAATGGAGCGGGTAGTGATAAAAAGGGAGCGGACTGAGGCAATGAGCGGGGAAGCCGAGCGCAATACACCTTACGACCAGGATGCCGAGGCCGGCGTGCTTGGGGCAATGCTGCTGGACCGCGAGGCAATCGGCCTGGCGATCGAGATGCTCGATCCCGGCTGCTTCTATATCGAGGCCCACCGCAAGCTCTACAATGGGATTGTCGCGCTCTACGAAAGATCGGTCGAGGTCGATCCGGTGACCCTCTCCGATCAGCTCCGCAAGGCCGGCACTCTCGAGGAGGTGGGCGGCCTGCCGTTTATCTACAGTATCGCCGGGGCGGTGCCTACGGCGGCGAACGTGCTGTACCACGCGGAGATCGTGCGCGATAAGTCCATGCTCCGCAAGCTGATCGAAAGCTGCACGGAGATAATCCAGGAGGCCTACCAGCCGGTCGAAGAGGTGAACGGACTGGTCGATACGGCCGAGGAAAAGATATTCCAGATCCAGGATTTCCGCCTCAAAGAGGGTTTCTCTCCGGTCAAGCCGATCATCCACGATATTATTAACGACTTGGAGGCGCGAGCCCAGAAGGATGAGCGGATGACCGGGCTGCCCTCGGGTTTCCGCGACCTGGATGAGCTGACAGTCGGCTTCCAGAAATCGGACCTGGTCATCGTGGCCGGCCGGCCGAGCATGGGCAAGACCGCATTCTGCCTCAACGTGGCGCTCTCGATGGCCTGCGCCACGCCGCACCATCCGGAACAGGTTCCGGTGGCGATATTCAGTCTCGAAATGAGCAAGCAGCAGCTTGTCCAGCGGCTGCTCTGTTCCCAGGCGCGGGTGACGATCAACAAGATGCGCCGGGCCAGGCTGACCGACCTCGAATGGCATAATCTGACCCAGGCGGCCAACCGTCTGTTTGAGGCGCCGCTTTTTATCGATGACACCCCCTCGATTTCGATCCTCGAGATGCGGGCCAAGGCGCGCCGGCTGTACAAAAAAGAGAAAATCGGCATGCTGATCGTCGATTACCTCCAGCTCATGCGCACCGTAGGCCGGGTGGAGAGCCGCCAGCAGGAGGTGAGTTTCATCAGCCGCTCACTCAAGGCGCTGGCTAAGGAGCTCAATATCCCGGTCATGGCGCTGAGCCAGCTCTCGCGGGCGGTGGAGGGGCGCACCGACCAGCGCCCCAGGCTGGCCGACCTGCGCGAGTCCGGAGCGATCGAGCAGGATGCGGACCTGGTGATCTTTATCTACCGGCCCGAGCTGTCAGGGATAACCGAAATCGACGGCCACACCACCGAGGGCCTGGCCCAGGTGATCCTGGAGAAAAACCGCAACGGACCGACCGGCTCGGTGGACCTGCTCTTTGTCAAAGAGTTCACCAGTTTCGAAAACCTCTCGTTCCGCGAAGAGATGGAGGGTTAGGCGGACCGTGCTGGAGCTATTTTCCCGAATCGGCGAGCGGGTGCTGGGCGGTTTTTACCGCCTGGGCGAGGCGACCCTGTTGATCCTGCGGGTCTTTGGGGAACTGCCTCACATCTGGCGTGTGCATCGGGAAACCGTGGCCCAGATGATACGGATCGGTATCGGCTCGATGCCCCTGGTGGCGGTGACCAGCCTGTTTACCGGGATGGTCCTGGCGGTCCAGACCAGCTACCAGATCGAGGAATACGTACCGGAAATTTTTATCGCCTCGGCGGTCTGCAAGGCCACGATCATCGAACTCGGGCCGGTGATCACCGCGCTGGTGATCTCGGGCCGCGTGGGAGCCTCGATCGCCGCGGAGCTCGGCACGATGCGGGTCACCGAGCAGATCGACGCTCTCGAGACCATGGCTGTCGATCCGGTCCGCTTTCTCCTGCTGCCCCGGTTTTTCTCCGGCCTGGTGATGATGCCGGTAATCGTGACTTTCGGCTGCCTGATCGCCATCGCGGGCGGCTATGCGGTCTGCCTCCTGTACTTGGAAATGTCCAGCGTGGCTTTCTTCCAGGGTATGCGGCAGTTCGTGTACCCTTACGATATCTACAGCGGACTGTTAAAATCTTTCATATTCGGCGGCACGATTTCCCTGGTCGGCTGCTATTATGGCTACTGCACCTCCCAGGGCGCCGAGGGTGTGGGCCGGGCGACCACCCAGAGCGTGGTAACCAACTGTTTGCTGATCCTGATTTTCGATTATTTTCTGGCCATGCTGCTGTTTCCCACCGCGGGCTGAGGCTTCGGATGCAAAGTGTCATCATGGAATTGGCTGGTGTTTATAAATCCCTCGGAGGACAGCCGGTGCTCAGCGATCTGAGCCTCTCGGTCCCCCGGGGGGAGACCCTGGTGATCATGGGGCGCAGCGGGGCGGGCAAGAGCGTGATCCTTAAGCACATGGTGGGACTGCTGAACCCGGACCGCGGCGCGGTGCTCTTTGACGGGCGGCGCCTGGACCGGATGAGACGCGCGGAGCTTCAACAGGCGCGCAAGCGGATGGGCATGCTGTTCCAGAGCTCGGCTCTGTTCGACTCGATGACAGTGGCCGAGAATGTCTCCCTGGGCCTGCGCAAGCACACGAGACTCGGTGAAAAAGAAATCGCCGCCAAGGTCGAGGCCAAGCTGGCCGCGGTCGGCCTGGCCGGAATCGAGCAAAAAATGCCGGCCGAGCTCTCCGGCGGCATGCGCAAGCGGGTCGGCCTGGCGCGGGCGATCGCCATGGACCCCGAGCTGATCCTCTATGATGAGCCGACCACCGGCTTGGACCCAATCACGGCAGATGCGATAAACAATCTGATTATCGAAACCCGCGACAAGTTCGGCGTGACCAGCGTAGTGGTCACCCATGATGTCAACACTGTGCTCAAGGTTGGCAGCACGGTAGCGCTGCTCAACGAGGGGAAAATAATATTCAGCGGCACCCCGGCCGAGCTGAAAAGCACGGACAACCCTTACGTTCGGCAGTTCCTGGAAGGCCGGGCCGAGGGTCCGATCAAGGTCCATTTCTGATCCGAGCCGCCCTTTTGGAATATCAACGGAGTCAACACTGAAATGTCCAGTTCGCGCAAGGATACAATCATTGTCGGGATGGTGGTTTTCGCCGCATTCGCGGTGATCGCCTGGACCATTTTTTACCTTCAGGGCTACCTGGCCCAGCGGAATATGGTATATTACCGGGCCGGTTTCGATCAGGTGGGCCTGCTCCTGGTGGGCGATAACGTTAATGTCGCCGGAGTGCCGGTGGGCCGGGTCAAGTCGATTGAGTTGGAAGGCCGCAAAGCGGTGGTCAGCTTTTTCGTGGACCCCCGGGTGGAGATCACCGACCACACGGTGGCCCTGATTGACGCCTCCGATGTATTCGGCGAGGCCTACCTGACGCTGCGGATTGCCGATGGACAGGCCCTGGCGCCGGGAGCCACCCTGCCGGGCGAGATCGCGCCGGGATTGCGCGAGCTGATCAAGCATGGAGTCGAGGTAGTCCAGCAGACCAAGCTGCTGCTCGAACAGGCCCACCTGCTGGTATCCAGGATTGACAGCGTGCTGGGCAAAGAGAGCTCCTTTGCCCGGACCCTCGACAATGTCGAGGTTCTGACCGCCAATACCCGGGATTTCAGCGCCCGGTTCGAGCATTACGGTGAGCTGCTCGAGGAGACCATGGCTTCCCTGGATTCCGCCGCGCTCGGATTCCGCTCTGTCGTGGATGATAATTCCAACAACGTGCAGCGGACAGTCGCCCGCCTGGATAATCTCTCGGCCCGCCTGGATACCATGCTGACCGACCTGGAATCCGGCCGGGGGACCCTGGGCCGGCTGCTGAAAGACGAAAAGCTTTATGAGGATCTGCGCCAGACCGCGCTCGAGGCGCGTAACCTGATCCAGGAGATCCGGGACAAGCCTGAAAAATATATCCGGATCAAGGCTTTCTGATTTTTTCACGGTTCAATCTTATTTGATAAATCACAGTTCTTGCAGGGGCACGGCATGCCGTGCCCGTTCTTTAAATGAACAAAACCAAAACCAGATACGAATGCGCCTCCTGCGGGGCGAATTATCCCAAGTGGGTGGGCCGCTGCGCGGTCTGCGGCGAATGGGACAGCGTGGTCGAGCAGGCCGTGCCCTCCGCAGCCGCCGCCGGGGCCATGCCGCACCGGATAGCTTCTTCTCCTGGCGCCGGGCCGCAGACCCTGAGCGAGGTTTCCCGCGACCCGGCCGATGTGCGCCGGCTGAGGACCGGGATCGGCGAGCTGGACAATATCCTGGGCGGCGGGCTGGTCCCCGGCTCGCTGCTACTGCTGGGCGGGGACCCGGGAATCGGCAAGAGCACCCTGATGCTCCAGCTAGCCGGGAGCCTGGCCGCCGGGGGTGTGAGCGTCCTGTATCTTTCAGGCGAGGAGAGCCCGGCGCAGATCGGGATGCGCGCCGGGAGGCTCGCGGTGGATGGCGGCGAAAAGCTGCGCCTGCTGACCGAGACTTGCTTCGAGACGGTCGAACAGGCACTGGAGCGGGAGAAACCCGAGCTGCTGATCGTGGACTCGATCCAGACCGTCTATGTCTCGGCCGTGGATTCGATCCCCGGCAGCGTGGCCCAGGTCCGCGAGTCCAGCGCCGGGTTCCTGCGCCTGGCCAAGGGCGGCGGACTGACTGTCATACTGGTCGGGCATGTTACCAAAGATGGATCGCTGGCCGGCCCCCGGATGCTTGAGCACATGGTGGACACGGTGCTCTATTTCGAGGGAGATGGCAACCAGACCCACCGGATCCTGCGCGTGGTGAAAAACCGTTTCGGCTCGACCAATGAGATCGGGCT
>Ga0156185_1056_pt1 | contig 24680 bp, 22 predicted proteins | sample RifCSPlowO2_12_FD_107838 | JGI IMG/M metagenome (GOLD analysis project Ga0156185, IMG submission 107838) | Candidatus Glassbacteria bacterium RIFCSPLOWO2_12_FULL_58_11 | reverse complement strand
CACGTTCTCGCTGACCGCTGCCGTGAGCTCGATATCAAAACCTTCCTTGCTGCCGTCCCGGTCCATGCTGGTAAGCAGGATTTCACCGGCGCCCAACTCCTGGGCACGGATAGCCCACTCGACCGCATCCAGGCCCACTGGGTGACGGCCGCCGTGGGTGTAAACCACCCAGTTGCCGAAAGCCCCGCGGCGAGGGTCGAAATCCGCTTTGCGTTTGGCGTCGACCGCCACCACGATACACTGGCTGCCGAATCGCTCGGCTGAGGCGGTGATTACCTCGGGAGTCTTGATCGCCGCGGTGTTGATCGAGACCTTGTCCGCCCCGCTCTTGAGCATCAGGCGCACATCCTCCACCGTGCGCAGGCCGCCGCCGATAGTGAAGGGGATGAACACCACATCGCTGACCCGGCGGGCCAGCTCCAGGACCGTGTCCCGGCGCTCATGGCTGGCGGTGATATCGAGGAACACCAGCTCATCCGCATTCTGTTCCTCGTAATACTTTCCCTGTTCGACCGGATCGCCGGCATCGCGCAAATTTAGGAACTGCACGCCCTTGACTACCCGGCCCTTGTCGATATCCAGACAGGGGATTATACGCTTGGCAAGCATGCGTCGATATCTCTCTAAACAGGTTATTTTTGTTTTTCCGCGGCGGCCTCGATAGCCGCGCGCAAGTCGATACGGCCCTCGTAAAGCGCCTTGCCGATAATCATGCCTTCCACGCCCAGACCCTCCAGCCGGGCCATCTCCCGGACATGCTCCATTTCGGCGATCCCGCCCGAGGCGATCACCTTGAGCCCCACCGAACAAATCTTTTTCAGGGCCTCGAGGTTGGGACCTCCGAGCATGCCGTCGGTCGAGATATCAGTATAGATGATCCGCTGGAGGCCTAGTCTCGCGAGCTGTCCGGCGAGCTCCAGGGCCGGAGTGGCGGTCTGCTGTTCCCAGCCGCGGATCGCCACCTTGCCGTCCACCGCGTCTACTCCGGCGACTATCTTTTCCGATCCGAAGCGTTTAAGCGCCTCGGTCAGCAGTCCCGGATCGGTAAGCGCCGCGGTGCCGAGGATCACCCGGATCACTCCGAGGGCCAGGCTGCGCTCGATCGCCTCCAGGCTGCGGATACCTCCGCCCAGTTCGACCTTGACCGTTGGCCCTGCCGCCTCGACAATCCTGCGCACGCTGGGGCTGTTCCGGCTCTCGCCCTCGAAGGCGCCGTCCAGATCGACCACGTGCAACAGGGTCGCCCCGGCCCCGGCAAAGAGACGCGCCGGCTCGACCGGGTCAGCGAAATAAGTCGTTTGTTCGGTTTTTTTGCCTTGTCTGAGCCGGACTGCCTGGCCGCCCAGCAGGTCCACCGCGGGAATTACCAGCAAAATGAATCTCTCTTTCAGGTTGTTGCCGAAATATCGTGGCCTGGAGCCGAGTTGAAAAAATCGTTCATCTAAGCAATAAACAGTGGTTGTAGGGGCGACGCATGCGTCGCCCCTACGGTAGTTTTCCATAAATTTCAAAAAATTTCAAATTATTAAATCACGCATCCTGAGTCGGCTTTTTGCTGGTCTTGTATCTTATGAAATACAGGAATTTTGTAATATACCTCTATAGCTCAGCGAAATTTTTCAGCAGGCTGAGGCCGGCCGCCTGGCTTTTTTCCGGATGGAACTGCACGGCGAATATTTTTGCCGTTTCCCGGAAGGCCACCGAGGTGAACTCGATACTATAATCCGTGGAGCCCAGGATATCGCCGTCATCTCCGGCCTCGGCGTAATATGAGTGCACGAAATAGAAGAACGAATTGTCAGGGATTCCCGCGCTCAGCGCGGAATCGCGCCGCCAGTGCACCTGGTTCCAGCCCATGTGGGGGATTTTACCGCCCGGCGGAAATTTAATCACCTTGCCCGGAAATATCCCCAGCCCGCGATGCTCGCCCATTTCCGTGCTCCGCTCGAAAAGGAGCTGGAAGCCGACACAGATCCCCAGGAAAGGCCGTTCCGAGGCGATAAACTCCCGGATCGGCCCCTCGAAGCCCATCTCGCGGATATTCTGTATGCTCTTGCCGAATGCGCCATCCCCGGGCAACACCAGGTGGCTGGCCCCTGCGATATCCGAGGGGTCGCCGCTGATCCGGGCCTCGAAGCCGAGATGCTGGAAGGCTTTCTCGACGCTGCGCAGATTGCCCATTTTGAAATCGATTATATTAATCATCCGCGAAATGTCCCCGGAGTCTGAAACTTTAAGGGCTCGCCGAAAAGCTGCTGGCGTCCAAGGCGACTGTCAGCTTCATCGGTTTGTTAGGCGGCTCAAGGCTCGACGCTCGGCTATTTGGGATCCAAACACACCAGCGGCCAATATCAAGAGCACCAAAGCCAGTAAGTAGAAGTTAAAGTGCTTCCCGATCTCCAGTTTCAGCCATTCGGCAAGCAACATCTTCACTCCTACGACCATCAGGACCAGTGCAAGCGACACTTTGAGGTAGCGGAACTTATCTACCATCCCTGCAAGCGCGAAATAGAGCGACCGGAGGCCGAGCATAGCGAAGACGTTACTGGTGAAGACTAAGAATGGATCGGCTGTTATTGCAAAGATCGCCGGGATCGAGTCCACCGCGAAAATCAGGTCCATCGTTTCGACCATGACAAGTGCCAGCGCTAGAGGCGTGAGGAGCAGTGTCCCAGGCTGGGCCTTGTCCACAACCTCATCCGGCATTGCGATTGAACCGGGTATCTCGCTCTCGTATGAGGCCGGAGCCCCAGCGCGGACTATGAAGTGCTCCCCGTGAAACCTGGCAGTTACCGGAAACAAGCGTCGCGTCAACCGAACTATGACATTCTTGTTGGGGTCGGTGTGTTCCGTCTTGACGACTAACATCTTGATCGCCGTGAGGATCAAGAAGACGGCAAAGAGGTACAGAACCCAGTGGAACTCAGTGATGAGTTTCACCCCCAGAGCGATCATCACGCCGCGCATGAGCAGAGCGCCTAAGATGCCCCAGAACAGCACGCGGTGTTGGTAAATCGGCGGCACCGCGAAGAAGCCGAAAAGTACTGTGATCACAAAAATGTTGTCTATGCTCAGCGATTTTTCGACGATGTAGCCGGTTAGGTACTTCTCCGCTGCCGTTGCTCCGTCATTCATTAGTCCGTCGGCGGCGTCCGCTACAGCGCCGAGGCCGAACCACTGGGCTTCGTAGGCGTAATACACGAACACGGCAAAAGCCAGCCCCAGGGTGACCCATACGGCGGACCAGCCGATGGCCTCCTTGATGGTGACAGCATGGGCTCGGCGGTGAAAGACGCCAAGGTCCAGCGTCAAAATCAGCAGGACAAAGGCGATGAACGATGTCCAAACCCAAATCACCTCGGGCGAAGCTCCTTCGTGGGTTCAAGCCGCCTAACTGATTTTAGCCGGAATCTTTACAGATGCGAAAGCCCGGTACGCAACCGGCCGGAAAATATCGCTCAGCTCTCCAATATGGCAAAGGCCCGGACCGGGAAAGAGCCGAATTCCTTTATCTTGACCGGCACGGCAAAAAATCTGAATCCACTCTCCGGCAGGGCCTCCAGGTTGCACATATGCTCCACCAGAGGGATATTCGCCCCGAGCAGCACGGAATGGGCCGGCCTGCGGCCATCCGCGGTATCATCGATATTGAGCGAATCTATTCCCACCAGGCTAACCTGGCTGCCTTTCAAACATTCAACAGCCTTTGCGGTCAGGTAGGGGTGGCCCGAGAAATAGCGTTTGGTCCCCCAGTGCCTGTCCCAGCCGGTGTGGACCAGGACTGCCTTGCCTTTCAGCGGCAAATTTCCGAACCATTCCGGGCCGACAGCCCTTGAGCCGGGATCGGGCCGCACCACGAGGCCCTCCAGATTGGCGAGCGAGGAGAGTTCCAGGCCGTCCAGGTCTTTTCCGCCCGGATAACGGTGGAACGGGCTGTCCAGGTAAGTGCCGGTGTTGGCTACCATCTCGATCCGGCCGATATGGAACTCGGTGCCTTCCGTATAGTGCGGCCGGGAATGTTCCCGGCTGAGGAAGTCCGAGATTACCGGGCCCGGCAGACCCGGGTAGGTCAGCATGCCGTGCTCGACAGCATGGCTGAGATCGACAAATTTATGTCCGGGTTTCATAATCGCCACTCGACAGATCCACCTCGCCCCGGCTGAGTATCAGAGCACGCCCTTGGTGGAGGGTATGCCCTGGACTCCGGGATCGATCCGGGTGGCCTGATGCAGGGCCAAAGCCGCGGCCTTGAACAGGCTTTCCACCTGGTGGTGGGCATTGGAGCCGTAGAGTATCTCCAGGTGCATGGTAATTCCGGCTTTGGCCGCCAGGGCGCGCCAGAAATCCTCGACCAGCTCGGTGCTCAGGTCGCCGACTTTTTCCCTTCCGAGGTCTCCCCGGAAGACCAGCAGACCCCGGCCGCTTATATCGACCACCGCACGGCTCAGCGCCTCATCCAGCGGGGCGAGAGCCGAGGCGAAACGGCGGATGCCGGCCTTGTCTCCGAGCGCCTCGGCCAGGGCCTCGCCGAGCACGATACCCACATCCTCGACCGTGTGGTGCTCATCGATATGCAGGTCGCCCGTGCAGGTAAGCTCCAGGTCGAACCGGCCGTGTTTGGCCAGCGCGGTCAGCATGTGCTCGAAAAAGCCGACCCCGGTCTTGATCCGGCTCTCGCCCTTCCCGTCGAGGTTCAGGCTGAGCTTGATGTCCGTTTCCCTGGTTTTTCTTGCTCTTTTGGCGATCCTTGATGAACTCATGGCGGCGCTCCGATTTTTTCAATGAGAGCAAACTGCATCGTAAATACGGTTCGGCTCAGCCCCGGCGGACAGCCAGCAGGGCGGACAGCAAACAGTTGACATCCTCGGCCAGAAAGTCCACCGCTGATTTCTCGTAGAAGGCGGACATCAGCTCTTTCGAGGTGGCGCCGGTCCGTACCAGGCAGCCGGCCACCGGCGGCCCCTCAGGGTACCGCGCGGCATAAGCGGTAACCGTGGCCCAGTCATCCGGGACATCGCCGACATAGATCGCGCCCCGGAAGCCCATCCTTTCCGCCAGCCGGCCCAATCCCGCGGGGTCCGGTTTTGCCGGCAGGTGGCCGTCATCCGTGACCACGAACTCTGGGTTGAGGCAGTGTTTCAGACCGGTCTTACGAAAGAGGTACTCCGCCTCCGTGGGTATCCGGCCGGACAGGATACCGAAAGTGACGCCACAGGCGGACAGCTCCCGGACCAGGGAATGGTCGAGGATGTCTCTTTCCTTTTCGATCAGCCCCGGGCCACGGTAATACTGCGGCTCGAAACCATAAAAGTCCCGGCAGAGTGACGGCCCGGCATAATACTCCATGAATATTTGCCGGATCAGGTCCGGCCTATAGCGCAGCTCGAACTCACGATATTGGCCGGCATTCAGTTTTTCGGCGATAATTTTCAGGGTCTCGGCCAGCCCTCCGCCCCGGCGCTTGATCTCCGCGGAAAAATCCTCCAGGCCCGGGCTGGCCAGCCGCAGCCTGGCGGTATCGACCGCCCCCGAGCCGTTAAGGCCCGCCAGTTTCAGCAGGCCGTAGGCTACCGCGCCCTTGGCCAGGTCCCAGTCGTTGTTGTAGCGTCCGGCAAGCTTGAAATGGCCGGTTTCCTCCCCGGTGATGAAGCGCTTTTCGCCGGGTATCCCGAGGATTTGGTTGAAATAAAACTGCACGGTCCGGCTGATCACCATACGGAAAGATTCGCTCACCTCCACCAGCACGCCGTCCACGTCGAATATCACCGCATCGACTTTACCGAGTGCTGACAGGGTGGTGCCGCTCCGCGCCTGAAGGCCGCGGGCGAGATCGACATAACCGGAGGAGGCAGGAAGACTCATCACAGCACCTCTTCCAGCGCCGCGATCAGCGCCTCGTTTTCCGCCGGCTTGCCTACGGTAATCCGCAGGTAGCGCGACAATCCCGGGTAGCCGCTGACATTGCGGATCAGGACACCTAGTTTAAGCAACCCGTTGAAAACCTCGGCCGCCGGTTTTTCCCCGCACTCGATCAGGATGAAATTCGTCTCGCTCGCCAGGGGCCGGATCCCGGGCAGATGAGCCAGCCGCTCCTGCAGGTACCGTCGCCCGCGCTTGATTTCCGCCACCCGCTCCTCGACTAACAGTGGCTCCTCCAGCATGGTCAGCGCGGCAAGCTGGGTAAAAAAGCTGACATGGTGCGGAAGCTGTACCTTAACGATCTCGTGAGCCAGCTCCGGGGCGCAGAGTGCATAGCCGAAACGCAGGCCGGCCAGACCGAATGCCTTGCTGAAAGTCCTCAGCAGGATCAGGTTGGGGTACTTCGCCAGCAGCTCGAAAGCGCTGTCCTCTGCGAAATGCATATAAGCCTCATCCACAATAATCAGGGCCTCGGTGCTGCCGGCGATCCGCTCGATGGCCGCATTGGGGATCCTGTTGCCTGTGGGGTTGTTCGGCGAGCAAAGCACTACCGCCGCTGCGCGGCTTTTCTCCACCAGAGCTACGGCTTGCTCCTCATCCAGGGAGAAATCCTTTTCCCGCAGACGGAAAGCCGCTGGGTTGCCGCCAAGGACTGTGACATTCTGACGGTAGAGGCTGAATGTCGGTTCCGGAAAGACCACCGCATCGCCTGCGCCTACCGAGGCCAGCAGGGCATGGAAAATCAGCGCGTTTGAGCCATTGCCGATCAAGACTCCCTCAGTCAGGTGGCTATCATGCTCGGCCAGCTGTTTTTTTAGCACCGGCTCGAACTCATCGTGATAGCGGTGCCAGTTCAGGCCCCGGGCTTTCTCGTAAATCCGGTCTTTCAGCTCGGCCGGGATATCGAACGGACTCTCGTTGAGGTCAAGCTTGATCCGGCAGTCGAAGGCCGGAGAGCGATAGGGCTCCAGGCTGCGGATTTCCTGACGGATCAATTTTTCGTATTCAGTGTCGGTTTTCATTTTCCCCTGATATTCCTTATCTCTATTGAGCGGGCATGCGCTTCCAGGCCCTCGGCGCGCGCCATACGGACAACCGGGCCCGCGGCTCTGCCGAAAGCTTCTTCATTGAATGAAATCAGGCTCGAGCGCTTGAGAAACACCTGCACCCCGAGCGGAGAAAAACAACGGGCCGAGCCTCCCGTAGGCAGCACATGATTGGGGCCGGCCCAGTAATCACCCACCGCCTCAGGCGTGAAGGCTCCCATAAATACCGCTCCGGCATTGCGTATTTTGCCCAGCGCGGCCCAGGGGTCGTGCAGGATCAGCTCGAGATGCTCCGGGGCGAAACGGTTCACCAGGCTGATCGCCTGCTCCAGCGAGCCGGCCAGCAATATCGCTCCGAAATCGCGGATAGAGGAGCCGGCGATCTCCTTTTTCGGCAGGCTCTCCAGTTGGGCGGCAAGCTCCTGCTGGACGATCTTTGCCAGCTTGCGGCTGACCGTTATCAGCAGCGCGCCGGCCCTTTCATCGTGCTCGGCCTGGCTCAGCAGGTCGGCGGCCACCCAGGCAGGTTCGGCGGTGTCATCAGCCAGCACGACAATCTCGCTCGGTCCGGCCAGCATGTCGATATTTACCGTGCCGAAAACCAGCTTTTTGGCCGCGGTGACATAAATATTTCCCGGTCCGGCGATTACCTGTACGGGCTCGATAGTTTCCGTTCCATAGGCGGCTGCGGCAATGGCCTGTGCGCCGCCCAGACGGTAGATTTCCTCCACCCCGGCGATCCGGGCCGCGGCCAGCACCGCTGGATTTATCCCGGCCTCGCGGTCCGGTGGGGAAAACAGCGCCACCCGCTGCACGCCCGCGCTGCGCGCCGCTCCGATACCCATCAGCACGCTGCTCGGGTAGGCGGCTTTGCCGCCGGGCGCATAGAGCGCCGCCGACTCGACCGGCAGGATTCGCTGGCCCAGAATTTCGCCGTCCGGGCCGCTGGTGAACCAGGAGTTTTCGAGCTGTTTCCGGTGGTAATCGCAGATCCGGCCATAGGCGGCTTCCAGCGCGCGGGCAAGCTCCGGTTCGATCCTGGCCGCAGCCCGCTCGATCTCTTTCGCGCTGACCCTGAACTTTTCCGGGCTTAATTCCACTCCGTCGAAACGCCGGGTCAACTCCACAAGGGCCTTGTCGCCGGAATTGCGCACCTGCTGAATGATTTCAGCCACTGCGGGCAGCACCCGGTCCAGGTCATCCGCCTTACGATGGGCTAGCTCATCCAGGAAACCTTCCGGGTCTTTCTCGATTATTTTTATCAATTGTTTCATAATTTAAGACGCTTTTTCAGGGTATGACCTTGTTCAGCGGGTATTCGATAATGTCTCTTCCGCCGTGTTTCTTAAGCTCCGGCACGATCCGGCGCACGGTATTCTCCTCCAGGATCACCTCCATCGCGACCCATTCCGGGTCGTTCAGGCCGCTGATCGTGGGATTTTTCATCGCCGGCAGGATAGATACAATTTCAGCGATCTTCTGGCGGGGGACATTGAGCTTGATCCCCACGCGGCCCTCGGCGGCTATCGCCCCTTTGAGCATCATGGCGATATTCTCGATTTTTTCCCGTTTGGCCGGGTCGGCCCAGCTTTTCTTGTTGGCGATCAGCCGGGTAGTGGATTCGAGCACGGTTTCCAGGATGCGCAAGTTGTTGGCGCGCAGGCTGGAGCCGGTCTCGGTGACCTCGATTATCGCATCGGCCAGCTCCGGCACCTTGGCCTCGGTGGCCCCCCAGGAGAACTCGATCTCGGCGCTTACCCCGTGCGATTCGAGGTAGCGGCGGGCGATATTTACCACCTCGGTGGCGATACGCTTGCCCTGCAGGTCCTTGACTGTCTTGAAGTTCGAGTTCTCCGGCACGGCCAGCACCCAGCGCACCGGCCGCATGCTCCTTTTCGCATAGATCAGGTCGGCCACCTCGACCACATCCGCGCCGTTCTCGATCACCCAGTCGTGGCCGGTCAGCCCGGCATCGAACACGCCATCCTGGACGTAGCGCGCCATTTCCTGGGCCCGGATCAGCATTGCCTCAAGCTCGGGGTCATCGATCGAGGGGAAATAGCTGCGCTCGGAGACAGAGAAATCGTAGCCCGCCTTGCGGAAAAGCTCGAGCGTGGCATCCTGAAGGCTGCCTTTGGGAAGTCCGAGTTTTATTTTCATTTGCTGGCCTTCTGTCGTTTTTCCGAAGTATTTCCATTAAATTACAGTGAGTCAAAGAGCGAAAACTTTCACCCTTTTCGCGAGGCGTGTAGGGGTACGGTGCGCCGTGCCCCTATGTGAGACTCAAAAAAATTACAACAATCACAGAGACAATTGTCGAATCTATAATTTTTCCCGTGCCTCAAAGCTCCCGGCCGGCTCCATGCGCTGCCCGGATGAACCTCGCCATCCGTTCGGGGTTCTTGATCCCCGGAGCGCTTTCCACTCCGCTGGAGACATCCACGCCGAAAGGCCCTGCGGTCCGTATCGCCAGGGCTACATTATCCGGATCGAGTCCCCCGGCCAGGATCACCCGGCCGTACTTTCCAGCCTCCGCGGCCCAGCTCCAGTCGAATTTTGCTCCGCTGCCTCCCGCTACTCCCTTGACATAACTGTCGAGCAGGATATCCGGGCATTCGCCATAGGCGGGGATTTTATTTAGATCATCCCGGCCGGCCAGTCGGAAAGCCTTGATCCAGCGCAGACCCAGGGAGCGGCAGTATTCCGGGCTCTCACTGCCGGAAAGCTGCACCCGGTCCAGACCGGCCAATCCAGCTACCCGGCGGACCTCCTCCAGCGGAGAATCGGCGAAAACACCCACGGTGGTCACGAACGAGGGCAGTCCGGCGATAATATTCGCCGCGGCCTCCGGCGCGAGATAGCGCGGGCTGCGCGGGTAGAATACAAAACCCAGGGCATCCGCGCCCAGCTCTGCGGCGGCCAGGGCGTCCTCCGAACGGGTTATCCCGCAGATTTTTATCCGCACGCTCATTCAGGCTCCCTGAAGCAGAGTCCTGACCGCCTGCTCCAGGTCGGGCTGGCGCATCAGGTGTTCGCCCACCAGTACCGCATGGTAGCCCAGAGCACTCAGCTCCCGGAGGTCATTGCCGTCTGTAATTCCGCTTTCCGAGACTCGGATAGTCTCCTCAGGGAAAAGCGGAGCCAGCTTTCGAGACACCTCCAGAGAAACCTCGAAAGTGTCAAGGTCGCGGTTGTTCACGCCGATCATGTCCGGCCGGCAGGTGAGCGCCCGCTCGAGCTCTTTTTCATCGTGCACCTCTACCAGGACCTCCAGGCCGAGCTCTCCGGCCAGGGCGGACAAGTCGATCAGCGCCGGGGCTTCGAGAGCGGCGACAATCAGCAGCACGCAGTCCGCGCCGAGCAGCCGGCTTTCGTAGAGCTGCCAGCGGTCGATGATAAAATCCTTGCGCAATACCGGCAGGCCGGAAGCCTGACGGGCCAGGGCCAGGTATTCATTCCGGCCTTGGAAAGATTCGTAATCGGTCAGCACGCTGAGCGCCGAGGCGCCGCCGCGGGCATAGGCGGATGCCAGGGCCGCCGGGTCAAAATCCGGCCGGATCAATCCCTTTGAGGGACTGGCTTTTTTTATCTCGCCGATCAGGGCCACTTTTTCGCCGACAGTCAGCGCCTGCCTGAAGCTGCCTGTCCTGACAGACGGCGCGTCTTTCAGGCGCTCGCGTATTTCTTCCAGCGGCAGCCTGCGGGAGCTTTCCCCGATTTCCTCCCTTTTGCGCTCGATTATTTTTCCGAGAAAGCTCATCGCCGGTCCTGTCTCTCAAGCCTGGCTGCGGCTCAGCTCGATCAAAGCTTCGAGCTTCTGCAATGCCCTGCCGCTATCGATGGCTCCGGCGGCGCGCTCCACTCCCTCGACGATAGACACGTCCGTCCGGAAAGCGCTGATTGCCGCCCCGGCATTGAGCAGCACCGAATCCCGGTAGGCTCCCGGCCGGCCCTCCAGCACCTCTTTCAATATCCGGGCGTTAGCCGCTGCATCTCCACCTTTTATCGCCTCCTCAGGCCTGACCTCGAGGGAAAAATCCTCGGGCCGGATAACCAGGTCCCGGATTTTATCGCCTTTCAGCTCGGTGACCCGGGTGGAGCCGCTGAGTGAGATTTCATCCAGTCCCCCGTGTCCGTGCACCACATAGGCTTTCCGGCTTCCCAGCCGGGCCAGCACTCCGGCCAGGGTCCCGGTCAGCTCCGGCGAATAGACGCCGAGGAGCTGGTGACGGGCCCCGGCGGGGTTGGTCAAGGGGCCCAGGATGTTGAACACCGTGCGGATGCCGATTTCCCTGCGCGGACCGATTGCATGTTTCATTGCCGGGTGGAACAGGGGGGCGAAGATAAAGCAGATACCCGCCTCATCCAGGCAGCGCCGCACCACTTCCGGCGTAGCCTCGATATTTACACCCAATTCTTTCAGCACATCCGCGCTGCCGCAATTGCTGGAAACCGAGCGGTTGCCGTGCTTGGCTACCGGCACGCCCTCGCCCGCGGCCACGAAAGCCGCGGCGGTGGAGATATTGAAGCTCCCGGAGCCATCCCCGCCGGTGCCGCAGGTGTCGAGCACCTCGGCGTGAACCTGGGACTTGATTGGAGTGACTTTGGCGCGCATGACGCGCACGAAAGCGGAAATCTCCTCGACCGTCTCACCTTTAAGCCGCAGGGCGGTTAAAAAGGCGCCGATCTGCGAGGGCAGAGCCCGGCCCTCCATGATCTCGGTCATCGCCCCCCCGGCCGCCTCCTCAGTCAGGTTCCGGCCTTCCACCAGCTCGCGGATCGCCTCGACTATCATCGCCTCGCTCCAAATATTCAAAGCTTACAAATTAACCGATAGTAATGCCTCAGAAACTAAGCCTGAGGGGAAACTGGAATGCAGGGGCGACCGGCCGGTCGCCCCCTGCAAATTCGAAACAGGCCCGCCGGCCTTTATTCTTTCTCAGGACTCAGCCCGGACATTATCCCGTACCAGCCTGACCGCCTCCGGTACATCCTGTGCGGATAAAATAGACTCCGCCGCCCGGCCGATACTCACTCCGGGCGCCGCTTTCTCATCTTTGATTATCCCGGGCAGCGCAGCCCAGAAATCGCCGAGCAGCACCAATGGCCGCCGGGAGACAATCCGCTTATTTATATACTCCCAGGCCAGAGCAATCTCGGCCAGGGTGCCGGTTCCGCCCTTGCCGGCCACATAAGCATCGCCCAGGCGCAGCAGCGTTTCCAGCCTTTCGAGCAGGCTGGCGGTGACAATATTTTCATTCAGGTAACCGTTCGGCGGCCGGGAGAAGATCGAGCAGGTCACTCCCACCGTGAAACCGCCGGCTTCCCTGGCGCCCCGGTTGGCCCCCTCCATCGCTGCCCCGTAGCCCCCGGTCACCACCACGCAACCCGCCTCGGCAAGCCTGTAGCCGAGTTCCCCAGCCTGGTCCACGCTCTTTTTATCCGCCGGGTCGGAAGTACCGAATACGCAGACCCAGGGGGCGCCGGAGGGCCCGGTTCGCCTTTTCAGGCTCGAATAATCCATGATTTCAGCTTTTCAACCGCTCGAGGAAATTAGCCAGGATCTTCTTGCCCTCGAAGGTCAGGATCGACTCCGGGTGGAACTGCACGCCCTCGACCGGGTGCTCCAGATGGCGAAGGCCCATGATCACTCCATCCTCGGTGCGCGCGGTCACACTCAGGCAATCCGGCACCGAGGAGCTTTCCACGACCAGGGAATGGTAGCGCGTGGCCTCGAAAGGCGAGGGTACTCCCCGGTAAAGGGAGGACCCATCATGGATGATCCGGCTGGTTTTGCCGTGCATCAGGCTCGGCGCGCCGACCACCCGGCCGCCATAAATCTGGCCGATACACTGGTGTCCCAGGCAGACCCCGAGGACCGGCAGGCGGCTTCCCAGATTTTTGATCAATTCGAGCGATATCCCGGCATCATCCGGAGTACCCGGACCGGGCGAGATGATAACGCCAGCCGGGGCCAGCCGGCCGATTTCCGCAACCGTGATCTTATCGTTGCGAAATACCGTCAGTTCCGCGCCTAACTCCCCTAAATACTGGACGAGATTATAGGTAAAAGAATCATAGTTGTCAATGACCAGAATCATAGGAATTCTCCGGATTGCGCGACCGCCTTAAGCAGCGCTTTCGCCTTGTTCAGGGTTTCCTGGTACTCGCGGGCAGGATCGGAATCGGCGACTATCCCGGCCCCGGCCTGGATGTAGGCTTTGTTGCCTTTAATGACTATGGTCCGGATGGCGATACAGGTGTCGAGATTGCCGCTGAAATCGATATAGCCCACTGCCCCGGCGTAGATCCCCCGGGTTTCCTTTTCCAGCTCGTCGATTATCTCCATCGCCCGCACTTTCGGGGCGCCGCTCACCGTTCCGGCCGGGAAACAGGCCCCCAGCACATCCAGGGCCGAGACTTCGGCGCGCATCCGGCCCTCGACATTGCTGACAATATGCATGACATGCGAATAGCGCTCGACCGACATCTGCTCGGTGACCCGCACCGTACCGTAATCGCAAATCCTCCCCAGGTCGTTGCGGCCCAGATCAACCAGCATCACGTGCTCGGCGCGCTCTTTCGGGTCGGCGAGGAGCTCGGCCTCGAGCCGCCGGTCCTCCGCAGCATCCGCGCCGCGGGGCCGCGTACCGGCCAGAGGACGGGTCGTGACCACGCCGTTCTCGACGCGCACCAGCACCTCGGGGCTCGACCCGGCCACTTTCAACTCGCCAAACTTGAGATAGAACATGTAGGGCGAAGGGTTCACCCGGCGCAGGGCTCGGTAAAGGTCGAACGGGTCGCCGCTCAGCGTGGTGGACAACCGCTGGCTCAGGACCACCTGGAAAATGTCTCCCTTGTGAATGTAATCCTTGGCCTTGCGCACCATGGATTCGAACTCCTCCCGGGTCGTATTGGAGGCGGTCACTGGGCTGACATCCCGCGCCGGCGGACCGATATTCTGCGGCACCAGCACGATCTCATTGATCCGCTTGACTATCCGATGGATGTACGCGCAGGCCTCATCATAGCGCTCTTCCGGTATGTCGCCATCCTCGATAAACGAGCTGACAATCACGGTGAGCGTATGCTTGACATGGTCGAAGACTATCAGGCGGTCGGCCGCCATCAAGTAACAATCCGGCAGATGCAGGGGATCGGGTTTAGTCTGCGGGATGTTCTCGAAATAGCGGATCGTATCATAGGAGAAATATCCGACGATACCGCTCTGGAAGCGCGGCAGCCCCTCGATATGTTCGGGCCGGTGCCGCGCGATCCAGCTCTTCAGGTACTCGATCGGGTCCCCCTCTACGCGCCGGGTCGTGCCGGCGCTGGTGACCTCGATTTCGGCGCCCCGGGCCTGAATGACCATCCGGGGAGCCAGGCCCAGAAAAGAATAGCGGCCGATCTTTTCCTCCATCTCGACACTTTCCAGCAGGAAGGCATACTCGCTCGGCTCGCAAACTTTTTTGAACACGCTGATCGGCGTTTCGGTATCAGTATAGAGCTCGGTGGCCAGCGAAACTATTTTGCCTTTTCCGGCCCGGGCCAGGAACTCTTCTTTCGACGGTACGATTGTCGGCATTCTTTAAGTCTCCGCATTGCCGGGGAGCGCTTTCACCCGGCAGGTGACCCGATAGAAGCGGCTGAAAAATCATCCATAAACTAAAAAGCCGCGGTGACCAATGGGCGCCCGCGGCTCGCGAAAAACGAATTGAACCTGCTCAGGATAGCGGGCGTAGTATTTCCCGGGCGTGAAAGTGAACCTCGCGCCGGAGGGTATGTTCCCTACGCCAGACCCAGGCTTTAATTTGTCTTTCTGAATCGATCACGGCCGAATACCTGCTTCCGGAATGTTTCTTCGACAAAGAATGACGAATAAATCAGAAACGTCTCATTCTAAAACAATAAGCTCGGGCTGTCAATGTTTTGTAACCGCCGTTCTTGCCTCAGACCTTATTAATAATTGATATCGGCGGCATAATAGATTATTTTCAAAATAACGAATTTACTTTTCCTTTGACCTTTGGATCTTGCATGGAATTCGGACTGAGGGTAAATCCGGGCCTCGAGGCCCGTGAATTTCTGGAAAATAAAATCAATTCGCTCAGGGAAATGGGGCCGCAGGAGGGTCTTCCCAAGCTGAGCGAGGATATCCGGCTGATTTTCAATGGCAGGTTCGACAAGCTTCAGAAAGACACCCGTTTCAAACAGGTGTTTCTCAATCCCCGGATAAATATACGACTGGAGAAAACCAGTCTAGGCGAAACCTTGATCGGCGCATTCGCCATTCTGGAAAGCCTGTTCAGCGACAAGCTCTCCGGGGCGGCCGGTAAAGAAGACCGTCCGGCCGTGGAGGCGGAGTTCTTCGAAGCCGAGCTGAACGCCCTGGAGAAGCTCTTTGCCGGAGATATCAACACCTTCGACCACTATTTTATCCTGATGTTTCTGCGCTATACCTATCAGGATCACCGGGTTGAGGGCCAGAAGCTGGACCTGATCAAGCAGCGTTTCAAAGGCTTTGTCTCGGAAGAGGATACGCTGCTTAAATTTTTCTTCTACCTGGACCTCTTCAACACCCTGAATATCGAGCGCAGCAGTATTGACCAGGCGAAAAAGGTATCGCTCAGCCAGCAGCTCGAGGATGAGATCAACAGCGGCGAGCCGGTAAAGAACCTGAAGCGCCAGGTTGTGATCTGCCGCATGCTGAAAGCCCTGGCGCGGAAGCTGGTCGAGATCAGCGAGGGCCACAACCCGCTGGATGAGGTCCGCCGGGTCCTGGATGAGGTTTATCTCGCCGATGGCTCGGAGAATGTCATCAAGGGGATGCTGGAAAAATTCAAAATTTACTATGAGCTGGAATTGCAGGTGACCCTTGAAGCTTTGGTCTATAAACGAATCATTTTCATGAACGCCGGCGCCAAGGCGGCCAAGGCTAACCGTAAGCAATGGCTCCAGGAGCTGGATTTCTCCACTGTCGAATCGCTGATCGGCTTGCTCGATGTCAAGGATCCGACGGGCCGTCTGACCCGGGAGCAGGAAACCCAGAAGGAGTTGTTCGAGAAATACAGTAAGCTGCTGGAAGATTACAAGAACAGCCACCCGGAAGAGGAAACGAAGGAGAATATCCTGGACGAGGGGCAGTTGAACCTGCTCATTCTTCGCCTGAGCAATGTCGGCCAGCTCGAGGACCAGATCTCCAGGGCCGCGGATAAGCTCGAGGCTTATCGCAAAAAGAACAGTATTGACTATCAGAACAACGTAATTCGGGTTTACAACGAGAATATAAAACGCCTGACCCAATGCCTGTACTTTTTTATCGAGGTCTCAGCCTTCAAGAGAGTCGCCCTCGAACAGCGCGCCAAGCAGATTGTCGAAACGATTAAACAGGAAATAGCGCAGTTGCAGGAGAGTAATCGAGGCGAGTCTCCGGCCGATGTGGCTGCGGTGGTGCCTGAGGAGGAGGGCGTCAAAGAGCCGGATAATGGACAGGCAGAGGAGACCAGTGAGAAAGAGGAACCGGAAAATACGGACCCCGATCTTGAAAAAGATCCGGATAAAAGGGCTGAATTGCTGGCCATGGAACTGAAAAAGCTGCCTGACGCCTCCAAGATCAAGCCGCTGAAAGAACTCGCCTACACGGGCGGCCTGGACACTCTCAAATATATCCTGCCGCTTTCCCAGTATTCGAGCGAGTTTCTGCGGAACATGGCCCGCAACGCGGTGATTAAGATCGTGCTGCGCCTGCTGAAAGAGAACGAGGAGCATCCGATTCTGGAAATCCAGCAGAAACAGAAGCTGATCGATTTCGTGGTCGGCCTGGATAAAAAATACACCTACCTGAAGGACATGGAGCTGTCCAGCCCGAAAACGACGCACAAGATACTCGATATTCTTATCCGGGAGGACAAGGACTTCACGGCGCGGACGCTCTCCGAGATAATCGTCGATGAGGACGATAAGGTCCGGGCGACTGCGGTCAAGCTGATCGCCGATATGCTCAAGCAGAACGAGAGCAGCCTGCTGATGAAAATGCTCAACGACCCGGACGGCCGGGTGCGGGCCAATGTGATCGAGTCGCTCGAGGCGGTGGGCAACCGCAACGTGCTGGGTATCCTGGTCAAGTTCAAATTCGACAAAGATAACCGGGCCCGGGCCAATGCGCTCAAAGCAGTATGGAAGTTCGGGCATTCTGAAATTGTCGATTCGCTCACTGAAATGCTGGTCAGCCAGGATTCCAAGATGAGAGCCAGCGGCGTGTGGGTGATCGGGGAGATCGGGCACTCTCAGCCGAACCTGAAAGCCCTGCTCGAGGCGGTCAAGAGCGACAAGGAACCGCTGGTCGTGGATAATCTGCAGCGGGCGATGCGGAAAATCTCCAGGCGCGAGGAGGGGCTGCAGGTATTGGTGGTGGATGACGATATCAAGTTCTGCCAGGACCTCTGCCGGAAGCTGAAAAATGACGGGTACCGGGCAACCGCGGCGTTCAATGGAAAGCTTGCCCTTTCCTCGGCGGGCAAACAATTGCCGGATATCGTGCTGCTGGACTTGAGGATGCCGGTGATGAACGGAGTGGAGGCGCTCAAAGCGCTCAAGGAGGATGAGAAGACCCGGGAAGTGCCCGTGATCGTGATGAGCGACCTGAATTCGAGCGTGCTGCTCAAAGAGGTCAGCCGAATCGGCGCCGAGGATTATCTGCTCAAGCCCTGCTCCTACGATCAGGTGGTGGTCAAGCTGGGCGCGTATATTTGAGCAGAAACGTGTAGCAGCCTGAAATCATGCCGCTTTGAACAGTCAAGTCCGGCAACGCTTATGGTTTTTCCTTACTCCAGCGCTCTTTCCTATATACTGGCTATGGAAGAGTTGTAAGGCTATGTATCAACTCGCGGCCTAGGTATTGTTCCCCGGTGTGTATCTTTTCCGCAGAAAGGGGATGAGCATAGGTACACGGCGTCGGTAGTCTTCATAGTCTTTCCCCAGGAAATTGTGCAGGTCATGCTCCTCGAATTGGATTCCTACCAGGATGTAAGCTGTTGTGGCAATTGCAAATAAAAGATGGCCTGATGTCATATGGGGTGTAGCCCAGAAAGCTATTATAAAGCCGAGCATAATCGGATGACGGACATAACGGTAAAGGTAGGCCGTTGTGAATTTCACATGGTGAAATTCCTGGTTGCGGAGGTGCAAGTAGACTTGCCGCAGTCCGAAAAGATCGAAGTGATTTATCATGAACGTGGATAAAAGGACGGTAAGCCAGCCCAGCCAGAAAAGACCATTTACAAGCGCCTTGCCGGCTGGGTGCTCCACGCTCCATATCACAGTCGTAATGGGACGCCACTGCCAATAGAGCAGGATCAGGAGGAGGCTGGCGGCCAGGACGAACGTGCTGCGCTCGACTGGCACCGGGACAATCTTCGTCCACCATCGCTTGAATACCGGCCGGGCCATTATGGTGTGCTGAATGGCAAAAAGACCCAGCAGAACCAGATTAATAATGGTACTCTGAACCACACTTGTCTCGGGTCCTGAATCGATTGACCTCGGCACGATCAGGTTGCCGACGAATCCAATCGCATAGAGGAAGGAGAAGAAAAACACCGCATAGCAAATGACACCGTAGAGAAATGCCAATGACTTGCTCATGTTCTGTCTCCTTGTGGGTACCCTCGTCAATCAAGGGTATGATAGATTCTATGTAATACTTTTATAAGCTATTTTCCGGTATTAAACACCTCCTTGCTTTAACCTGTCGCTGTCATATTCCAACTTTCAATCATTAACTAGGGAATTCGGGTTCAAGATTCAAGGCTCCCTGTCTCCAAGTCGGTTACCAGACTCCCGGCTCCAGCAGGGTCAGGGAGGGCCGTTCGGAGTCCAGACGGGCGCGCACCCCGAGCGGCAGAGTGATTTTATCGCTCTCGTGGCCGAACGGAAACCCGTAAACCACGGGGATACCCAGGCTCCCCAGCCTGTCCTCCAGCACCTGCCGCAGATTGAATGTCCTTTTCATCCTTCCGCTCGACTCGCAGTTGAGGCACCGGCCGACCGCGATCCCGGCCGCCTGGCGCAGCTTGCCGGCCAGGGATAACTGGGTCAGCATGCGGTCCATCCGGTAAGGTTCCTCATCCACATCCTCGATAAAAAGAATCCGGCCCCGGGTCTCGATCTCGAAAGGCGTGCCCAGCAGGCTGGTCAGGAGGCTCAGATTCCCGCCGGCCAAGGGCCCCTCCGCCGCTCCGTGGCGAGCCATAACGCCTAATTGCTTCCGGTTGCCGGGGGAGGTTCCCGGAAGTTTAAGGCTGGGAGAAGTCCGGCAGAGCACTGCTTTAAGCCACTTTATCTTGAACGGCGAGGGTGAGCGGCCGAGGTCATAGCCGGCTGTGGGGCCCCAGAATGTCACCATGCCGGTGCGCAGGTGCACGGCGCAGAGCAGAGCGGTCAGGTCGCTGTGTCCGAGCAGCACCTTGGGGTTGGCCCCGATCAGCTTCCAGTCGAGGCGCTCCAGCACACGGGCGCTGCCATAGCCGCCCCGGAGAGCGAAAATGCCCTTGACCGAGGGATCAGCGAGCATGGCGTTAATGTCCGCCGCGCGCTGTTCATCCGTGCCGGCCAGAAAGCCGGTCCGGCTGCGGATGTACTGACCCGGTTTGACATTGAATCCCAGCTCCCGCAGGACCTTGCCGGCGCGCTGGATATCGCGGAAAGAGAGCAGCGGGCTGGCCGGGGTCACCAGCCCGATAGTGTCGCCGGGCCGCAGCCGCTGAGGTTTCACCAGTGGCTTTTGCATTGACCTCCGCTATGGGGAAAAGGGAAAATTCGCCGGAAGTACTTTTGAATTCGCCGGAAGGAATAGAGTATAAATTATCTCGGGAACAAACTCAATAGGGTGGGAGGCGGCAGCCTGGCGCCGCGTGACGAAGAATTATTGCAGGGTATAAATTTCACATTACTTAGAGGCGGGCGGGGCGGGCGTAAGTTTCCGGATTTGTTCGGCTTGCCGGGCGAGCTGATCCTTGAGGCCTTGAAGCTCCTGCCGGGCCGCATTCAACTGTTCGGATAATGCCGTATTCTCCGCTTTCAGCTTTCCGCCTTTCGCATATTCCTCCAGGAATCGCAGGGTGCTTCTTTTCAGCTTCTGAGTCATACATTCGAGGATCAAAAACAATTCGAGCGGCGACTTGCGGAGCATTTCATCCATCTGTTTCTTGCTGAAAACCACCGCCTCCCCATCTTCGAGGGCCTTGACCGTAAAAAAGCGCTTGCCCTCATCGAACATGCTGATCTCGCCGAAAACCTCATTGGCGCAGAGCGAATCTATTTCCACTTCGCCGTCCACCGTGCCCTTGTAAACCTGGACCGATCCTTCCTTTAGCAGGAACAGGCTCATCGCATCGGAGTTTTCTTTGATCAGCACCTGGTCTTTTTTGAATTTTTTCGGCAGCAGATTGAGGTCCACCGCGGCTTCGACAGACTCCGACATCTGGTCAAAGGTCAGCTTGCCCTCGCCCTCCTGGCCCATTTTAAGCGCTTTGGGCAGGTTGTTCAAATCGCCGCCGGCGCGGGAAATGATATCGTTGGTTTCGCGCAGGCGCTTGGCCATCCTTTTGACAATGTTGAAAATGCCTGGCGAGGCGTTCTGAATGTAGTGGTCGAAGCCTTTGCGGTCTAGGATGATAATCTCGCTGTCCTCGATGGCCCGGACTGAGGCGGTCCGCCGGCTGAACCGGTCATCGATCAGGCTCATTTCGCCGAAGACCTCGTTGACCCCCAGGGTGGCAAGCTGCACCGGACCGCCCGGGCTGTTCTTGAAGACCTCGACCTTGCCCGAGCGCACGATATACACCGACTTGCCGACAGTCCCCTCGGCGATTATCACTTCGCCCCGGTTGAATGTTTTCAGTACACCCGGCATATTCTGCTCTCACGCATTGTACTGAGGCTCGCTACGCTCCGCCCTGAACGGAACTGCGGTAAAGAGCGGTCTCAGTTCTCGACCACGTTAAAGGCGACGACCCAGCCGCGGACATTCAGCTTCTGGTTGAATACATTGTACCAGGCTCCGTCTTTTTTCAACACCGTAAGCTGGGCGCCGGCATCCAGATAAGCCACTACATTACTGGAAGGGCTCTTTTCGGCATACAGCGGCGTCTTGTCATCGGTTACTGTCACCGAATACTGAGACCCGCCGGTCTTGGCCACGATCCAGCCCTTGAGCTGCTTTTCCGGCGCGAAAACTTCGACCCACAAGCCCCTGGTCGAGATCATATAAAGCTTATCCGTTGGTTGAAGCGTGTCAATCGCTGGAAACCTCTCATCGCGGTCCGGGTAAAGCGGACTGGGACTCGGGATCGTGTATTCGGTCATGTTCGCGGTGACATTGCGCTTGGCGATCACCACGGTGTCCGAGGCGGCTTGCAGGGCCATCTGCTTGCGGTTCTCGCCGATCTTCTTGTTGCAGTCTTTCAGGAAGAGAATGAATTTGTCGACATCCTTGCTGTCGAAATACAGCCCGTTTCCGGCCTCGGCCATGCAGTTGAGGTTATCGTACCCGGTCTGATCGGTCTGTACGCCCAGCGTATTGACCGAGATGCCTTTACTGGTGCCGGCGAGCTGTTTGACCGCGCCGCAGGGGCTTCCTCCGCAGGATTCATCGCCGTCTGACACTACGACGATGAAATTGCTCTGATCGTCATCCTCCGGGAAATCGCCCTTGAGGGCGTCGATAGTCAGCGACAGCGAGCTCTGGCCCTTGGCGGTGACATTCAGGACCTTGACCAGGATCGGGTCCATGGTAGTCTCGATATTGTCGAGGGGCACTTCCAGGCTGGTGTCATCGCAATTCTGCTTCCATTTGTAGAATTTGGAGCCGAACACCCGCAGACCGGATTTCATCGCTCCGGACTCATGGGCTTCCACAGCCAGGTTTTTAACGATCGACTCCACGGTTTTTTTGGCGATATCGATTTTCCGAACCGGGCCGATAATCTTGTTCATGCTGGCCGAACAATCGAGGATAAAAATGATGTTAATGTACCTCTTCTTGTTCAGCTGCTCCGGATTAAAGACGGCACGGGCCTGCGAGACCGGCCCGCCCAGCAGGTACATTAAAGCGATCAGCAGTACGGACCGGCCGGAGATACGGCAGGAGCGCGGCCTAGGAATGAATATGGGCCACCGCTTCCTTTTCATCGTTATATAGTTCGGCATACTGCGTCAGTCCCATGATTTTAAAAGTCTTCGAGATAACCGGAGTGCAATTGCAAAAAATTACTTTCTCGCCATCCTCCCGGACTCTTTCGATCAGCTCGATCAGCACGGCGATCCCCACGCTGTTGACAATGGGCGATTTCGCCAGGTTCAGGATAAAATTCTTGATGCCCTCATCGAGCATCTTATAGCACTCCTGCGCGATCTTTTCGCCGCCGGTATTGTTGATATATCCATCCGTATAAAGAACCGCATAATTTGGTTCCTTCCGGACCGTCACTTGAAATGTATCCGCCATGGCCACTCTCCGTAAGGCAAATTTAGCATCGGTTGTCGATGCTCAGGGTGAAAAGGCTAGGCAAGCGGCTGATACTTAAGAGTCTTGAATTGCATGTTTCAATCTAGAGCCGCTTCGGTGTATTGTCAAAGCTCTTGTGACCAAGACTGAAATCGCTCTCCTTCGTTCTTTACAATCGGTACGGGTCTATCCGCGCTTGACCAGAGTGATCCGGGTGCCCTTCTCGGAGGTTTCGATATTCACCTCATCCATCAGGCTGCGCATGATTTTTAGTCCCCAGCCTCTTTTACGCACCTTCTTCCCGATCTTTTCCCGGATGTCGGGGTTCTGGACCGCGGCCGGATCGAAACCCGCGCCCAAATCGCCGATAGCGATTGCCATGCAGAGGGGTTTTTTTCTAAGCGCGAAAGAGATGTGCACCATGCGCTCCACGCTTCTGCCGTGTTCGATGGCGTTGATCACCGCCTCGATCAGGGCCAGCTTTATTTCATCGATCTGATCCCGGCCGAAGCCCAGCTCCAGGGCCAGGTTTTCCGCCCGCTCCACGACCTGGAGCTCCTGGTCCGGCTCCATCGGCACGATCATCGAATCGATTCTGTCAAAAGTCAGGCTCTCTAACATAGTCCAAAACTCTAATCCTTCCTGCCGGTCACCTCATAGACTTCCAGCGGGTCCTTTTTCCCTTTCACCCGCAGGCTTTCGATCTGACGGGACTCGAAGCTCGAGCTGAGCTCATCCCGCACGGAGCGGGTAATCAGTATCTGGCCCTCATGCGCCTGGTCCACCAGCCGGCTGGCGGTATTGACCGTATCGCCGATCACCGTATAATCCATGTGCTTGATCGAGCCGATATTGCCGGATATCACCGGGCCGCGGTTCAACCCGACCCCGACCCGCAGGGGAAATTCGCCAGCGCTCCGCCTGCGATCATTGAACTCATCCAGGGTCCGCAGCATATCCATGGCGCAGCCTACGGCGCGCAGGGTGTCGTCCGGAAAGGCGAACGGCGCCCCGAAGAGCACCATGATCTCATCCCCGACAATTTTATCCACAGTACCATTGTAGCGAAAGACTACATCAATTATCAAGTCAAAGTATTGATTCAGCAGTTCCACCACCTCCTGGGGCGTGTGCTCCTCGCTCATGGACGTAAAACCCCGGATGTCCGCAAACAGCACAGTGACCTCGCACAGACTGCCGCCGAGGACCAGCTCGTGTCCCTTTTCGAGCACCAGGTCCACGATATTGCCGCTGACATAGCGCTTGAGCGTATCCTTTACCCGGGCGCCCTCGGAAATATTCTCGATCGAGATTACCAGACCCCCGGAGAAGCCGCTTTCCTCCTCGGTATCCAGCGGCGTGGCGCTGATATTGACCACCAGTTTCGACCCGTCCGCCGATCTTGCCTGGATATTGGTCTCCTGATAAGCTTCCCGCTTTTTCAGGGTTTCCTCCAGCCGGCTGGTCAGGTTGGCCAGGCCGGCGGCCTCGAACAGGCCGGAGAGGCGCATGCCCGAAGCCTGGGAGGCCGGAAGAGAGAAAATCCGCGCCGCCGAGTCGTTGAAACTCACGATCCGGCCCTCCCGGTCGGTGGTAATCACCCCGCTGGCGATACTGGTTAAGATGTTCTCGTTGTAGTTCTTGATCTGCAGCACGCTGCGGTAGAGCCGGGCATTGGAAATCGCCGCCCCGGCCTGGTTGGCCATCGCGGTGAGCAGATGAAGGTCCTCCTCGCTGAAATTGAGATCGCTCTGGTGCCGCCCCTCCTTGTCGGCGATCATGACCGCGCCCAGCAGCTCCTCTTTGAACTGGATCGGCACGACGATCAGCCTCCGGCAGCCGAAAATCCGCCCGGCCAGCGCGGGGTCGTTGATCAGCGTGGGGGCACGGACAGCCAGGTTGGCCAGGATCTGCTCGCAGCCGCCAAAATTCTGCAATTGCGCTTTTTCCGCCCCCTCCATGTTGAAAGATTCGGCCACGCTCATCGACGGGGATAACGGATCGCCGCCGCTGGTATGGTTTACCAGCAGCACCAGCGCCCGGTTGACATTGAGCACCGAGACCGCCCGCAAAAGAAGCTCACCGGTAAGCTGGTCGAGGTCCAGACTCGAAGAGAAGGAAACGCCGACATCCTGCAGGGTCTCGAGCTCCAGGGCTTTCAGGCGGGTAGCGAAATTGGTGTATTTGATCGACCGGACCAGGCTGAGGCG
>Ga0156185_1198_pt3 | contig 24720 bp, 16 predicted proteins | sample RifCSPlowO2_12_FD_107838 | JGI IMG/M metagenome (GOLD analysis project Ga0156185, IMG submission 107838) | Candidatus Glassbacteria bacterium RIFCSPLOWO2_12_FULL_58_11 | reverse complement strand
CGACGTCGTCCTTTTCGCCCGCCAGTTCGCCACCATGATCAACAGCGGGCTGCCTCTGGTCCAGTGTCTCTCCATCCTCTCCGCCCAGACTGAAAATCAAAAGCTGAAAGAGATAACTAATTCGATCCGGGTGGATGTGGAAGGCGGCAATACCCTGGCCGACAGCATGGAGAAATTCCCCAAGCTCTTTACCAATCTGTTCGTCTCGATGGTCCGGGCGGGCGAGGCAGGCGGTATCCTCGATACGATCATGCTCCGCCTGAGCGAGTACATGGAAAAAAACGACAGGATCGTCAGAAAAATCAAAGGCGCGATGATTTACCCGGCGGTCGTGTTCACCGCGGCGATGGGCTGCGTGACGGTCCTGCTTATCTTTGTCATCCCCATATTCTCCAAAATGTTCAAAGATATGAATATGGAACTGCCCCTGCCTACCATGATAATCGTCAACCTGAGCGATTTTCTGATCCATTTCTGGTGGCTGCTGGCTGGGCTGATAGTCGGCGGGATATTCGCGCTGAAGGCCTACAAGAAAACCGACAAGGGCGAGCTGCTGTTTGATTCGCTGATGCTCAAAGTGCCGGTGCTCGGAAACCTGATCCGCAAAAGCGCGGTGGCCCGTTTCACCCGGACCCTGGGCACGCTGATCTCCAGCGGTGTGTCGATCCTCCAGGGGCTCGAGGTGACCGCCAAGACCAGCGGCAACCGGGTGGTGCACGATGCGGTGATGGGCAGCCGGACAGCGATTGCCGGGGGCGAGACGATAACCAAACCGCTAAAGGAAGCGCAGGTCTTCCCGCCCATGGTGATCCAGATGATCAATGTCGGCGAGCAGACCGGCGGATTGGACGCCATGCTGGTAAAAATCGCGGATTTTTACGAGGAAGAGGTTGATACCGCAGTGGAAGCGCTTACCGCCGCCCTGGAGCCGATAATGATCGTCTTTCTCGGGATAATTGTCGGTGGCATGGTGGTCTCCATGTACCTGCCGATTTTCGAGTTGATTACCAAGATGCATTGAGTTGGCGGTGAAATCGGGCCGCATGCTGAAACAGAGGAATTTCGAGCAGGTTACGCGCAGCGGGATATGCTTTTTTACCTCGAGGCGCGGCCCGGGCGAGTTGCCGAGGTTAGCCCTATGATCCGGATTCCCGGCCTGAGAAAAGTAAGCTGGAGCCCGCCGGCTTTTTCCTACCGGCTGCTGATCAAATGGTGGATGCTCCTGCGGGTAGTCCTGGTCTCGACCACCATGACAGTGGTCTGGTTTTTTTTCTCCAAAAGCGCCCCTTCCCCGGTCGGCTTCTTCCTTCCCCCGTCGATCACCTTTATCACCGTGGTGGTTTCGTTCCTGTTCTACCGGTTGGCTAAAAGAGACCAGCCCCCGGACATCCATTATTTCTTCCAGTACACTTTCGATATCTCGCTGATCAGCCTGCTGAACCTGATTACCATTCCGGTGGATGTGAATTTTGTGCCCCTGTATGTGCTCGCAATCGCCGTGGCCAGTATTCTCAGCTTCCGGCCCGGGGCATTTTACGCCGCTACGGTGACCTCGATTTTCTACCTGCCGGTGGGACTGCGGGTCCTGCACCTGGGCTTCTCTTTCAGAGATGTTATCCAGCTCGACATTCTCTACTTGAGCGACCGCTGGATCTGGTTGAACGTGGGCCTGCAGGTGTTCCTATTTTATACGATAGCCGCTATCACCAGTTTTCTCAGTCTGAAACTGCGGAGCACCGGGACCGAGCTCGAGGACACCCGCCGTCTGCTGCGCCAGTACCGGCTAGATACCAATGAGATACTGCAAACAATCAACAGCGGGCTTCTCACCTGTAATACCGAGGGGATGGTAGTGTACGCCAACGCCGCGGCCCAGGGCATCCTGGGGCTGAAGCCGGAGCGGATGCTGGGCTACAAGGCGGAGCAGCTCTTTTCGCGGAATTGCCCGGAGATCCCCCGGATAATTCTCTTAGCCACGCAGGAGCAGATCGTGGTGCAGCATCGCACCGTGGAGCTCGTGAAAAATGACGAAAAAGTTCCTCTGGCGGTCAGCTCTTCTCTGCTGCGGGAACAGAGCGGCCGGCCGCGGGGAGTCTCCCTGATTTTCGAGGATATAACCATCGAGGCGAAGGCGCGGGAGCTCGAGCTGCGCGGCAGCAAGCTCGAGGCGGTGGCCGAGCTGGCCGCCTCCCTGGCGCACGAGATTAAAAATCCCCTGGCTTCGATCCGCAGCGCCGTGGAAATGATCCGGGACAAAAGCTCTACCGGCGCGGCTTCGGATAAACTGATGGGCTGTATCATCAAGGAAAGCGACCGGCTCACCGAGCTGCTCAAACAGTTTCTCCAGTTCTCCTCGTATAGTTTCGGCCCTGCGGAACAGGTCCGGCTCGCCGAGGTTCTGGATGAGGTGATTCAATCGGTCAGCCACCACCCGGAGTGGCGCGGGGATATCAGGATCGAAATCTCGGAAGAGGTGACGGCCATGCGGATTCTGGCGCACCGGGCCGCCTTGTCGCAGGTTTTTTTCAACCTGCTGATTAACGCCGCGCAGGTGACCGGCCCCGCCGGAGAAAAGGTATCGCGGATCGGTTTGACGGGCGCCGACCGCAGGCGTTACGGGCGTCCGGGAGACATGCCGGACAAGCATTTTCACCGGCTCTGCTTATACGATGACGGGCCGGGAGTCGAGCCGGCGCTCCGGGAGAAGATATTCGAGCCGTTTTACTCGACCCGTAAAGGGGGTTTCGGCCTGGGGCTGGCGGTGGTCCACCGGATTATCAGCGCGCTAGGCGGCGTGGTCCACGTGGAAGATTCGCCTTTCGGCTCCGGAGCGGCCTTTATTATCTACCTGCCGCAGGACAGTGCGGGTGAGAGTATTAATGGCGCGGCCGGACTAGGCGGGATCAAGGAGCTCAGCCGGGACCGTATACTCAAAACCGGAGCGGGAGGCAAATGAACAAGGTAGTGATTATTGATAATGAGGAATCCATGCTGACCACCCTGGAAGTGCTTTTTTCCTCCAAGGGTTATGCGGTCCGGACAGCCAATGGGGGCCGGGAAGGGCTCAAACTGCTCGAGGATGGAGACCTGCCGGACCTCTTGATCACCGATATCAAGATGCCTGACCTGGATGGGATAGAGGTGCTGCGCTCGGTCAAGAAGATCGATCCGCACCTGCCGGTGGTGCTGATGACCGCACATGCAGATAAACGTAAGGCGATTTCCGCCGTTAACGAGGGTGCGCACTACTTCCTCGAAAAGCCTTTCGAGAACCGCCACCTGCTGAAAATCTGCAGTGAGGCCCTGGAATTCAGCCGCGCCGAACGCAAGTATTCGCAACGCAGAAGGGAGTTGAGCCAGAAAGAGGAGCATGGAATTCTGGTTGGGGAAGCCCCCCAGTTCAAAAAAGCAATGGAGCTGGCCGCCAGGGCGGCGGTTACCGAGAGCACGATCCTGCTCCAGGGTGAAAGCGGCACCGGCAAGGAGCTGGTCGCCCGGTACATTTATTCGCAAAGCCATCGCCGGGACAGGCCGTTCGTGCCGGTCAACTGCGGCGCGCTGACTGAAACCCTGCTCGAGAGCGAGCTGTTCGGCCATGTCAAGGGCTCGTTCACCGGAGCGCTGGCCAACCGCGAGGGGCTTTTCAAATCGGCCAGCGGCGGGACGATCTTCCTCGATGAGGTAGGCGAGACCTCGCTCGCCTTTCAGGTCAAGCTGTTGCGCGTGCTACAGGAGAAGACAATCACGCCGGTCGGCTCGAACGAGCCGGTCAGTGTCGATGTCCGGGTGATTGCGGCGACTAACCGTGACCTGGAGGCCGAGGTCGAGGCCGGGAGGTTCCGGCGGGACCTGTTCTTCCGCCTGCATGTCATTCCGATCATCCTGCCGCCGCTGCGCGAGCGGGTCGAGGATATCCCGCTGCTGATCGACTGCATTCTAAACCGCCGCGGTGAGAGCAAAGGTCACAAAGGCTGGTTCACTCAAAACGCTCTCGACCGCCTGCTCGCCTATAGCTGGCCCGGTAATGTTCGTGAGCTGGAGAACGTGATCGAGCATCTCACCGTAATCTGCCCCGAGGGCAGAATTAATGAGGAAGACCTGCCGGAGAAAATCCGGACCCCGGCGGTCGAGCCATTTGTCAGCGCCCGGCCCAAGGCGACACCCACGCTCGAGGCCATGGAGACCGCCTATATCAACTGGGTGATGGAACAGGTGGAAGGCAGCAAAAAGGAAGCCGCCCGCATCCTGGGAATCGATCCCTCCACGCTCTACCGCAAGCTCACCCGCTGAGTGCGCGGTTCATACTTTTTCTTCCATTCACACCGGCCGGACATTATATTGCACACCCCGGTTTAATCCGGCCAATCCAGTCGGAATTTATATCTCCTTTCCATAATTTCGGAGGATCAGGATGGAAGTCATCATTAAAGAATCTTATGACCAGATCAGCCTTCTCGCCGCTCAGATAATCGCCGACCTGGTCCATCACCGCCCCCGGGCCTCGCTGGGCCTGGCGACCGGCAGCACCCCGCTGGGCGCCTACCGGGAGCTGATCCGGATGCACCGGGAGGAGGGGCTGGATTTCTCCCAGATCGTCACGTTCAACCTGGATGAGTATGTCGGTCTGGCCGAGGACAATGATCAGAGCTACCACTATTTCATGTGGGAAAACCTTTTCAAGCATATCAATATCATTCCGGCCAATGTTCACATTCCGGACGGGAACGCCAAGGACCTGGAAGAGGCTTGCGAGCATTATGAAATGGAGATCGATGACCACGGCGGAGTCGATGTCCAGCTCCTGGGGATCGGCAGCAATGGGCATATCGCCTTCAACGAGCCGGGGAGCTCGCTTGGCTCGCGCACCCGGATCAAGACCCTGACCCAGCAGACCCGCCGGGACAATGCGCGTTTCTTCGCCAGCATAGATGAGGTGCCGAAGTACTGCGTGACAATGGGTATCGGGACGATTCTCGAGGCGCGCAAGCTGCTGCTGCTGGCCAACGGTGCGAGCAAAGCTGAGGCGGTCGCCGCCGCCCTCGAGGGTCCGATCACCGCCAGCGTACCGGCCAGCGCGGTCCAGCTTCACCCGGATGTCACCTTTATTATCGACAAGGCCGCGGCCGCGAAGCTCAAGCGCGAATACCACTCCGAGCTGTCCCGGGTCGACCGTTAAGCAAAGTCTCCGCAAGAAATGAGGGCCGCTCAGGCGGCCCTTTTCCGCATACGCCGTAAAGGCGGCATTTACTCTCCGGCAATAGAGCGCCCCTAGAACAGGGGCCGCGCTTTCTTCATTGAATTACATCGCGACAACCGCGGACATTTTCTCAGCGGCACATAACCAAAGCGTCCCTATTCATCAGGAGGGCACCTGCCATGCATTCCAGATTAATCCCGTTTATCACCGCTCTGGCCTGCCTCCAACTGGTTTCCTGCTCGAACAGCGAGACCGCTCTCCGGAAACGGATCACCGAGGGTGTCGGGGCGATCCGGATGATCGACACCCATGAGCACCTGTCGCCTGAGAAACAGCGCGCCGAGCAGAAACTCTCGCTGTTCACCACCCTGCACTATGCTGTCTCCGACATGTGGGCCGATGGGCTGGACCGGCGGCTGGCCGACTCGGTTTTCAGCGACCCTGAAATACCGCTCGAAACCAAATGGGCGCTTTTCGCCCCCTACTGGGCTAACACCCGGAACACCGCTTACAGCCGCAACCTGCTTCGGGCGCTCAATGACCTCTACGGGATCGACCGGATCGATGAATCGACCTATGTTGAGCTGTCGGAGAAAATCCGGCAGGCCAACCATCCCGGCCGGTATGAGGAGGTTCTCAGGCGCCGCGCCGGGATCGACCTGGCGATCTGCGACAGCGGCCTCGAAACCCGGGAGATGGATCCCGCGCTTTTCCGGGGAGTGTACCGTTTCGATGACTTCCTGCTCCCCTGGAACTCTTTCTCCGAGGTGGAAAAGACCTGGGGCGTGGAGATCAAAACTCTGGAGGATTGGGAGAAAGCCCTGGACAAGGCTTTCGGCCAGGTGAAAGACTGGGGCTATGTCGGGGTCAAGTGCGGGATCGCCTATAACCGCACGCTCTCGTTCGAGCCGGTGGCTCGGCCGGCGGCAGAGAAAATTTTCAATGTGCTGGCGGCGGACCGCAATCTGTTCGACAGCTTGAGCTTCCAGGAGAAAAAGCCGCTGCAGGATTATATGTTCTCGCGGATCGCCGGGCTGTGCAGCCGTTACGACCTGCCTTTACAGATCCACACCGGCCTGTTTTACGATACCTGGCGCAATGTCACCCAGACCGACCCTTCCAGGCTCATCCCCTTTATCCTGAACCACCGCGACACGCGCTTTGTCCTGATGCACTGCGGCTATCCCTATGGCCGCGAACTGCTGGCGATGGCCAAGAACCTGCCCAATGTGACCCTGGACATGTGCTGGATCTATATCATCTCGCCCCGTTTCGCGGCGGATTTCATCGACGAGGCGATAGAGACCCTGCCGCAGGACAAGGTGCTGGGTTTCGGCGGCGACTTTGTAGTCCCCGAGGGCTCCTACGGCCATGCCATGCTCTGCCGCGTGGTGGTCTCCAGGGTGCTGGCGGACAAGGTGCTGGCGGGCTACTGGAGCGAAGAGGAAGCTCTTGAATATGCGCGGGCCATCCTGCGGGAGAATGCGATCAAGGTATTCAAGCTGAAATTGTAAATGAGACCATTACAGGGCAGGGACTTGTAGTCAAGTCCGAAAAAGGGCTAAAAAATTTTTAGCCAGGATTATTCACAAAAAGCAGTAACTACTTGGAACTTTGAGAATTAAGATAACCACTATAGGGGCGACGCATGCGTCGCCCCTACGCTGGAAATAGCATTAATCTCCTTTTAACCAAACATTGGCAAAACTTAAAAATCTTCCAGGTCAGAAGGTACAGGAATATCCTGTACCTGAGCCGGGGAGTAATTCTGCTATCAGCGTAGAAGAAGGCCCTGAAGTTGATCAATTACATAGTCAATTTCGCTTCTTGTGGTGCCTCTCCCCAGGCTGAAACGGATAGCCCCCAGGCCAACCTCTTTTTTTATCCCCAGCGCTTTGAGTACCGGCGAGAGCTTGACTGATCCTTCATGACAGGCCGACCCGGTGGAGGCCGCCACTCCTTCAAGCTTGGAAAGAACGTCTGCCGCGGACTGCCCCACGAAAGACACATTGAGGGTATTGGGAAGGCGTTCGGTGGGATGGCCGTTGAGGGAGACGCTTTTTCCAAGCAACGCGTCTAATCTCGACCAGAAGAAATCACGCAGCTTGCGCACTTCCGGCATTCCGATCCAGGATCCGGCCAGTTCACAGGCCGCTCCCAGGGCGACATCCAGGATTACGTTTTCGGTCCCGGCCCGCCGGCCTGACTCATGACCGGCCCCGTGGACCAATGGCTCAAGTTTGGTCCCCTTACGGATGTACAGAACTCCTACGCCTTTTGGAGCATATACCTTGTGTCCGGCAATGGATAAAAGGTCTATTCCCAACTCTGAAACTTTAGCGGAGATTTTTCCTATTGATTGTGCCGCATCCGTATGAAACAAGATTTCCCGCTCCCGGGCGATATGCGATATCTCGGCGATCGGCTGGATTGTTCCAACCTCATTGTTTGCGTGCATCACGCTAATCAGTACTGTTCGCGCGGTGATTGCTTTACGCACAGCGTCCGGGTCGACCATCCCGGTACTATCTACTGGAAGATAGGTGACCGCGGCGCCCAATCTTTCCAGAAATTTGCACGGCTGGAGCGTCGCCGGATGCTCCACTTGAGTGGTAATGATGTGATTTCCTTTATGTTGCAGGGCAAAATATGCCCCTTTGATCGCGTGATTATTGCTCTCCGTGCCTCCGCTGGTGAAGACAATCTCTTCCGGTGAACAGCCCAGCAAATCCGCCACCTGGCCGCGGGCGCGCTCCACGGCTTCCCTGGCTGGTTTGCCCGCCCAATGCTGGCTGGAGGGGTTACCATAGTGCGCGGTTAAAAACGGTTCCAAAGCTTTTATTACTTCAGGAGCAAGCGGCGTGCTTGCGTTGTAGTCCAGGTAGATTCTCTTCATCTTTGATACCTCCAGCCGGATTTCCATCAGAATTCAAAGCGAGCCGACAGATATACATTGTCATTCTTATTGTATTGCCCAAGAAAAGTTGTTTCCTTTTCCCCGCCAAAGATATTTGCCCCCAGGCTGGCCGAAAGATCGTCCGAGAATTTATAGGACATTTGAGGCTGAATCAGATATTCGTCATCCGCCAAGCCATAGAAAGAAAAAAGCGACAGCTTCAATGTCTGATGGTCGAGGAGTTGTTCCAGACGCAAAGTAAAAGTATCTCGATATTTCTTTTGTAAGGGGAATCCCGGCGGGAAGGAGTTCTTATAGGCTGAATAATCTTTCATCAGTTCAAAATAGTATTGAACTCCCAAGGTGAGGTCTTCCTGTAACTGCTTCTGATAGCCCAGCAGAAACCTTCCCTGAGAGTTGAGGATGGCTGGATCGTTACCATGATTATCAGCATTGGAATAGTAGTAACCGGTTTCGAAGCTAAGTACTCCGCCGAAAGCGCCGCCCTGGGCGCTTAATCCATAAACATACAATTCAGGGTAGAACGTCATTAAAGAAACAGGAGCGACAAAATTATCAGGCTTTATTCCGGGTATTCTCCAGAAGCCTTTATAAAAATAACCTGAAATATCAATTCCTTTGATCTTCCGATAGAGTCGTAAAGCCAATTCAGTATTATCGAATGCAGTACTGGGTTTTTCTTCCGGACGGGACAGGACAGCACCAAAAGGGTCGAAAAGGAAAAACCGATCAAGCTCAGGCAGGTTATCCGGTTCGAAGAATGGTACGACCAGTAAAACTGCATTGAGCGCCCTGGAAGAATAGCTGGCGCGTACTCCATCCACTCCGATTTTGAGATACTCGAGTGGTCTTCCTGAGAAGAATGAAACCCAGTCTTTTGGAAAAACATCATTGATAAATAAGAGATCTCCTACACCCCAGGTAGCGATCTGCCGTCCCAACCGGAAGTCGAAATCTCCAGTGGTTAGATCAAGATAAGCTTCGCGCAAATCCAGACCGAATTCCCCGGCCTGCGCATCGTTGAAAAAGTCGGTTTTGATCTTGAGCGAAGCCTCGATGGATTCCGACCAGGCGGCAAGATCAAGCCTTACACGTTCTTCAGCGAGAAGGAAATCGCTTTGCTCTTTGCCGGCCGGTCTTAAACCAGTTGTCCGGCCCGTGAAATTACCCAGGAAGAATCCGTGGATTTCCAGATTTTTGTCTGCCAGGGCGAATGCGGATTCAGCCGCTGCTGTGGTCAGGAGTAAAAGTAGAAGCGAGTAACGGTTAAATTGTGTTTCTATATTCTCCAGAACACGGAGCATAAGACTTCCCCAGCTTTCCACTTTCCGGATTTCTCATTCCAGGTATCTGGGCCACGGTTGGCAATCCACTCAGCTTTGGTTTATCGAATCCAGGAACTTGGAGGCCGCCGCATGTTACGTTCGCTGAAATCTTCATCACTCAAGCCGAGATTGTAGGAAACCGACTGGAAAACGACCTCTGTGCGATGTCCGGTTCTTTCATTGTTCATGGTGCGCTTAGTCACAGTCGGAAAGACTTTCCGCCGGCCGCCTTCACCCACAGCAATTTCCTCAATCCTGACCGCCGTGAATACCCGGAAAAGCTCGTTCTGGGCATCGTAATACTCTTCTTTCAACGGGAGAAAACTCTTCATATCGATCCAGGAGATTCGTTTGGTATAATCCACAGTTTCAGCGGGGAGGCTTTGGACAACATAACAGTTCGTATCCCCGAGATTCTCTTTGCGTAAAAGTGTATGCGTGTCCGAGGCCACATCGCGCCCTGATACATCCTCATATGTAAAGTCCGAACCGACAAAGCTTGAGCGCTTGTCATCGGCCGCTATGCGCCGCACCAGATCAACGGCGGGGATAAAGATCCAGCGGTCATCCTCTTTTACGGGATCTTTCCAGACCATAAATGTCATGCCCCGGACATCGCCCGGCTCGTGAAAGTAGATAAAGTATTTCTGCTTGCCCCCCTCCGAATCGTCGCGTCTGAGCATGGTCATCTCTCGAGTACGTTTGCCGCCCTGTTTATCGATTAGTTCCATGGTTACCCTGGCTTTCATATCATCTCCTTGATAATAGAAAGCTAAAAGAGAATTTTCGATAATCCGGGCTGCGGAAAGCGCCGCGTTCTTTTCAGGAGACTCTTGAGCATCTGCCCCGCCTGCCGCCAGGAGCAAAATTAAGATAACTGCAAATGTCTTTGTTTTCATCGTTCAAGCCCTTTCCGTAGAGCCTCGATCTCCTTCTCAAAGCTCCGCAAACCGAGCCATTGAAGGACTGATTTCATCGGACACCAATTTGAGAAAGCGGATTGGAATAGATTGAATCCCACAATCGCCGTAAAAAGCAGCCACCAGGACGAATGAAAATGAGCCAGCGACACTGTGATGAGCACGAAGACGCCCGCAATACCTCGAAGCGCTCGTTCCAGTTTCATGATTCACCTCCCCTTCAGAATCCGTGTTCCCACGAGGCGAAGGGCTGCCGGGAGCAGGAAAAGAGTGGCTAAAGTGCTGAAAACCATCAGCAGGGCAAAAAATACTCCCACAGTCACATAAGGGATCAGGGTGGAGGCAATCAGGGGAAGAAAGCCCAGGGAAATCACAATCGCGTTGCGGGCGATAGCCCGGCCCGGCTCTGCGAACATGTAGTCATTTGTTTCCTCCAGATTTCGTGACACGGCATAATGCGCTTTGAAACGCTGGAGGAAATGGATCGCAAAATCAATGGCCAGCCCAAGAGCCAGAGAGGAACAGACCGCAATGGGCATGTCATAGTCTTTGCCCACCCAACCGACCAGCCCATAAGAGAGCAGGATAGCAATGGATAACGGTATCATGGAAAGGAAACCCAGCACTAACGAGCGGAACTCGATTACCATCAGGAGCCAGATGATGATGAAACTTCCCAGGATCGCCTTGAGCATTCCAAAAACCATGAGATCCTGCCAGACCTTGTTGATGTAAGTAAGACCGGTCCAGCGCAAGGCAATCCCCTCCGGCGGGGGATTGATACGCATGAAATCCACAAGACTCTGTTCCACCTTTTCCATCTCTTTGTTATCGCCGCCTTTCATCTGTACCCAGATATTGGCCTGGCGCGCCTGGCGGTCCACGAAGTTGTCCAGGTCGTCAGGATCACCGGAAGACTGGAAAAGGAAGAGGAATTGGCCCACGGCTTCTTCGGAATCCGGAACTTTATAGAAGCCTTTGTCATTGTCGTGAAGAACAAAATTGATCCGTTTAACGATATCGGCGACTGAGGAAGTTTTGCCCACCAGAGGATCGGTTTCCAGATGCGCCTGAACCCGGTCGAGATAAGAAACAACTTCGGGTCTCTTGATTGTCTCCGCCTCTGCTCCTTCGGCTACCAGATAAGCCATGTAAGTGCCGCCAAAAAGACGGTTCATTACATTGTCGGCCACCCGCATCGGATGGCCTGTCTTGAACCATCTGACCGGATTGTCGTTGATTTGGATCCGCAGGTTTCCGATAATTCCGATAGCAAGGATGGCCAGCGCCAAAATCAAGACCCCCCGAGCCCGAGAAAATGAAAAGCGTCCGACGGCTTTGAGGAAGCGATCGAGGAAGGTGGGATTATCGCTGCCTTGGAGGATCCCCTTTTTGAGTTTCTCTTCGTTCATCAGGCTGATCACTGCCGGAGTCAACATTATGGGAAAAAACCAGGCAACCATAATTCCGAAGGCCACAAAAAGTCCAAACACACGCACCGGGGGAATGTCGGCCATATACATGGAAGCGAATCCCACAGCCGAGGTAATCGAGGTAAAAAACATCGGCCGGTAAAGCGGTTTAATTGCTTCCAGAAGAGCGCGGCGCTTGTCGCCCAGTACCCTATAACGGTCGAAAAACGCGCTCAGCAAATGAATATCGTCCAAGATGGCGATGGGCATAAGGAAAACCGGGATCATGGAGCTCATGATATGCACTGTGTTACCGGTACCGATCAGCAGTCCCATGGTCCAGATAACGGTAAACATGGCATCCATCCCCACCGGCAACAGAAAAATCGCTTTGCGGAAAAGCAGAAAGACCAGGATCAGGATCACCAGGAAGGCCAGAGGGGCGACCACGGCCATCTGGAGGAACATCTCGTGGCCGAAAGTGTCCTCGGCAACTGGCAAACCGGCAAGATGATAAGTCTGTCCCGGAAGAAGCTCACGCTTTAAAATATTCTCAATCTCACCGGCGATCCGGTAGCTCATATTTTTTTGCTGGATCGGAATGTAAAGAGCCACAGCTTTGCCATCTGCTGAGGCGATCTTTTCATGCAAAAAAGGGTTTTCGGTAATATCTTGCCTAAGTCGGGCAATATCTTCCGGGCTGCGGGGGACTCTTTCCATTACGGGGTGAATATCGAGAACTCCCCCGGCGGATTTCACGTTATCCGTGGTAGTCAGACTAACCACGTCCTCGTTAATCACGCCCCTGATTTTGAGAATTTCTGAAGTAGCCCGGGCCACCCGTTCCAATGCCTCAGTGCGGAAAATGCCTTTTTCATCCACGATCCCCACCACGATCAGATCGTTGATGCCGAACTCGTTTTTGACCCGGTTGTAGAGCACGCGCTCGGGTTGGTCCAGCTCCAGCATGTTCTCCGGGTCGGTGTCGATTGTGATTTTCGTAAATTGGCTGCCGAATAGCGCGGTCAGCAGAATCACAATCCCGATAATCGCTTTCGGGTGATCCAGCGAATATTTTGTAAGTCTTTCCAACATGTGTTTCTCCGTCAGAAGATTTTTCCTGTGTCAGCTCTTAATTCCGGTCGTACTAAAACCAGCCGAAACGCACCGGCGATTTATAGACCCGCCAGGAAAAAACCGCGGCCAGAATTATGAGCAGTCCGGTCAAGCCTGCTCCAAATCGGACGATCACCTGCAGCCCCAACAGAACTGTCAGGATGACGATAAAGAGGCAGGAGGCGGCAAGCCGCTTGCGGGTTATCCGCAAAGGCACGATCCGCGCCGCTATCTCCTGCGGTATTTCTTGACCTTCCACCTGGCTTAAAAGCTTCTCGATCCCCGGTTGTATCCTGAGATGCACAATTGAAAGCAGAACCATCAGAACCAGCAGCAGCATGAATTTGGCAAGGAGGATTCTATTTTCAATTAGACCGCTCCAGCCGAATCCGCCAAGCGGGAGCAGCAGCAGCCCCGAAACTAACGCCGTCAGTTGATAGATATAACACCGGCTGGCCGCGCCCCGGATAATGTTTTCGAAATACCGGTCCACCGCGAAAGGCGCCTTGCCGAACAGCACCCGCTCATTGACCACGATCAGATTATAAAGCGGCGCCGACATGAAGACCACCGCCAGAACGTGGATGAATTTTATTGCATCATAAGCCATTGCCGGCCTCCCCGTTCCATTTTGTTAGAAAGTGACGACCCTTTCCGAATCGGCGATCCACTCCACCAGTTCGGGCATGGTCCCCACGGCCACCTCGGGTCTCGTCCCGCCTTCCCCGATACCGCAACGGGTAATACAGGTCTTGCAGAGCTTGACTTCCACTCCCTGGGCGATAGCGTCCAGGAGCATTTTCTGCAGGTCAAAATCCCCCTCTTTCTTTAACCCGGCTCGCGCCAGATCGACAGAATCATTCATGAGAAAGATTCTGACGCGCAGGCTGTCTTTCAGCGCCTGCGCCGCGAGTCGAAGGGCATTCCAGGTAACATCCGTCCCGTCGTAAGGCCGACGGTTCAAGATCAGCAATAGCGTCATTTAGTCCTCCATTGCAGTTAGGCTGCAAGTAATGCCCGAAGCGCTGCCTCGCAGAGTCGAATTGCGGATTCGAGGCCTCCCTGGCCTCCTTTATCGAAATCTTTTGGCCCCTGGGCCATCCGGTTTGTTACCTGGGACAGGCAGACTACTTTCCGCTTTGTGGCGGAGGCAAAGGCCAGGAGAGCGGCCGCCTCCATCTCCACCGCCGCTATAGCCTGGCTCCGGCAAAAATCAATACGAGTGGGTGTCTCACGAAATGGCGCGTCAGTCGTCCAGGTGGCAGCTCTGACCAAAGTAATTCCTGCATTGTCCAAACCGGCCTGTACCCGGTTAAGCGCTTCCTGATCCGCCGCGGCAAACGGAGCTGCCGGCAAATAATGGTAGCTGGTGCCCTCGTCCCGGAGGGAGCGTTCAATCAACAGAAAGAACGGCGGCTGCAGGTCCTGGGAGATCAATCCGGCGGAACCGAGGCTGACCAGCGCCTGGCAGCCGCAACTGAACAGCTCTTCTGCGACCAGGACGGCGAATGGCGCTCCGATTGTACCGCCGATAACACCATATTCGTTCCGGCCGGTCTTCCAGCGATAGAGGCGGGTGTGAAAGCAGGGCCAGCCTGGATCGTGCATGGCCCGGCCCGTGGAAACCAGAGCCTCCAGAAGCTCGCCGTCAAAATCCAGCAGACAGCCCTCCGGCACTCTGCACGGGGGCAGGTTTTTTTGCTGTCTCGAGGCCTCAATCAGGTTGGCCGGGTGAAATACCGTCGCCTCGCCCGGATCATGGTCGAGAATCGGGGGCAGAGGTTTATCAGCCATTTAAATCTCCTCCTGCCGGAGGCCGCTTTTTTCACCGATGGCAACCGGGAGGCCCAGGAACCGCCAGTCTTGGACTCCTTCTTCAAGACGGACAGCGTTGAAACCCCGCGAACGGAGCATCTCCACGGCTTGTATAGAGAGGACGCAATACGGCCCGCGGCAGTAAGCCACGATCTCCTGATCGCGGGGCAACTCGGAAAGACGCTGCTCCAGGTCTCTCAACTGGACCGAAATAGCACCTGGGATATGCCCCTCCCGAAACTCCTCGAACGGCCGCACGTCCAGAACAACAACCGATCCATCTCTCACGCGCTCGATGAGCTTTTTTCTGTCCACCGGCTCCATCCCTTCCCTCCCCGCCAGAAAGCGCCGGGTAATCATTTCCACCTCGGCCAGCCGGCTTTCGGCAAGCTCACGCATTACCCGGAAAAAATCACAGACAGCCTGGTCGGCGAGCCGATAATGGACGAAAAGACCTTCCTTGTTTGCCTCTACGAGGCGGGCAGTGCGAAGAACCTGCAGGTGTTGCGAAGCATTAGCCACGGACAACCCGGTCTCTCGCGCCAGAGCCTCGACGGTCTTTGCACTCTGGCAGATGAGATCAAGAAGTTCCAGACGCTTCGGGCTGGAAACGGCTTTGCCGATACGGGAGAACTGCTCATAAATTGAGTCTTTGAAATTCCGGTTGGGGCTTTTCATCCTGCCGCCTCTTAGAATTAAATATTAAAGTAATCAATTGAATACTATAACAGTATAGTAAAATGGCGTCAGAGTCAAGGACGATTCATTATATCAGCGCTTTCCTGAAAGAGCCGGCGCCTGATTTTTTTAAGCTGGTCGATTTGCGCAGGGTCAGGCGAATTTAGTACATGTTTTTATAAATATGGTTACGTTAGGTTCAATTGCATATCCCATTTGATTGCGCCTGATTAATTACCTGCGATTATCCTTATCGTAGGGGCGGACCCATGTGTCCGCCCACCGGCCGAGGGTTCGGGCGCACACGCGGGTGCGCCCCTACATAAAATCATACATTTCCGGCGACGCTCGCTTTACGGACACAAAATTGAGGCAATGCAGGTTTCATAATACCAACTCGCGCAGTGAGATCGTTGGAAAATACGTGATCGAACTTATGAGTTAGAGTACTTAGCCGACTGGTTTGGGTTGCGGCTGGTGGGGGATCAGGCTTAGAAGCTATGCCGGAGTAGTCTTGACGTTAATAGGGAATTCAGCCGCCTTCTTACCTGAGAGAGCCTGAGCCCTTCAACTGAGGATTTTATCCACATAGCGCTCGAGATCGAATTCCTCCAGGTCCTCCAGGGTTTCGCCCACCCCGGCAAACTTGATCGGCAGGCCGAGCTGCTCGGTTATCGCCACGGCGCAGCCGGCCTTGCTGGTGCCGTCGAGCTTGGCCAGAACCAGGCCGGTCACTCCGAGCTTTTCATGAAAGACCCGTGCCTGGCTGGCCGAGTTCTGCCCCAGGGTGCTGTCCAGCACCAGCAGGACTTCGTGGGGTGCGCCATCCATCCTTTTGCCGATAACCCGCTTCATCTTGACCAACTCCTCCATCAGGCCGCCCTGGGTGTGCAGCCGGCCCGCGGTATCGAGGATCAGGATATCGGCTTTCCGGCTTAGCGCGGCGCTCACCGCATCATAAGCCACCGCGGCCGGGTCCGAGCCGGGCTGCTGCTTGATCAGCTCGCAGCCCAGCCTTTCGGCCCAGCGCTCGAGCTGCTCGATAGCTCCGGCGCGGAAAGTGTCGCCCGCCGCGAGCAACACCCGCTTGCCCCGGCTCTGGAAATAGCGGGCGAGCTTGGCGATCGTGGTGGTCTTGCCGACTCCGTTGACCCCCACCATCAGAATGACTGTCGGACCGGAGGCGGCCAGGCTGAGGCCGGTTTTCCCGGCGGCCGGCTCGAAAACCTTGCGGAGTTCGCGCCGGAACAGCTCCCGTAAGTCATCCTCGCCGTGCAGATTGCCCTTTTTGCCCTCGGCGGTCAGTGTATCGATTATCCTCAGCGTGGGACCGACCCCGAAATCGCTCTCCAGCAGGAGCTGCTCCAATGAATCCAGGCTGGTCCGGTCCAGGCCGCGCACCAGCACGCCCACATCCAGCAGGGCCACATCCCGGAACCTGCTCCAGAGGGATTTCTTTTTCCGCTCCTGTTTCAGGTCCTTGTCGCTGAAAAAACGGCTCATCGAGTTTTCCAATTTTATTTGAAAAATGAATTTGCAGGTCAAGGCGTGTTGTAATAAACATGCGTTGTAGGGGCGACGCATGCGTCACCCCTGCGTCAATTCCGTAAATTTCAGATAATTAAACCTGGTTATCCCGCGTTATCTTTTTACTGGTCCTGAATCTCAGGGTACATGGGGATTTTTCAATGCTCTTCTTACCGGTAACAGGTGGAGCTAATTTATAAGTCAAGGCGGGACTTGTCAATTGACGGCCTCCTGGCGGCTGGACAGGTGCGGAGATATCCTGTATATTGAAACGATTCAGCGCCGGCGCTCGCCTGAAATCATTTGGAGCGGAGTTATCCGGAAGATGTCCTTGCCCGCTTTTAAAGATGCACTTCGCGATTCGATTCTGGTCTGCGATGGAGCGATGGGAACGCAGATCTATTCCCACGGCGTGCACCTGAGCCGCAGTTTCGATGAGGTCAACCTGTCGAATCCCTATCTGGTGAGCAAGATCCACCACGATTATATCAGTGCCGGGGCGCGGGTGATCGAGACCAACACTTTCGGGGCCAACCGCCTCAAACTGCGCCGTCACGCCCTGGCGGACAAGATCGGGGAGATTATCGCCGCGGGGGTCAAGCTGGCCCGCGAGGCCGCACCGCGGGATGAGGTTTATGTCGCCGGCTCCGCCGGTCCCCTGGGCGTAAAACTCAATCACCCGGAGGGGATTGAAAAAGATGAGGCGCGGGAAGTCTTTGCCGAGCATTTCACTCTGCTGCTCGATAACGGGGTGGACCTGCTGTTTCTCGAAACATTTTCCGATCCGCTGGAGCTCGCCCTGGCCTTGGAGACCGCCCGCGGGCTGAGACCGGATTTTCCGGTAGTGGCCTCGGCGGTATTCGATGAGCGGGGATTGTCGCAGGGCAAGACGCCCGAACAGGTAGTCGGTCTGCTGGAGCCTTTCCAGCCAACCGCGGTCGGTCTGAACTGCCGTCTGAGCGCGGACCTGATGCTGCCGATCCTTCAGCGCATGCATGCGGCGACCCGCCTGCCGCTGAGCGCCATGTCCGATGCCGGGGAATCCCGCCTGGTGGAGGACCGCGACATGTATATCTCCACCCCGGAGTTCGTGGCCGATTATGCCAGGCGGGCGATACAGGGCGCGGGAGTCCGGCTGGTCGGCGGCTGCTGCGGCACCAACCCCCGCCACATCCGGGCTATCGCCGCCACGGTGCGCATGCTCCAGCCGGGCACCCCGTCAATATCTGTCAAAGAGGCGGAGGCCGGGCCGCCCAGGTTCGAAAAAGAGGGCAAGCCCTGGAAAGAAAAAACCCCGTTCGCCGCCAAGCTGGCCCGCGGCAAATTTGTCAGCAGCGTGGAGATTCGTCCCCCGCGCGGCCTGGATTCGAGTTCGGTAAAGGAGGCGCTCGAAGGCCTGGCCGCTGCCGGCGTGGATGCGATGAATATCCCCGATGGTCCCCGGGCTACGGCGCGGATGAACCCGATCCATATCGCCTCGCGGCTCAACACCGAACCGGAGCGAATCGAGATCATCGTCCATTATACCTGCCGCGACCGCAATCTATTGGGCATCCAGGCGGACCTGCTGGGAGCCTACAGCCTCGGCCTGCGCAACATCCTGGCGGTCACCGGCGACCCGCCCAAGCTGGGCGATTATCCGGATGCCACGGCGGTGTTCGATGTGGATGCGATCGGCCTGGTCGGGATCCTCAACCGTCTCAACCACGGCGAAGACCTGGCGGCCCGGCCGATAGGCGACCAGACCGAGTTCCTGATCGGCGTGGGCGTGAACCCCGGGGCGATAAACCTCGACTTGGAGGTGGAGCGGCTGATGGCGAAAATCGAGAACGGCGCGGAGTACGTGTTCACCCAGCCGGTTTTCGACCCGGAGTTCCTGACCCGCTTCCTCGACCGGGCCGGAAAACTGCCGGTCCCGCTTCTGGCCGGCTGCTACCCGCTCTACAGCTACAAAAACGCCGAGTTCCTGCATAACGAGGTGCCGGGGATGACCATCCCGGAGGAGGTGCGGCTGCGGATGAAAGAAGCCGGCACAGGCGCGCGCGCCCAGGACATGGGCGTGGAGATAGCCCGCGAGGCCCTGCGGGAGGTGCGCCAGCGGGTGCAGGGGGCCTATATCATGCCGCCGTTCGACAAGTGGGAGCTGGCTGTCCGTGTGCTGGACGGCATTATCGAGCCCGCTCCCGTGTCTAAAAAATAATCCTGATCCATCTCCGACTTGAAATCTCCGTTTGTCCAGGCGCCGGCCAGCCAGTATTCAATTGAAATTATCCCTGGCGCGGAATCGCAAAAAATTATCCCGGCCATGGCGGATTATTTTTGCTTCTAGTCCTTGACGGGCGGGACAAAGGTGATTAGTATAGGATTAGTATATGGCAATCATGCAAGATATGTATGGCAATTGCAATTTCCATTTTGACGATCAGCATCCTTTCTCTAAAATGATGTGATGAATCTCAAAGCGATTGAAATAGCGGGCTTTAAATCCTTCGCCAACCGGGTGAAACTCGAATTCCCCCGGGGCATCACCGCCATTGTCGGCCCTAATGGCTGCGGCAAGACCAATGTGATCGAGGCGGTGCGCTGGGTGCTGGGCGAGCAGAATATCCGCACCCTGCGCGGCGAGCGGATGGAGGAGGTCATTTTCAACGGCACGGCCCAGCGCAAGCCGCTCGGCATGGCCGAGGTACGCCTGTCTTTCAGCGATCCGGAGCAGAAAATGGGCCTCGAGGCCGAGGAGTTTTATATCGGCCGCCAGATTTTCCGCAGCGGAGAAAGCAATTATTACATCAACACCAAGTCCTGCCGCCTGAAAGATGTCCAGGACCTGTTCATGGACACCGGTATGGGCAGCAACGCCTACTCGATGATCGAGCAGCGGATGGTGGAGGCGGTGCTGAGCGACCGGGCCGAGGAGCGGCGCTTCCTGTTCGAGGAGGCGGCGGGGATCCAGAAATACAAGCTGCGGCGCAAGTTCGCGCTGCGCAAGCTGGAGGCCACCGAGGGCGACCTTCAGCGGATAAACGACATAGTGGGCGAGGTGCAGCGCACGGTCAACTCGCTGAGCCGTCAGGTGCGCAAGGCCCGCAACTACAAGCGCCTGGACGGCAAGCTCCGGCGGGTGGCGGTCACCCTGGCGCGGGATGAGCTGGCGCGCCTGGCCGGGGAGGAACAGCCCCTGACCACTGATCTGCACCGGCTCCAGGATGAGCTGGCGCGCCTGGCGGCTGTCGAGAGCACGCACTCGGCGAGAAGCGAGGAGCTGCAGACCCGGATCACCGACCGTCAGCGCTCCGCCGACCAGCTCTTCGAGCGCCTGGATGAGCTTAACCGCTCGATCCGTCAGGCCGAGGACGAGCTGACCGTGAGCCGGGAGAAACGGGCCGCGGGCCAGGAGTGGATCGCTGCGGGCGGCCAGCGGCTGGAGAGCCTGGAAAAAAATATCGCCGGCCGGAATGAAGAGCTCGCCGGATACCGGGAGCAGGTCGAGGCCCTGCGGCGCGCCGTAGGGGAATGCGAGCAGGAACACTCCGCGGCAAGCCGGGGGGCGCGGGAAAAATTTGAGCTGGTGATGCAGGCGCGCCGCGTGCTGACAGAGGCACAATCCCGGCGCGAGGAGCTGCTTCAGCGGGCCGCGGGCTGCGCCAGCAAAGTCGAGGCCCTCGAAGATGCCGCATTCTACGAGAAGAAGCGGGCCGCGGACCTGGCCGAAAAGAGCGAAAGGCTGGCGGAGGAGCAGGGCCGGCTGGAAGCCGCACAGGCCGCTCAGGAGGAAAAACTGCGCGGCCTTCAGGAGGAGCGCAGGGTCCTGCAGCGGCAATACGAGGAGCTCCAGCAAGAGCTGAACGTGGCCCGGACCGCGGCCGAGACGCTGAAAGAGAAACTTTCCCGGGCAGGGTTTGCCCGGGACCGGCTCGATTCCGAGCGGGAGCTGCTGGTCCGGCTGCAGAAAGCGATGGAAGGGTTTGGGGAGGGAGTGCGCACGCTGTTTAGCGCGGGCGCGGGCGATCAGGGCCTGGAGGGAGTGGCCGCGGAGATCTTTTCCACCGAGGCCCGTTACGAGCGCGCGGTGGAGGCCGCCCTGGGCCTGCGACTGCAGAGCATTGTCGCGCGGGACACCGGGGCGGTGCTCGGAGCTATCCGCTACCTGAAAGAGAAAGGCGCTGGCAGCGCCACGTTCATATCCCGCGACCTGGTAAATGGTTACCGGGCCCAAAACGGCAGGATCGAAGGTCCGGTGATCGCCTATTGCGACCAGGTGGTGCGCTGCGACGGGCGGTACGAGTTCCTGCGCGAGCTGCTGTTCAAGGGGGTGGCGATTGTCGAGGATTTGCCAACCGCGATCGAGCTGCAGAAAAAAAGCGACCATCCCCTGCACCTGGTGACCCTGGCTGGCGAGACGGTCTGCCAGTATGCGGTTTCCAGCGGCTCCTCGGGCGAGAAGCAGTCCGGGGCCGCCCTGCTTCAGCGCAAGCGCCGGGTGGAGGAGATTGCCGCCGAGATCGAGGCTGCCTCAGCCTCCATCGGTACTCTGGAACATGAATTCAGTGAGGCTTCGGTGGTGGTCGGCCGCCTGGAGCGGGATAGCCTCGAGCGCAGGGAAGCCCTTGGCGCCCTGGAGGAATCTCTCGGCGGGATGCAGGCCGCGGTCACCGGGTTGTCGTTGCAGGCCGGGAATGCCCGGGCCGGCCGGGAAACAGCCGAAGCCGAGGCCGCCGAGGCGCTGGAAAAAGCCGATCAGCTTGCCGCTGAACGAGATGAGATGATCGGGAAAGCCGAAAGCGCAAGGGCTGAGCTGGAGCAGTTGGGGGCCCGAGTCGAGGAGGCGGCCGGGCGGCTGGCGAAAAGCGAGGAGGCCTCGCGGGCGGAGGGCGGAGCGCTGCAGGAAATTTCGCTGAGGCTCGCCGGGAAAAAAGCCAGCCTGGGAGAGGTGGAAAAGAGTTATTCGCTGCTGGAGCGCGAATGCCAGGCGGCGAGCGCCGAGTGTCGGGAGCTGGCCGGGGAAATCGAAAAGAAAAAGGCTCTTCTCGAAGAGCTCGAGCGCCGCGAAAGCGAGCTGCGCGACCAGCTCGAAGAGCTGTTTGGCGAGCGCGGCGGCCTGGATGAGGAGAAGGAAAAGTTCGAAGCCGCGCTGAGCGAGTTGCGCTCTGAGCTGGGGGAGATTGAGAAGCAGCTGCGCTCCCTGCGGGTCGAGAAAGAGACGGCCACCGAGGCTCGCCATAAGGTCGAAATGGAGCTGGAGCGGATCAGCTCGCGCAAACTGATGGTCCTCGGGCGGATGAAAGACAGTTTCGGCGTGGAGATGGCCGGTCTGGAGCAGGACTTCCCCTTTTTCCCCAACGAGGAGGAGCGCGAGGCGGGCCAGCAGGCGACCCCGGAGCTGGCAGCCGAGCTGCAGGAGCGCATCCGGCGGCTCGGGCCGGTCAATGTCCTGGCGCTCGAGGAATTCGAGAAGGAAAAGGAGCGCCTGGATTTCCTCCAGCAGCAGCGGGATGATCTGGCCGGCGCCAGAGACAGCTTGCTCAGGCTGATCGAGGAGATAAACAAGACCGCCCGCGAGCGTTTCCTGGATACCTTCACTAGGGTCCAGAACAATTTCCAGGACATTTTTACCTCGCTGTTCGAGGGCGGCCAGGCGCATGTCAGCCTGGCGGATGAGTCCGACCCGCTCGAAAGCCCGATCGAGGTTATCGCCCGGCCCCGGGGCAAAAAGATGCTCGGCCTGGGGCTGCTCTCGGGTGGAGAAAAGGCCCTGACCGCACTGGCCCTGCTTTTTGCGATCTATTCGGTCAAGCCTTCGCCGTTCTGCATCCTGGATGAGGCGGATGCCCCGCTGGATGACGCCAATATCGACCGTTTCCTGACCATCATCCGCCGGTATTCGGAAAACACCCAGTTCGTGATTGTCACCCACAACAAGCGCACTATGGAATCCGCCGACCGGCTTTACGGCGTAACCATGCAGGAGGCCGGCGTCTCCAAGGTGGTCTCGGTCCAGTTGGGCCAGATCGCCGAGGATGGGCGCCTGGAGTATGTCGAGGACGAGGCGGAAAAGGCCTCCTGAAAATTCTTCAAAATTGCCCCGTATATATTTTGTGCCCGCCGCAATGCGATTTTCGTTCCTCTATTTGAAAATCTTTTTTCCGCCGAAGTAACCAAATCGTCAAAAAAAAGTTCAATATAGGTAGCCGCACTCCGGCCGGCCACGGCTCAGCAGGCTGGCAAAGCTTTCCGATATTCTTAACTCTTTAATATATAACATATTACAAGAAAAATATTGCGCCTTCCGGCATTTTGAATTATTTTTATCAATCCAAATCCAGCCTTGTTGTCTTTCCGGGGAACATTCATTGGCCAACATGCCCAAAGTGATCAAGGGATTCATCGAGGAAACCACTACGCTCGGCTTTCCCGAGGCGATAGAGGAGGCCGGGCGCTGCTATCTGTGCCACAATGCCCCCTGCCAGGCAGCCTCTCCGCCACGGACGGATATCCCCGGTTTTATCGCCCGGATGCGCTCGCGCAATTTCCGCGGGGCTTTGCGCCTGGTCAAGGAAAGCAACTTCTTCCCCGGCATAACCTCCCGGGTCAGCCCCTACGACCAGCAGTGCGAGGAGGTCTGCCTGCGCAAAAAGTTCGGCGGACCGATCCGGATCGCCGAGCTGGAGCGGGTGCTGGCCGATTACGACCGCAAATCAAAACATCCTTATCTGCCCGAGATTCCGGAAAGCATCGGGAAAACCGTGGCGATCGTGGGCAGCGGGCCGACCGGTCTGGCCGCCGCCGTGGAGCTGGTGCTTAACGGCTGCAAGGTTATCATGTACGAGTCGGCGCGGCTTGCCGGCGGAGTGTTTACCAATGGCATCCCGAGTTACCTGATCAGCGATGAGGTGATCCAGCACGAGGTCCAAAGCGTCCTCGACCTGGGGGTCGATCTGGTGACCGGGATCAACGCCGGGGAAAGTATCAACCTGGTGAGCATGAAACGCAGCTTCGACGCCCTGCTGCTGACTATCGGAATGGGAATCCCCCGCCGTCTGGAAGTAACCGGCGGCAAAAAGGGGGATATTTTTACCGGGACTGAAATCCTTGAATCGCTTAAGCTCAAAGAAAAAAGGCTCCGTCTAGGGGAAAAGATCATAATTGTCGGCGGCGGCAATGTTTCCCTGGATGTAGCCACCTCGCTGCTCAAGCTCGGGAGCGGCAGCGTGACCGTCATCTACCGCCGGGACCGGGAACAGATGCCGGTATTCCGCACGCGCTTCAGCAATGCTGTGCAATGCGGCATGAAAATGGTTTACCGGGCCGAGCTCAAAGAAATTTCCTGCAATGACCAGGGGACGATCACCCGGGTGGTCTGCTGCAAGACCGAGCTGAAGGAAAAAGAAGATTCCCGGGTAGTTGCCCAGCCGATCGAGGGCAGCGAGTTCAGCCTGGATGCCGACACGGTCATTTACGCCATCGGCCTGGACCTGGACCCGAACCTGATCCAGCTTTTTAGCTTGCAGACCTCTCCGGAGGGCCGGATCCAGGTCAATCCGGCGACATATCAGACCAGCGACCCGTTCATTTTTGCCGCGGGTAGCTGCGTCGAGAAAGTCGATACGGTGATCGACGCGGTGGCCAAGGGCCAATTGGTGGCGCGCCAGATCGTAGCTAAAGTGCTCCAGGATTAAAAGCCGCCGCGGGAATGTCCGCCGCCTCTTATTTACCTGTTACCAGAGAGAATTGCATGGAAGTCAACCTGAAAATCAACTTCTGCGGGATCAAGTTCCCCAACACTTTCGTGGTGGCCCAGGTCCCGCCGGCAGGC
>Ga0156185_1186_pt2 | contig 24757 bp, 20 predicted proteins | sample RifCSPlowO2_12_FD_107838 | JGI IMG/M metagenome (GOLD analysis project Ga0156185, IMG submission 107838) | Candidatus Glassbacteria bacterium RIFCSPLOWO2_12_FULL_58_11 | reverse complement strand
GCCGATCGCCGATTTCGGCCTCCTCGACCGTTTCCGTCACTACCTCGCCCTGACCGAGAGAATCGGTGTCTTCGCCTCCCAGTTTGTTACCGGCGGAATCCGGAAAGTGGGGATCAGCGTTGCCGGCTCCTGCATCGAGGCCCTTCAGCCGCTCAAGCTCGCCCTGCTCAAGGGCCTGCTTACACCGGTCACCGGCGGCAATGTCAATTTTGTCAATGCGGTCTACCTGGCCCATCAGCGCGGAATCACCCTCGACACAGTCGAAACCGAGAGCGCGGACTACAAAAACCTGATCAGTTGCCGGATCACCACAGATAAAGAGACCTGCCGCGTGGATGGCACTATTTTCGGCGATGAGCTGCCGCGGATCGTGCGGATCAACGAGTTCTACATGGATGTCAACCCCGGCGGCAATATGCTGGCGATCAAGAACGCCGATGTGCCGGGAGTGATCGGCAAGGTCGGCAGTATCCTCGGTAATGCCGGGCTCAATATCGGCGAGTACCGCCTGGGCCGCGAGCCTACCCAGAAAAATACCCTTTCGCTGGTCAGCGTGGATTCGCCGATACCCGATGCGGTGGTGGAGGAACTGCGCGCAGTCAAGGGCATGCAGCTCGTCAAGAAAGTCACGGTCTGAGATTTACCTTATTTATCCCGGGAGCGGAGGCATGACAGTCAGCCTGGCGGAGCTGGTCCAATACCTGGATGAGCTGCTCGAAATCAGCCAGTGGGAAAAGCTCGACTCCTCGCTCAACGGCCTGCAGGTGGAGGGTGGGCGGAAGGTCGGGAAAATCGCTTTCGCCGTGGATGCCTGCGAGCAGACTTTCCAGTCCAGCCGGGACCTGGGGGTGCAGATGCTGATCACCCATCACGGGCTGTTCTGGGGCAAGCCGCTCCCCTTAACCGGCACCCACCGCGCCAGGTTGAAACTGCTGCTGGAGTCGGATATCTCGCTCTATGCCGCGCACCTCCCGCTGGATTTTCATCCGCTGATCGGACACAACGCCTGTATCGCGCGGGGGCTGGGCTTGGAAAACAAAGGCCCCCTGACCCAGGAATCCGGCCTGGAAATCGGCACTCTGGCCCGGCCGCAGGCGCCGCTGGAGTTCAGCGAATTTGTCCGCCGGGTGGACCGCCTGCTCGATACCTCCAGCCGCAGCCTGCCTTTCGGGCCCGCGCGGATCGACAAGGTGGGGATTATCTCAGGGCATGGGAGCAAGGTCCTCGATGAAGCCTTAAGCGCCAGGATTGATACTTTCCTGACCGGCGAGAGCAGCCACACCTTCTATCATTTTGCCCGCGAGTTCGGCCTGAATGTCGTCTTTGCCGGGCACTACGCCACCGAGGTGCCCGGGTTGAAAGAGCTGGCCGGCCGTCTGGAGGAGAGGTTCGGCCTGAGCACGGTGTTCATCCCCGCCCCCACCGGTTTCTAAGACCGCGGCCCGGCGGCTTCCCGGAATTGAGGCTTGACATAAATCGGCCGCCGGACTATTTTGCATATCTGCACGGGCACTTCCAGTCACCAGTCCACGAAAATTCCCTTTTACTTGGCCGGAGAGTTATTGTGTCTTCACTTGTCGTGATCGGTTCGCAGTGGGGGGATGAAGGTAAAGGCAAGATAGTCGATTACCTGGCGAGCCGGGCCGATATCGTGGCCCGCTTCCAGGGCGGCGCCAATGCCGGCCACACGGTGGTGGTCGAGGGGACCCAGTTCATCTTGCACCAGATTCCCTCCGGGATAATTTTTCCCCAGCCGGAATGCGTAATCGGCAACGGCGTGGTGATCGATCCCGCCGGGTTTATCGAGGAGCGGGAGAACCTGAACAAGCGCGGGATAAAAACCGCGGGCCGGATCAAAATCAGCGGCAAGGCCCATATGCTGCTGTCCTATCATAAGGTGATGGATCAGGAGCGCGAGGCCTCGCGGGGCAAGGGGAAAATCGGCACCACGGGACGCGGGATCGGGCCGGCCTATGAGGATAAGATCGCCCGCAATGGCGTCCGGGTGATGGATTTCCACAATCCGGACAAGCTGCGCGCCAAAATTCTCGAAAATGCCGGGCTGAATAACAAAATCCTTCAGGCTATCGGCAGCCAGGTGGTGCTGGACGGCCAGGCGATCGCCGAGGAGGTCCTGAGCTACCGGGACACTTTCCTGGAGCTGGAAACCGATGTCTCTCTTTTCCTTTACGAGGGATTGGCCCGGGGAAAGAAGCTGCTGATCGAGGGAGCGCAGGGGCTGATGCTCGATGTGGACCACGGGACCTATCCCTATGTCACTTCGAGCAACACCAGTATCGGCGGGGCGTTCGCCGGGCTGGGACTGGGGCCGAAAGCCATTGAAATAGTGCTCGGCGTGATCAAGGCCTATACCACCCGGGTCGGCAATGGCCCGCTGCCTACCGAGCTGAAGAATAAGGAGGGCGAGAAGCTCCGGGAGCTCGGCGCTGAGTACGGCGCGACTACCGGCAGGCCGCGGCGCTGCGGCTGGTTCGACGCCGTGGTGACCCGCTACAGCAAGCGGATCAACGGCCTTACCGGGCTGGCGGTGACCAAGCTGGATGTGCTCGACACCCTGGATGAGATCAAGATCTGCAACGCCTACCAATGGCGCGGCAAGACCCTGACCGAGTTCCCCTTCGACCCGGATGTGCTCGAGCAGTGCGAGCCGGTCTATGAGGTCCATAAGGGCTGGAAGACCGAAACCAGCGGGATAACCGATTATGACAGCCTGCCCGCCGCGGCGCGGAAATATCTGGCGCGGATCAGCGAGATCATGGACTGCCCGATCCGGCTGGTGAGCGTGGGCGTACAGCGGGACCAGATAATCAATTGCGGAACAGATTTTTAATTGTATCTTGAAATATAAGTACAAGTTCTGCGTTTGCGGCAGTTCAGGTGAGCCGTTAGCTCAGTAGGTAGAGCAGCTGCCTTTTAAGCAGCGGGTCGTGGGTTCGATTCCCGCACGGCTCACCATATTTTTCAAGGAGTTACAGCGTTTATTGTTACGAAAGGCAGCGGGCCGAACGGCTTTCCGTAACAATACGTAACAAGCCTTGAATTAAAGGCCCTTTAACCGGGGCCTTTTCATTTGGTTGAGCCGCTGGCCCACCGCCGCGACATCCGCCGTAATGTACCGCTCCGTTGTGGCCCGGTTCTCATGCCCCAGGCCGACCTGAATATCTTCCAGGGAAGCGCCGGCGGCACTCCAGAAACTTGCCCGGTAGTGCCGCAAATCGTGAAACCTGAGTTTACTTCCGTCCTCGGCTTTCAGGCCCAAAGCACAGACAGCGTCAATAAAGAAATTCCTGGAAATTGACTATCCCCGCGGCAGAGCCACGAGGTATTAAGCCAATTCCCTGGCACTTCGTGCCACCAGAATTTCCAAATGTAAAAACAACTACGCAATGCAACCCCGGAGCAAGCTCCGAGGAATTCTTTTCGATTAAAAAATGTTGGCTATGCTTCTGAGGATTTCACCCTGCATGGTTGAACGCCGGTTAAAAATAAAACCGGGCCGATAAAAAATCTGTTGGAAAAACTTAACGGCTTCTTATTTATTTTCACTGAGCAACCATGTGGGTGCATTCCACACTTTTGACAAAAAATGAAAATATTCCTAATTTTAACCAGATATTATGTGGACAATTTCTGCAAAGCCGGAGTGCATACTTTTCAGTCGAATAGGCGGGAAAAATGGGAAATGCCAAAAAATCCAAACCGCTTCTAAGCTTAAGATTCAAGACTATTATTACCCTTATTATAGTTCATTCAATCCTGATCAGCTCACTGATCTTTTATACTTTTGCCCATTTTCATCATATGGTGGAGGACCTTACCAGGGATCATTACGCGCTTATTTCTTCCTCCTTTGCCCCGTTGCTGGCCGAAGCCTTGCAAAATGAGGACCTGGAATCAATCCGAAAGTATTTATCACGACTGAAGGATAATCCCGGGATCATTTATGCCGCGATCTTTAATAGTAAAAACGAGATTCTTGACAAAAGATCTTATTCTGAATTTGAAAAGCATTTTAAACACATACTGGCTGAACGGGAGAACGAGATCTCCTCTGCCTCGGTTTCCCGAGAAATCGGGCATGCCAGCGGTTTTTTCCATCGCGAAGGACACAACTTTGACTTTAGTATTCCGGTCGTCCGGGATCAACGATATCTTGGAAAAATCTATCTCGTCGTCAACACTGCCGACATCAATCAACGCCTGGCCCGGGAAAGCATTCAGGGAATCAAAATTATTGTGGGGGCAATTCTGGCGGGTATGCTGGTAATCGCCCTGATCGATCGGCGCCTGAAAAAGATTCTAACTCATTTGATTGCCGTAACCAGAAATATGGCCCAGGGTGATTTAACGGAAAAAGTTCATATCAGCACCGGTGATGAAATCGAGACTTTAGGCGACTCGTTTAATATCATGGCTGAGGCCATCCAAGAACGCGAAAGGATTATAGAGGAGCATGAACACCACCTTGAAGAAATGGTAAAGGAAAGAACCCTGGAACTTGCGGAAGAGCGCGATAAATTACAGGCAATTCTCGATCATGTGCCAAGTGCGATTGTCATGGTGGACCGCCAGCTGATAATTCGAATGGTAAATTCCAAGTTTGAATCCACCGTAAACCGGCCGGCTAATGATTGTTTGGGAAAACATTGCTGTGAAGCGTTTTGCCCTTGTCTGGATCCGCAGGCCTGCCAGGTGCGGGAATGCCTTGAGGACGGAGAAATTAAAACTCATATTAATCACTCGATGTCGGATTCCTATGCTGAACAGCATATGGAGCACCTTGTGGTTCCCTTGTGGCGCGAGGGCAAAACTTATGGGGCCCTCGAGATCATTACGGATATCACCGAGAAATATGAAATGCAGCGCCAGCTTATTCGGGCGGAAAAATTATCTACGACCGGAGAATTTGCCTCTTTCATGGCTCACGAGATTCGTAATTCAATCACTTCGATAAAAATGATCCTGCAACTCCTTCGGGAACGTGTTCAGGAAACGATGCATAAAGATATTGCGGTTGCTCAAGATTCAATTTCGCGAATGGAAAGACTCGTGACTGATCTTTTGAATTTTGCGCGACCTGCGGAAATCAAGATGACACATCAAAATATCCATCAATTAATCGAGGAAAGTGTCCAGCTTACCCATTATCAATTTCCCCAGAAACCGATCAAAGTTCAATTGGATTTCGATCCTAATATTTCCACGGTACTGATAGACCGGGATAGCATGGAGAAAGTATTTATAAATCTTTTTCTTAACGCGGTACAGGCGATACCCGAATCAGGAACGGTCAAAATAACCACTTCCAGACACATACTGGATAAGAATCTTTATGATTATGCCTCGCTGCCATCCGCTGAGAATGAACTATCTTTTCCCGCGTTAATCCGTAAAATAGTCCTGAAGAAAGATCAACCGGTTGTGCTGATTGAAATTTCGGATACGGGAGAGGGAATCCCCCGGGAGTGCATTTCGAAGATTTTTGATCCCTTTTTCACCATGAAAACCAATGGTACGGGTCTGGGCCTTTCTCTGGCAAAACGCATCGTCAATGCCCATAGCGGAATTATTACAGTACGAAGCGAAAAAGACCGAGGGTCTACCTTTTCGATCTATCTCCCATTAAAGGAAGCAGCATGATAAAAAAAATTAAAATCCTAATTGCCGATGACGATCCAAATATCCGCTACGCCTTCGTTCAGACTTTAGAGCATAATGAAACTATCGTTCTGGAGGCTTCTGATGGAGAGGAGGCCATTCGCATATTGAAAAACGAACAGACTGACCTGGCTTTCCTGGACTATTCAATGCCGAAATTGGACGGGTTCGGGGTGCTGGAAAAGATGAGAATCGAGGGAATCGATATCCCGGCTATAATCATAACCGGCTTTGGAACAATGCAGACCGCGATCAAGGCGATTCAATTAGGCGCTTACGATTACATCACCAAACCCCTGGATGTCGATAAAATCCGGATCCTGGTTCGACGAGCTATAGAGGTATATCAGCTCAAACAACGCGTAAAAGGTCTGGAATCAACCATCCAATCGTTTCCCAAGCAATACGAACTTGTGGGCAATCACCCCCGGATGCAGGAAATTTATAAAACTATTGGGGCGGTGACCGGTACGCCAAACTCGATCAATGTTCTCATCTGCGGAGAAAGCGGCACCGGCAAGGAGCTTGTAGCCAGGAACATTCATAATCATGGGCCTAACAATTAACAGCCTTTTGTAGCGATCAACTGCACCGTCCTTCCCGAGTCTCTAATGGAAAGCGAGCTTTTCGGCCATGAAAAAGGTGCTTTTACCGGAGCTGTTGAAAGGAGGATCGGAAAATTTGAAGTGGCCCAAAATGGGACAATATTCCTGGATGAAATTGGCGACCTGTCGATAAATCTTCAGCAAAAGCTGCTGCGTGTTTTACAGGAACGAACTTTTGAGCGGCTAGGCGGCAATACTCTCATGCCCGTGAGTGCCCGTTTTATCACGGCTACGAATCACAAGCTGAATAAGATGATCGAGGAGGGTCGTTTTCGCGAAGACCTCTTTTACCGGTTGAATGTCATTTCCATTGAAATTCCACCGCTCAAAGAGCGCAAAGAGGATATTCCACTGCTGGCCGACGTTTTTTTGAAGCGCTACGCCAAGCAAATGGAGAGAAGTATTGTCGGTCTCAAGCCCGAGACGCTTGAACTTCTTATCCAATACGATTACCCCGGCAACGTAAGGGAGCTGGATAATATCATCAAAGGAGCGGCCATGTTGGAGAAAAGCGGATATCTTACTCCCGCCAGCCTGCCCCAGTTTGTGCGAGATCCCTCTGAGGTATCGCGAGTTACTTTTCCCATCCACAGCCCGATCTGGAAACGGGCTCGAAGAGAACTCCTGGCTGCTTTTGAAAAAGAATTTGTCATCGCCCGTCTGCGCGCTTCCGAGGGGAATGTAACCCAGGCCGCCGAGGAGGCTCAAATTGAAAGACAGAGCTTCCAGCGGATGATGCGCCGCTATGGTATTCATTCCGAGGACTTCCGCGCTTAAGTGCAATCGTCCGAGTTGCGGAACCGCCACTCTCCTGATTGCACCAAACTTTTCTTCTCCTCCCGCCGAAGATTCCTTCTGATCATCTATACCTGTTGCATTTCAAGCACTTGAGTGACAATAACTGTCAAACGAAACAAAGCCGCAGCTCGCGGAATGCTCTTTGCAAATGTCCTATCAAGATTTCTCCGATCCAATCTCCAGTTTTTCCCCACTTTTCTCCACAAGGAGGACGACGTGACTCGTTCATTGTGCGTGATTTTAACCGTGGCCACTCTTTTAGTATTTGGCTTGGCGGATCGTGGGGAAGCTATCCCTGCTTTTTCACGGAAGTATCAGACATCCTGCTCAACCTGCCATTATGCATTCCCCAAGTTGAATAAGTTTGGCAAAACCTTTCAAAACAATGGTTATCGCTATCCCAAAGGCGAGGACGCTTCCTATATCAAAGAAGAACCGGTAAAATTGGGCTCGGAGAGTTATAAAGAGGTCTTTCCCGATGCCATCTGGCCTTCAGACATTCCTGGCACCGGGCCTGTAAGTCTCCGTTTAATCAACCGCACCAACTTCGCGTCAACCGAACCTAGGTCGAGTTTCGAGTTTCCCCATAAGCTCGAGATTCTTTTCGGCGGTACCCTGGGTGAGAAGTTCTCCTTTTTCGGTGAAGTGGAATACGAGCATGCCGCGGAATTCGCCTATGGATTTAACCTGCAGTACAACGCCGCCCCCGGTTTCAACGTCAAAGTCGGTACGGTTGATCCCGTGCCCCTCGCGGATCACTTTAGGCTGACCGCGGCACATTTAGGGTACCTGGAGACGAGAGTGTCCGACAGCCAATGGCGCCTGCGTGACATGCAGTCGGGCTTGGAACTCTGGGGTGCTGTGGACGGGCCGAAAGGCCGCGGCGGTTTCAAGTATCAAGTTGGAATAGTTAATGGTCAAAATGATGATGAAAACGATGACGTAAACAGCGACAAGGACTTTTACTCCATTCTCTCCTACAAATTCGGAGGAATGGGGATCGCCGGCGGAGCAGAAGCGGCCAGCGCCACATCGGCCTTCTGGAGAGACAACTCGTTCACCATCGGATTAAATACCTACAATGGAAATAGCACTTATGGTGATGGGTTCGAGAACTCATTCAGCGTGTTTGGGGTATTCGCAGACCTCTGGCTCGGCCGGCTCAACCTCTGGCATGCCACACAGTTCCACACGGATGATAACCCCAAGGCGAACAGCATGATTGAAAGAAAGGGGCTGGGCAGCAGCACGGAAGCCGACCTTGTTCTCTATCCCTGGCTGATCGGTTTTACCCGCTACGATTACATCGACAGCTATCGGGGCGATGGCATAGAAGCCACGAAACTTCTGATCCCGGGGCTATCTGCGATGGTCCGGGCTAATATCAAACTTACATTCGAGATGCAGCTGCGGCTCGATGAAGCGGGAGAGAAAAAGGACAGGTATGTGGTTGGTGTGGATTTCGCGATGTAAGCACCTTGCTCTACTGGATTTTCTGATAGCAATCCCAAGACGGGGGAAAGGAACGATATTATGCAGCGGAAGAATGCGATTGCCGCAGGAGTGGCGCTTATAATTGGCTGGAGCTCCTTAGTACAGGCAGGAGAGGTCAGCGGTATGGTCACGGCCCGGGGCGCCAGGAATAGTGCTAACGTGGTAGTATTCGTGGAACAAGCTGAAGGTCCGTTTCCTGTGCCGAGTGAACATGCTAGAATGGACCAAAAAGGCCTGAAATTTAACCCGCATGTGCTGCCGGTTCTTGTGGGTACTACTGTGGACTATCTGAACAGCGACAACGTAATGCACAACGTTTTTACGTCCTCCGAGGCGGCCGAAAAATTCAACCTCGGTACCTGGCCCCAGGGGGAATTCCGGCCCTTTACTTTCAAAAAGCAGGGAACGGCGGTAATGCTTTGTAATGTCCATCCGGAGATGGAGGCCTGGGTAGTGGTCCTCCAGAATCCCTACTTTGCGCTTACTGATGAATCCGGGGCCTACACGATCAAAAATGTGCCTGCTGGAACCTACACACTGAAGTTGTGGCACGAAAAGCTCAAAAAGTATGAGCCCCAAACTGTTGAGGTACAGAACACTGGTAAGGCGGTGGTCGACTTTACCCTGACTAAATAGCAATGACGAGAAAGAAGATAAATCTCCACTGGTGGGAATCCAATTTCCCCTGCTATCAGGCCTGCCCGGTGCATACCGAGGCCGGCCGGTATGTGTCCCTTATTGCCCAGGGCAGGTATGCGGAAGCTTACCGGGTGGCCCGGCGAACCAATCCGCTGGCCTCGATCTGCGGTAGAATCTGTGCCGCCCCCTGTGAGGATGTTTGCACCAGGGGTTCGATCGATACTCCCATCTCTATCCGGGCTTTGAAGCGCTTTGTCTGCGAGAGGTACGGCGTGGAAAGCATGCTCGATCTCTCTGCCGTTCAGGCGCTGCTGAGGAAAAGGCTGCGCTCCACGGGTAAATGGGTCGCGGTTGTGGGAGGCGGTCCGGCCGGATTGGCGGCGGCACACGATCTGGCCCTTTTGGGACACCAGGTGTCGCTTTTTGAAGCCCAGGATGTCCTCGGCGGCATGCTGACCCTCGGAATTCCGGAATACCGCCTGCCGCGCGAGCTGATCCGTCTGGAAATCAATGCCATTCTGAACCTGGGAATCGATGTTCATCTGGGAAAGAAACTGGGCCGCGACTTTTCTTTGGCTGACCTTCAGGAAAACGGGTACGGCGCTGTTTTTTTAGCTCTTGGAGCTCACCAGAGCCGGGAACTGAAACTTGAAGGGATCCATGCGGATGGAGTGATTCAGGCTCTGGATTTTCTTCTCAATGTGAATCGCGGTTACCGCGTTCAGACCGGAGAAAGGGTACTGGTGATCGGCGGCGGCAGCGTGGCCTTCGATGTTGCGCGGACTGCCGCCCGACAGCCGGGCGATGAAGAACCCCAAGTCAGTGATATGGTGAGCGCCCTCGATGTGGCGCGTTCAGCCATACGTTTCGGAGCCAAAGATGTTGAGATAATTTGCCTGGAATCGGCCAGCGAAATGCCGGCTGCCCCGGAAGAAATCGAAGATGCTCGGGAGGAAGGCATACACATCCATCACTCTCGGGGGCCGAAAAGGATCTTGACTCGGGACGGAAAAGTCACCGGTTTGGAAGTACTCTCTGTCGCCTCGGTATTCGACGATCAGGGGCGGTTCAACCCTAAAATGATCCCAGGCAGCGAGCAAATCCTCGAGACCGACTCAATCATCATCGCCATCGGACAGGAACCGGATTTTTCATTCCTTTCTCCCGCGGATGGGCTGGAGATTCAAGCTAACCGGACAATCCGGGTGAATCCGAATACCCTCGCCAGCTCCCTGTCGGGAGTCTGGGCCGGAGGTGATGTCGCCTTCGGACCGCGCAATGTGATCCATGCAGTGGCCGATGGCAAGCGGGCTGCACTGTCAATCCACCGTTTTTTGATGAAACTGCCGGAAAATCCCGAAAATCGCAATGATTTCATTTATGTGCCGGATGTCTTCGCCTACCAGCCGGTAAAAGACTTTGATTCATTTCCGGCCCAAAAACCTCCTAAGCTTGCTCTGGATCGGCGCACAGGGATAGCCCAGGTGGAATTGGGTTTTTCAGAAGAGCCGGCGATGAAGGAAGGCAGTCGCTGCCTTCACTGCTGGTTCAACACGATTTTCGATGGCCGGGAGGAAGAAGCCAACGAATGCGTGCTTTGTGGAGCGTGCGCGGATATCTGCCCCGAGTGGTGCATCGATATTCTTCCTAGGCGGGTATTTAGCGGCGAGCTCTCGCTGATGAACGAAAGTCGCGGCCCGGATCAGGCAAATGGATTAAGCGGTCCTTCGCTGATGGATTCGCAGGCGCTGATTATAAAAGATGAAAGCAGATGCATCCGCTGCGGTCTTTGCGCAAAACGCTGCCCGGTGAATTGTATCAGCATGCAAGGAATCTTCTTCGGCGAGGCTCGCTGATGACAACCAGAAATCCATTAAAAAACGATGCTCAGCAGTCCAGACGTAAATTCTTTACCGCTCTCGGAACAGGGGCTCTGGCGGCGGCCAGCACCGGGGCCGTGGTCTTGAGCGCTGAATTCCTCACTCCGAACGCGTTGTTTGAGCCTCCCAGCAGAGTTCTGGTAGGAAAACCGGATCAATACCCGCCGGGTTCGGTCGCCTACCTGACTGAACACCAGGTGGTGGTTGTCAGGGAAGGGGCCGGTTATTTTTATGCGCTTTCAGCCGTATGTACCCACCTGGGATGTATTATTAACTGGAAATCCCAGGAGGGAGTTTTCAGATGCCCCTGCCACGGGAGCATTTTCGATAAGGTAGGCGAAGTGCTTGGGGGGCCGGCGCCGAGACCGCTGAGACATCTTGCGCTGAGCTTGACGCCCAACGGGTATTTACAGGTGGACAAAAGCATTGAGGTCGAACCTTCAGAGATTTTAAAAGTTTAAAAATCAACGACTACGACCGGATTCAAGTTCGATGAAATTATTTCACTACATTATTCAAGGGCGCGTATGGCGCTCGATATTCCGCACCGGGTTACCGGAAACCAATTACCGCCGGTCACTGGTGATCTTAAACAATTTTTTCCTTCATATCCACCCGGCAAAAGTTAAAAAAAGCACACTCAAATTCACCACGACTTTTTACCTGGGTGGGATTGCCTTCGGCCTTTACCTCATCTTGTTGGTTACCGGAATATATCTGATGCTCTATTATCGTCCATCAGTGCCCCTGGCCTACCGGGATATGAAAGACCTGGAGTTTGTGGTTTCTAACGGAAAGCTATTGCGGAACTTGCACCGTTGGTCGGCCCACGCTATGGTTTTTATCGTCTTTTTACATATGCTGCGGGTATTTTTTACGCGTGCATTTCACCCACCCAAAGAATTCAATTGGGTAATCGGAGTCTTTCTGATCATCTTCACCCTTCTGCTCAGCTATACTGGCTATCTGTTACCCTGGGATCAGCTGGCGTACTGGGGTGTGTCGGTAGGCACCAACATGATTAAAGCCACTCCGATCATGGGTGAAAAGATTCGATTCCTGCTGCTCGGCGGCAATTTTGTCAGCGAAAACGCACTGCTGAGATTCTACGTGCTGCACTGTGTGGTCATTCCATTATTTCTAACGCTTCTGATTGGCGTGCATTTCTGGCGCATCCGTAAGGATGGCGGATTACAAGGTGACTTGGAACACTATGCGGAATATGAACCGGACATAATTCTTGGGAAAAATATTCGTGTTGAGCAACGGGAATCTCCAAACCAATCATTAGTTGGAACTGGAAATGACGAAAATAAATAAAAATCCGCTTGAGATTGAATTTGGAGAGGACATCCAGACTACACCGGTAAGGGTGGCTTATGTAAAGGGCGAAACCTCAATCGCGGTGGAGCGCGAACGGGATGAAGAGGTGCTCGCCTTCCCGCATCTTATCGTACGCGAGGTTCTGCTTTTTGAAATATTACTGATTGTCCTGGTAATTATCTCTCTTATATTTGATGCCCCTCTCGAGGATATTGCCAATCCCCTGCATTCGCCCAACCCGGCCAAGGCTCCCTGGTATTTCCTCGGTCTCCAGGAGCTGCTCCATTATTTCCCACCGGTGGTCGCCGGTGTCGTTCTGCCTGTCCTGGTGGTAATCGCCCTTGTAATCATTCCCTACTTCCGTATAAATCTGATCCGCGATCCTTTCTGGACCGGGAATATCCGGAAAAAATTTATCATATTCAGCGCAGTTGTGCTTTTGATCAATTCTCCATTTATTATTGCAAGAGCATTCCCGATCTATATTTGCAGCGCATTTATCTACATCCTGATGGTTGTGCCTTTGCTCTTTCCCAGGTCGAGCGGCCTTGCGGCTCGAATCAGGAAAATCCCTCTGGCGGACTGGATCATGATCTGGTTCGTATTAGTGAGCCTGGTACTGACCGGAATCGGCGTTTTCTTCCGCGGGCCCGAATGGCGGTGGGTCTGGCCCTGGAAATCGGGGATTTACTATTAAAACCGGTTGACAGCGATGCGCGATTTGGACAAACAATTCGGGATAGTCAGTGTGCTCTTTTTAACCGTTATGGCCATTTCTCCGGTAAAGGAGTATTTCCGCCAATGGCGACGGTATCAACACTCATATAATGATTATCTTCAAACGTTACCCCAGCGTCTTTCCCCGGTCCGGCTGGAGTTGAAACAGATCTGGAATCCGGAATTAGAGGTAATCGACCGCTGTACATCCTGCCATCTCGGCATAAACGAACCCGCTTTGAAAGATGCTCCGCAGCCCTTTACCACGCACCCCGCTATGTACCATGAGCCGGAACGGTTTGGCTGCACCCCTTGTCATCAGGGTCAAGGACTGGCCACTAATGTAAATGAATCTTTCGGCTACTCCAAATATTGGGATGAACCAATTTTCCCTAGGCCATTCTCCGAATCTTCCTGTGGTACGTGCCATCATGAAGTCCCGGTTAAGGGAGCCCCGCTGCTGAACAAAGGCAGGGAATTACTCGTGGAATACAGTTGCACCAGTTGTCATGAAATTAAGGGGATTGGCAAAAAATTCACGCCCCGGCTCGATGGTATCGGCGGCAAGGTTTCCCGTGGGTGGCTCATTCGCTGGCTTAGTGGCCCGGCATCAGTGTCTCCTTCCACCAGGATGCCTGATTTTCATCTCAGCGCAGAAGAAACAGAGCTGCTTGCCGATTTTTTAATGAGTTTTAAACGATTTCCGGAAGCAGGAGAGGAATTACAACCCCTTCCGAAGGTACTGCAAAAAGATATTCCCGAGAAATTGTCTGAACGCGGCGAGACATTATTTAGGGAGGCCCGCTGTATCAGTTGTCATCTCGTGGATGGGAAAGGTGGTTCAGGCGCTCAGGAAATCGCCAAAATTTCTTCTAAGGCCAGTCTGACCTGGATCTACAATTTTATCAAGGATCCCCGGCGCCTTCAGCCCGGAATCCCGATGCCACAGTACAATTTTTCACCGGAGGACCTGCAAGCGGTCACCGCTTATATAGCTTCTGAATTCGTTGATTTCGATGCTCCTGAATCGGCCGATACTGCGACCCACATTCCGGATCCGAATTATTACGAAAAGGGTCTGGCTCTATTTAATAAATTCAATTGCCGGGGTTGCCACATTCTGGAGAATGTTCCCACCAGCGAGGGTTTCGGTCCCGCATTATCGAACATGAGGCAGAAACCCTTTTATCAGTTAGAGTTCGGCAACAAAGATATTCCGCGCACCAAAGAGCATTACATCATCGAAAAAATGAGAGATCCACGCGGCTTTCTGGAAAACGCCCGGATGCCGGGTTTCCAGTTGGACGAGCAGGATATCCTTGCCCTAACTACAGCTTTGCTCAGTTTCCAGGAACGACCGGTTCCCAAATCATACACTGTCGAAGAAAATCAAAGTCCGCAAATCCCTCTTGCCGGTGAGTTCGGACAACTGATGAAAAAATATCAATGTCTTGCCTGCCATCGAATCAACGGTAACGGGTCAAATATAGCTCCGGACCTCTCCTTATCCGGCAGTAAGTTAAGGCCTGAATGGATCAGAAATTATTTCAAACTGCCCTATACCATCCGCCCGATCTTGACTGAAAGGATGCCGAATTTCTATATGTCGGATCAGGAGATAGATCTATTGAGCCGGTATATTTCAATGGTTCTCAGGGACGATTCTTTGGAACTCAAACAGAATATGATCTTTGAGCAGATAGAAGTGGAACAGGGCCGGAAGCTTTACTACAATACTTTCGCGTGCCAGGCCTGCCATCAGATCGGAGGCAGTGGTGGCTATGTCGGCCCACCGCTTGACAATCTCTCCGGGCGACTGCAAACAGGATGGGTATATGAGAGGTTGAAAAATCCGCATAAGTTTGATCCGGATGTATTGGAGCCGAATCTAAACTTGACCGATCAGGAGGCCGGGGCATTGGCTGCCTTTCTGCTGGCTGAGGGAAAGGGGAAATGATGCTGCGCCGCAGGGGAAAAATGATCGCCGGGTTAGGACTGTTGCTATCTTTCATTTTACTGACTGGTTATGCTTCGCGCATTGATTCCGTGGCGAGCGGCCAAAGCAAAAAACCTGTACTTTCTTCCGTACCGGTAAAAGCGCCGCCTCCCATTGCCAATATCAGGCCGTATTCTTTGCGGGTGGGGGAAAAATTGTATACAAAGTACTGTGAAATTTGTCACGGCGCCGCGGGGGATGGTAAGGGTTTCAATGCCTATACCCTCGAAGTCCAACCGAGAGATTTTACCAATCGCCAATACATGAATGCTCTAGCGGATAGTCGATTGGCTGAGACGATACGGGAAGGTGGACGCGGAGTGAACAAATCGGTCCTTATGCAAACTTGGGGCGGTACGCTGAGTCACTTGGAAATAAACTACCTGGTACAGTATTTAAGACAATTTTCGCCTTAAGATACCCACCGAATATGAAGCCATATTTATGTGAGAGGGTGGAAAGCACCCCCTGATCTGGACAGCGTTCTCACGCTTTACGGATGATCAACTGCCAATACCCGTTTCCCCTGGTTAATGAGAGGACTTTATGCCCTTCCTTTTCGACACTGGACGGGACATTATCAGCTCCCTGTTCATCCAGAAGAACCAGCAGAGTTTGGCCGGATTTCAGTTGATCGAGAGCCAGTTTCACCTTGACAAAATTGAGCGGGCAAACTACCCCGCGGAAATCTTTGGACAGGTCCGCGGAATTTAGTTGCGCGGATTCTCGAATATCATTGATCTCCTTTCCGCCAACTTGTGGGAAACGAAGCGAATCGTCCATGTTCTGGTGCAAATCATCCACCCTTTTTACCAGCGAGGTGACTTCTTCCACCGTCAGGGGGATGCTTGTTTCACGATCAGATGCGGCTAAAGAACCGATAGCGGCATCGATTACCTCTTCATATTTTTGTTCCAGCAGCCCCTCCTGAAGGAAATATTTTTTAAACAGGGCCAAAGACTGCATATCATCCGATGGCTGCTCGCCACGAGTAACCAAGAGGGCACGGGCCGCGAGGGAAACCGCAGTAAAAAGTCTATTATCCTTCAGCGCCTCTGCTGCACCAACCAAGTCCATCTCGATCAGGTCGAACACCCCTGCCCCACATTCACCTGGTCCCCTGCCTGCAAGCGAAAATGCCACTTCCGCACCCCAATCGAAATAGAAGTTCTTATCTTTATAGAAGGCTGGTACAGTACTGTAATTTTTGGCCAGTTCCTCGGCCAGCTTTTTTCCGCCGTTATCGAGGAAGGCCTCAAAGTCTGGATGTTGGTCTGAGCGCTGAAATTCCTGGAGAAAAGTCGAGAGAAAGACGGGAACATTTTTTGATGCGATAGTGCAGACCGACCCGGCCAATCTCGTACTGCCTTCCTCAAGTTTTCCTCCAAGTTGCAGCGTATAATATGGGACAAGTCTTTGTTCCACCCTTCGGGCCACCCCGAATAGCCCGATCTGACTAACCGGATGTCTGCCACAGGCGTTCGGACATCCGCTGATGTTTATCTTCAGATTGCCCAACCCCGCCAAATCAAGGCCGCTTCCGGAAAATGCTTCGATCAGGGCCTGAGCCAGCCCGCGCGAAAGGCAGATTCCGAGCCTGCAGGTGGAGGCGCCGGCGCAGGCCACCATATCGCGCAGGATTGCCGGCTTGGCGCCTCCCAGGTTTAGGCGGCCAAGCTGCTGCTTGAGAGCCGGCAGGTCGCTTTCTGCAATCCAGCGTACTACAAGATTCTGCTGCTGGGTCGTATGCAGGCAGCGTTCACCGTAATGTTCGATGATCTCCGCCAAGGCCTGAAAAACAGGTGCTTCTATATCGCCGAGAATCAAAGGAATCTGAACCATAAAGTAGCCCGGCTGCTTTTGAGGTATCAACATACCATTACCGTTGCGCTCAGATTGGAAATTTAATGAATCAGCGGGCTGGGGGGAGTCAATGGTTGGAGCAGGGGGCGCAGTAAAGCCGGAAGGCTCCTCGCGCAAGTTTTTAATTTCTTCCTCGTAGAGCTTCCGGAACTGCTTATGACCGATTTTATCGACCAGGAAGCGCAGGCGGGCCTTGTTTTTATTCTTGCGGTTTCCGTGCTTGTCGAATACCCGCTTAACCCCCTCGGCCACCTGCCAGACTTCGAAAATCGGGATGAATTCCTCCAGCAGGTTTCCTACCCGGCTGTTGGCTCCCATGCCGCCTCCGGCCCAGACTGAAAATCCCGGCCGGCCGTCACGCGTCTTGGCGATAAAGCCGACATCGCTGACTGTGGCCGAGGCGCAATCCTGGCTGCACCCCGAGAAGCTGATTTTATACTTGCGTGGAAGCTCATATGAAAGAGGGTCAGCCAGTAAAGCCTCGGTCAAGGCTAAGACATGCGGAGAGACATCGAAAGCTTCCCTCGCGCACACTCCCGCGTCGAAACAGGAAGTGATGTTTCGTACAGTATTTCCGCCCCCGCCCTTAGTGGAGAGACCGGCCTGGAAAAGATAGTACAACGCCGGATAGATACCTTCCAGGCTCACCCGGTGGACCTGGATATCCTGCCTGGTTGTCACATGAAGGGTACCGTTACCGTATTTACTGGAAACCTCCGCCACGGCCCGCATCTGGTGCGCCAGAATTATTCCGGCGGGAAGGCGGACCCTGAGCATATATTTCCCGGATTCGCGCTGTTCGTAGATTCCCTGCGGCACGCGGTAAGCGCGGAAACGGCCCGCGGTAATGTCTCCCCTGGCGAACTGTTCTATCATCCGCCCGAGACTTTCCAAATCTTCTGCTAAAGAGTCAGGCAAGCGGTATAGACTAGTATTTTCAAATCCGTTTTTCAATGAGTCTCTCCAATAAAGAAATAACTGGTACAGTTCTTTCGATCGAATTCTTTTACTGGCCCAAATCTCGTTTCATGTTCTATTGAGTCCATCTTCCTGAAAGGCGGGCGATCAACTACCAGTGTCTCAGACAACGGGCTTGCCCTCTTCTCCTAAAAAATCGGCGAAGAAACTTGTATATTTGAAGCCACTGTCCGGGGAGATGGCTACAGCCAGTCCCTGTTTATCATTTCCATATTCGATGGCTGCATGGACGATGGCCCCGGTGGAGGGTCCTACAATCAGTCCCGCTTCCCGGAAACAGCGAAGGGTTGTTGCATAGGCCGAATTGTCATTGACCCGCACAACACGGTCGATCACACTGCGGTCGAGTATCGAGGGCTGCTTGGATTCTTGGAGATTCTTCAGGCCGGGCAATCTGTGTCCTTTTTGCGGCTCTATGGCAACCACCTGGATTTCCGGATTTCTTTCCTTGAGGTATCTCCCCACCCCGGAGATCGTTCCGCAGGTACCGAAGCCGGCGAAAAAGTATTTTATTTGTCCCTCGGTCTGCCTCCAGATTTCCGGCCCCGTGGTTTCGTAATGAGCTTTGACATTGTCCCAATTGTCGTATTGATTGGGCATTGCATATTGATTCCTGCCGTTCTGGCTGTTTACCAGGGAGTGGGCCAGTGCGATTGCTCCATCCCTGGGGTGGTCGACCGGGCATAGGTCGTCGGAGGCCGGCCACACCTCGGCACCCAGCATCCGCAGGAGCAGCTTTTTTTCTTCGGGAATTCCCTCGGGGATAGTCACCGTTAGCTTCTTCCCCATCAATGCAGCTAACCCGGCAAGAGCTATTCCGGTGTTGCCGGAGGTCGGCTCCACGAGTTCCTTCCCCTCCAGCTCGCCCCTTTGCTCCATGCCTTTCAGCAGGAACAAAGCGGTGCGGTCTTTGATCGAACCGAACGGGTTGAACCATTCCAGTTTGAGGTAAAGATCGAATGAATTGGCAGGCATAAGTTTTTCGATCCGCACCAGAGGGGTTGGGTTATCAACCGACCCGATCAGATCGATGAGACTTGCAAAACGCCGTAATGCGTAGTTCGAGGGCAGGTTGGTTTTCGTTATCGTTTTGTCGGCCATTTTTATCCTGCGCTTTCCCTGGCTGGTAATAAAAATGTTCTCAGCCTAGTTTCCAAAGAATAAGCTGGATTGATAAAATTATTATCTCGATCGAATTGATCGACAAACCTCAAAAAAAATATGGAGTCGTGCTGTCAAATCGAATAACTCGGCGCATAAGCCATAGTTGTGCGCTTCTCCTGTTCCACGAGCTCGGCGAAAGTGGTACTATCGTAAATACTGCTAAGTGTTTTTTGCACTTTTTCCCACATCGGCAGGAACACACACTCTCCCAAAAGGGGACAACTTTCTGTTGCGTTTTCGATCAAGCAACTTACCGGCCCCATCGGTCCCTGGATGAACCGAATTACCTCGCCGACCGTGAGTTCTTCGGGATTAACCGCCAAAGAGTAGCCGCCCTCGTTCCCCCTCTGGGACTGGACGAACCCGCCCTTTTTCATTTCGCAGAGGATAACCTCCAGAAACCTCGACGGAATAGCTTGGGCTTGAGCTATTCCGGCAATCTTGAGAGGATTTTCACAGTAGCGTTTGGCAAGTTCGAAAACGGCCCGCAGCGCGTACTGGCATTTTTTGGAAATCAGCATAGCAAACCTTGTCGACTGATTCAATTGGATTAGTCGGAATTATATATATTAAACTTTTTTCGCCTGTCAAGGTTTCAGAATTTCCCTGTTGAGAGAAACTTTGGACTAATATTGGAAAAAGAGATTTTTACAAAGTGCCATCCTTGCGAAATTATGACTGCTTTGGATGGACTTCCAGTAAAAAACTCTTGTATGATTGAAGATTTTCTTATTTGTTTATTCGCACATGGGCGTTGGTTTTGAACCATGCAGATTACACTTATAAATGACAGAAGTGTGCCTGCTGTCGAAATACTATACGAAGATGCCATCAACGATGCACTTAACGAAATGAATAAAGGATTTGGAGCATCCGGTCTCGCAGAATTGGGTCCTCCAGCCGCTCCATGGCTCTTTCGAATGCTTACACATGAAGATAACAAGGTTGTGTATGAAGCTTTTAATGCATTGGTATTTTTGGATTGCAAAATGACAGAGAAGATGTATAACCATCTTTTTGACACTATTGAAGCGCTAGTTAAGATCGGAAATTGGAGTCTATGCGAAAGTCGGCTCAGAGAAGCTGTTAAAGGGGATGATTATGTAAAAGAACAACTGCAATATTTGATCTCTTGTGCAAAATACATAAAGGACAGTCTATGAAGCCGCCTATTTGTCTATTAGAGTTGGTTATTGGCTATAATTTTTCTCCTAAAATCGTGCTCTAGATCCACAGTTATAGAATGCATAGGGTTATAAGTTTTTGCCGCTTTTTCTACCCTACACGTTTCTGATTTGTTTGAGAATTATTTCCCTTGTCCTGCCCTTCGAAAGCGAGTGGAGTTTTGATGAGGAAATTCAATTTTAGGTAAGGCTTGTTAAAATGCAGTATAGCATTCCAAAATTCCACCCATACACCACGCCTCGCATATTCCCGCATATCGCACCACCGTTACTCCCCGAAGCTACTCGGCGGGTGGGGGCACTTTGTTAGCAGTCTTTTGGTATATCTAAGGTCATATATGGTTTTTGCTGGTCAGCTATGGTGTTCAGGTTGATTAACGCAAAGTGGCGTTAGTTGCGCCTTCTTTATATTATATGGTGCATTGCTACAATCGAGAAACTGGTAGAGCAGCTGCCTTTGGAGCAGCGGATCGTGGGTTCGATTCCCGCACGGCTCACCATAAATGGAAAAGGCCTGAATACATCTGCAGGCCTTTTTCTTTTATCTTTGCCGCGAAAGCGCCGAGGGCGGGAACCGGGCAGGCAACCCGGACAAACTGTTCACATATTTATTGCCGTCTCCGGATTTAGCGCCGGATTTGACCCTGTTTTTGAATGTCGGGACACGTACCTGAAAGGAAGGCAAACTCAAGTTTGCTTGAATTCTTTCATATTAAGTGGTACGATTAATGGGGAAAAATCAAATGGATGCTTCGGAAACAGAAAAAGAATCCAGGAACAGGAGCAGCGATATTCCGGCTGAAAATAGAGGCAGCCCCCAGTCAGGCGGCAATAAAACCGGATATTCAGGAAGGGGATTTGCCGCTTTAAGCTTGATCGCTTTCCTGGTCCTTTTCACCCAATCCAAGCAACAAGTCAACTCTCCAAATAGCTTAATACCTACCCTATCCAAATTTATTTCTGATTTCATCTGTCCGCCCTTATATGCCCAGTTCCCGCTGCCGATAGAGACCTATTCCAAGACATTGGCTTTCCTTTTATATGATCCTGAAAATATGGCTGAACATCTCATGCTGAGCAGCGGCGATAAAGTGACAGACGTTACCGGTTCAATAAGCGCCAAAGGCTTTGTATCGATTAAGGATATCTGCATGGACGGCTCCGGGAACGTTATCTGTGCCGCATTTGACACAACGGATACGCGCCATAACTGGGAAATTATTAAAGTTACACTCAACGGGAAAATTACTCCCCTTACAAACACGGCTGAGCTTGACGAAAGCTCGCCATCTATGTCAAATGATCAAAGCCGACTGGCATATGTCGCGGATGGTTCCGTTTATGTTGCAGGGGGCGGGAATAAGATAAAGTTATTTCCGAAAAAACTAAGCGCCTACATAGAGGTCAGGTGGGCCCCGGAAGATAAATTGCTTGTTACGGTGCAGGAAAAAAGAAAAAGTTACATAGCCGAGATAGACCCGGCGGACCCTTATTTTGTCGATCGGCTCACTTATTCAGAAAATAAAGTCATACTCCATAATCCGGTTATTTCCCCGGATGGAAGGAATTTGGTTTATTTGAGCGAAAAAGGAGGCAACACTGAGCTGGTGATCGCGGACAGATACGGTAACAGCTCACGGATATTATCCTTTGGGGACAATGTCATATATTCTGACAGTTCGACCATTGTGTACAGCCGGGAATTCAATGCCCGGCCGCACCTGTTTTTCACTACCGAATCGGGAATAGAATTGGAAGCCATAATTCCAGACAAGATAAATAATTCGGGTTTTTTCATTCATTCCATTTCAACTTATACGCCCTATTTAATTTATCCCAAAAACCCGGAAGAATCCGGTATCGAGGGAGATCTGGAGGGCAAGGAGGCTCAGCCCGCCGGCGCGCCGAATATCAGAAAAGGATACCGGCTGTCAAAAAACTATCCAAATCCATTCAATCCGGTTACAACGATACAATTTGAGATCTTATTCAGTAAAATTGTCAGATTGGAGATACTGAATATCAGAGGGCAGTTAATCAGGACATTGGTCGATGAGCTGAAAGCACCCGGCAGGTATACTGTCGAGTTTAATGCCGGGGGTTTCAGCAGTGGAGTTTATCTATATAAGCTGATTGCGGGTGAATTTACCCAGACCAGGAAAATGGTCTTAATGAAATAACGTACCTTTGTGCTGTTATCCTGCACGTGCAGCAAGCGCTGCCGGAACATCTTCAGGACTTACTCCGGCATTCCTTCCGTCAGTGCCGCGGATCGAACCAGGCAGACGCCCCGGACAAAGCGTTCCCGGTTCATTTGCCGTCTGCGGATTTGGCGCCGGTTTCCGGACCGACATAGTCCGTGCCGATAACCAGGTCATCGTACCAGCAGGTGTTGTCCTGCCTGGCCTGATGGATGTACACCGAGAACCAGAAATAATTCAGCCGCAGCACCTCCGAGTCCCGCCAGTGAAAATCCCGCACGTGCAGGAGCTCTTTGCCATCCACCCAGAACGCCAGCTCGCCATCGGTCTTGCCGATCTCATTGAGCTTGACCATGGCCTCCAGGCAGTACCAGCGGTTCCGCTCGAGGACCACCGGCTCCTCCGGGTGGACTGAGTTTGTCCAGTAAACTCCATCCCCGGCGGCTTTCATTTCCGGGTAGCTGACAGAAAACTGGAGCGCTCCGGGAGGCGGGTATTTTTTATTTCCCCGGCCGGGCTCGAACATGGCGGTGAAAAAGTCCGTGCCGTCCGGTCTGATCCCGGCCTTGCCGAACCCCGAATACTTGTCATCGGTTCGGCTGCCGCCGATCATGGTCCAGTGCATGAAATTGCCCTGGTCGAAATCTTTATCGAACATAGCGTAGTAGCGATAGTGGAGTTTATCATAGCCGGGCAGAAAGAAGCGCACCACCTGGGCCACCGATGACTGGCCGTTGCTGGCCGTGGCGGTAAGCTTGAGCGAGCGTTTTCCCGATTTGACGCGTCCAGGATTGGTTTCAAGGCCACCGTTGGCCTTGGTACGGATATTGACCTGGTCCCAATGGTCGGCCAGCTCACCGGTTTCAAAGTCATCGGAGAAGATTACCGGAGAGCAGTACAGCGGAGAAAGACAGGCCAGGCCGATAAGCACGAGTGCGGCCAGACAGCCGGTAATCCGGGAAGCGTGCCGTCGGAACACAATATCCTCCAGAAGTTCAGGTGAAGACTGGTTGATCAGTTAATTGTGCGGTATTCCTTTAACTTTAACCTCTTTGGCCGGAATCGTAAATCAAGTTATTCTTGATTAGTAGTATAGCTATTGCCAAGACCATCGGGTACGGAGAATCGGCGGAAATGTCATAAAATGCGCCTTTAAGCAGCCTGCCGCAGGTTCGATTCGCTCGCGGCCCACCATAAATGGAAAAGGCCTAAACGCACATTCAGGCCTTTCTATTTCAGTATTGCCGCGGAAGCGCCGCCGACGGTGAATCACAATCCCCCGCCGGGCTTGGGAACATAAGGATATACTTTCACTGTCTTGCCATTCGAGGTAAAGGTGATCTCTCCGTCCCGGTTTGGTATCTGGTTCAGGCCCGGCGTATCGAACAGGCTGACCAGGTTGCCGTTGCTGTCGGTCGGCAGTATATAATGATCGTAATCCGCAATGGCCTTATAGTTCCCGGCCATGACAATCGTGTCCTTGATGAAGACATTTTTCGCCGCACCTTGGGAGCCGGTCCACACTATCAGCCCGGTGCATTCGAGCGCACCCCCGAAAAACAAGGCCCCGTCATCGGAATAATCGAACAGCGTCAGCTTAAAGCTGAACGATTGCGTAGTGCCGCCTGTCGTATCCGTCACGCCTCCGCCATCGGCAATTGCATACCCGCTGTAGTTCCCGGTGATACGGAGATTGGAGGTCACCTGAGGGTCTTTGGTCATGGCCTGGACAGTCTTGGTATAGACCGCGAAAAACGCCACATTCATTGTCTGCGCAACATTCAGTCCATTGAGATCGGTGACCGCCTGATTCGGGCCGTTGCCGCCCAGGGTCAGCCGCCCCTCGGTCGAGCCAAGCTCGGTTGCCAGAGGGTCTTCCTTACCACTGCCGCCGCAGGCCAGCGCCAGACACCCCGCCAGAAAAGCGCAGGCCAGCAATTTTATCCCGGTCATTTTTCCATCCTTTGCTTAGCTTCAGTAGATATATGGTTCAACCGTTTCTATCCCCCCGGAGGTTTTTTAGTAGATGGATACGGATAAAGGGAAAATTTCTGCCCGTTCGAGTCAAAAGTCACCTTGCCGAACCAGCCTGGAAACTTGGGCTCGCCGTTTTTTAAATATAGATCAAAAAGGCTGACCAGAGTATTGGTGCTGTCGATCGGGAGCGGGAAATTTTCAAAATCGGCTGAGCCGGCATAAAGACCGGCGAACCTGATCTTGTCATTGACAGTAACTT
>Ga0156185_1111_pt3 | contig 25389 bp, 22 predicted proteins | sample RifCSPlowO2_12_FD_107838 | JGI IMG/M metagenome (GOLD analysis project Ga0156185, IMG submission 107838) | Candidatus Glassbacteria bacterium RIFCSPLOWO2_12_FULL_58_11 | reverse complement strand
CCCTTTTTGTCTGGGCAATTCATTAAAATGCCGCAAACCCGGTCGGGCGGATCCATGAGTCTACCCCCCAGGGCGGTTCGTAAAAACTGCAGTGGTTCATTTCTTTTTCGGCAGCGCCCGCGTGGCGCCGGTACTGATCCCGCCATCCACCAGGATGGTCTGCCCGGTGATATAGCGGCTGGCCTCGGAGGCCAGAAATACTATCGCCCCCTCGAGGTCCTCGGGCACGCCCGGCCGCTTGAGCGGAATCCGGTCGCAGAGGTAATCGACCCATTCACGGTCCTCGTAGAGCACCGCGTTCTGCGCGGTCTTGAACCAGCCCGGGGCCAGGCAGTTCACGGTTATCCCGCTTGCGCCCCACTCATCGGCCAGGGACATGGTAAGCTGACGGATTCCGCCGCGGCTGGCGCAGTAGGGGGCCATCCCGGCATAGCCGAAAACGCTGGTCACCGAGCCTATATTAATGATCCTCCCCTGCCCGCGGGGGAGCATACTTTTCGCGGCGACCTCCCGGGCGACAAAGAACGGCCCCCGCAGGTTGGTCTCCAGCACCAGGTTCCAGTCTTCCCATTCCACCTCGACCGCGGGCTTGCGGACATTGCAGCCGGCATTGTTGACCAGGATGTCGATCCGGCCGTAATGGCGCAACGCGGCCTCGACCATCCGGATGATACTTTCCCGGTCGCGCACATCCAATTCCAGGGGCAGAGCCTGGCGTCCCAGGGACTCGATCTCCGAGCTGAAATTCTCCAGAGATTCAAGCCGACGGCTGGTAATTACCAGGTCCGCGCCGGCCCGCGCCAGCGCCCGGCCGAAATACTGCCCCAGCCCGCGGCTCGCGCCGGTCACCACCGCGATTTTGCCGCACAGATCGAACAGGTTTTCGCTCATTTAGTCAATCCTGTCCTTTCCAGGTCCTTCCGGGATTTGTCCGGGAAGGCCGAAATTATTCTTAACATTTTGATTTTCGATCTCACGTAGGGGCGCGGCATGCCGCGCCCGATACTATTATTTCTTGTTCTCAGGGCAACAGGCAGACTTTCAGCAATCCCTTTTCGGCATTATAGAGACGCCGGAACCAGGCGGCTCCCTCGGACAGGGGCGCGCTGGCCGAGATCAACGGCTCGACTTTCACCGCGCCACTGGAGAGCAGGTCGAGACATTCGGGATACTCGCCGGCCGAGGCGCAGGAGCCGTAAAGCGTGAGCTCGCGGACCACGGTCCGCTGCAGGGGCAGGCCGGCCTCCGGGGAAAAATTACCCACTAGAACCAGCGCGCCGCCCTTTTTCAAGCAGTTCACCCCGGCTGTCAGGGTCGCGGCGAGCCCGACCGCATCGAAAGCGATATCCGCGCCCCGGCCCTCCGTGCGCTCGAGAATCTCCGCCGGGATATTCGTATGGTCCGGCCGCAGGCCCTCCTCAGCCCCAAGGCTGCGGGCCAGCTCCAGCCGCCCCGGATCGAGGTCCACCGCGTAAACCTTCGCACAGCCGCGCGCCTTCAGCACCTGGACAATCAGCAGGCCGATCATGCCGGCTCCCAGCACCAGGGCTGTGGCATCAGCCGGCAGTTTTACCCGGCTGGCCGCGTGGAGCGCCACGGAAAGTGGCTCGACAGTGGCCGCCTGCTCGAAAGAGACATTATCCCCGATCCGGTAAACGCTGTGAGAGGGGACAGCTACGTACTCGGCATAGGCCCCATCCTGACGGTACTCCTCGCAGGAAACGCCGATCACCCGCCGGTTGTCGCAGAGGTTGACTCGCCCTTCGCGGCAATAAACACACCTGCCGCAATAGATCGTGGAGTCGAAAGTCACCCGCTCTCCGGGCCGCAGGTCCCCGGCCTCCGCGCCGACCGCCTCAATCACTCCCGAAGCCTCGTGGCCCATGACTATCGGCGGGATCCTCCGGCCGGTGCTGCCATCCAGCCCGTGGACATCGCTGCCGCAGATGCCGCAGGCCTTGACCCGGATCAGCACCTCCTCCGCTCCGATCCGCGGCTCGGGTAAATCCTCATATACTAATTTATTGTACTCTTTAAGGATCAGGGCTTTCAAGGCTATCTTCCGGATTTCTTATTGCGTATTAAGTTCAAGCTAAAATCGCAAAAGTTAATTATTGAGTACAGGGGAAATAATATCTGCGGCCGATATATCAGTCAACTTTCATAATTCAATTTTCGATCATCGGCGGCTTGCCTGGTTCGATTATCCCGGTTGACAGCGCCGCCTCGCTTTATTAGCCTTGACAAAGAAATTTACGCAAACCGTACTGCGCGCATGACATATCTTTTGTCACCGCCAAGGAGGCTCCAGCATGCCAGCCAGCAAAAAGGTCCCGGCCCCGAAAGGCCCTTATTCCCCCTGGGTGAAAGCCGCCGGGTTTATCTATGTCTCGGGCCAGGGCCCGGTCAATCCGGAGACCGGCGAGGTTTTCCTGGGAGATATCGCCGGCCAGACCCGGATGACCCTGGATAACATCGAAGCAGTGCTGGAGGATGCCGGCGCGCACTTAAGCGATGTGATCAAGACCACGGTGTTCCTGACCGATATCAAGAATTTCGGGGCGATGAACGAGGTTTACGCGGGCCGTTTCGGCGCGATACGGCCCGCCCGCACTACAGTGCAGGCCGCGGCCCTGCCGCTGGGGATCGCTGTCGAGATTGACGCCGTGGCTGTCGATCCCAAAGCCGGCCGCAAAATCACCCGCCTGGGCGATGAATAGACCGCCGGCCGGTCCGGCATATTCCCCCGAAGGCTATGCCGCCGGGACCGATCCCTGAAAAAGGAACTAATATGCTCACAGTTAAAAAGTATCTCCCGGCAATTCTGTCGTTCTGGTTGATTACCGGGTGCGGCAGGGGCGTGAATCAGGACCCGCAATACGACATATTGATTACCGGCGGGACGCTGGTGGATGGCTCCGGCGCCCCCGGGATAAGGGCGGATGTGGGGATCCGCGGCGGTACTATTGCCGCGGTGGGCGACCTGAGCGCGGCCCGGGCCGCCGGAATTATCGATGCAGCCGGGCTGACTGTGGCTCCGGGGGTGATCGATATCCACAGCCACTCGGATTACAGCCTGCTGGTGGATGGCGATACCCAGAGCAAAGTGCGGCAGGGGGTGACCACCGAGATCATCGGCGAGGCCCTGTCCGCGGGACCGGTCCGGCCGGCTGAGGAAAAGTCTCGCCCGGTCGAGGGTCCGGGGTTCGGCGTCAAGATCGACTGGGAGACGCTGGCCGGTTATTTCGACCATCTTGCGGCCGCCGGCACCTCGGTAAATGTCGGCTCCTTTGTGGGTTCGATGACTGTCCGGCGCTATGTACTGGGCGATACCAACCGCCGGGCCAGCGGCGAGGAGATCGGGCAGATGGTCTCCCTGGTGGAGCAGGCGATGCGCGAGGGGGCGCTGGGAGTTTCCTCGGCCCTGCTGGGCAGCCCGCTGAGCACGGAAGAGCTGATCGCCATGGCCCGCGCGGCCGGGGAATTCGGAGGCATTTACTCGACCCATATCCGCGATGAGGGCGACCGGATCTTCGAGTCCCTGGATGAGGCCTTCCGGATCGGCCGGGAGGCCGGCGTGCCGGTGGATGTAATCCACCTGAAAATCGCCGACCGCAAGCTCTGGGGACAGATGGACCGGGTGCTGGAGAAATTCGAGCAGGCGCGCTCCCAGGGAGTCCGGGCCACCGCCAACATGTATCCCTATATCGCCGGGCAGAACGACCTGGCCGCGCTGGTGCCGCCGCAGGGCCACGATGGAGGGACCCAGGCCATGCTGGCTCGTCTGCGCGACCCCGCCCGGCGGGCCGAGTACCGGAAAATCCTCTATGCCGGCGGCCTGCCCAACTGGTACAACCATTACACCGCCAGCGCCAGTTGGCAGAGCATGCTGATCGTCTCTGTGAGTACCGAAAAAAACCGTCACCTGATCGGCATGACCATGGACCAGGTGATCGCCGTCAGCGGCGGTAAAGAGCCGACCGATGTGCTCTATGACCTTTTGCTGGATGAGGGCGGCAGCGTGCCCACGGTTTATTTCCTGATGACCGAGGAGGATGTCCGCACCGCGATGGCCTCGCCGCTGGTCTCTTTCGGCTCGGACGGCGTGGCGGTCAAGCCCGAGGGCGCGCTCGGAGAGGGTCAGCCGCACCCGCGCTGGTACGGGACTTTTCCGCGGGTCCTGGGCAAGTACGTTCGGGAGGAGAAAGTGCTGCCCCTGGAAACGGCGATACAGAAGATGACCTCGATGAACGCCGAGAAACTGGGCCTGAAAGACCGGGGACTTATTAAAGAAAAGATGGCCGCCGATATTTTTATCTTTAATCCGGCGACAATTATCGACCGGGCCACTTTCAGCGATCCGCACCAGTATCCGACAGGGGTGGAATACGTGATAGTCAACGGCCGCATGGTGCTGGATGGCGGGAAGCACACCGGCGCGCGCCCGGGGAAGATTCTCTACGGGCCGGGCAAGAAATAGGATGAATTATTGGGTGAGAGTGCGGCCATACCCGGGAGCTTTATTCGAATTTGATTCAGTGAATAGCGGCTTTATCAATTTCAATTTTGATGGTCTCGTAAAAAGTCCGATTTCGGATAGCAAAGTAAAAAGCTCCGGATACGAGGCGGGCAAAGATCGAGGAATGAGGCGTACTTAATGGTACGCCTCAATGACGAGATTTGCCGCACAACGAAGTAGATGGACTTTTTACGAAGCTATCAATTCTATTATGCGGAATGTCGGCTTAGGGACATAACTCGAAAGACGCTTACTTATAAATGGCCGCCAAACAGCTCAATAAGCCTGCCACCAAAAGAACTAACACCCCCTCAATTACAGAAAAACACCAGCGCGTCCCCCTGGCTGAGATGATTGTCCTGGCCACGCTCCTGGGCTGTTTCTTTCTCGCCGGATATGTCCCGTACGAGAGTGAAAACGCCCGGCGCGGTCTGTGGGGCGTCTCCCTTTACAGGTATCTGCCCAAACCTGCGCTTCTCCTGCTTTTTGCCCTGTCGGCCATTACCCTCGTACCCGGGTTGAACCGGGCGGTTTTGGCCGGATTGAATTTTATCGGAAAATATTTTGGCTGGTTTCCCCGTGCACCGTGGATCAGGGCGTTATTTATTGGGTTGAGCGCTTTTAGCCTGTGTTATCTTTTCGATTCAAAAACGTTTTTGTTGGGAGACGGCACCGTTTTGGTAGGCATGATCGGGTTTGGGCGGGAATTCTATTCAACCAACCTTGTGGACTATTACCTTCACTTCAAACTCGGTAAACTTATCGGCGGTGCGCCGCTCGCCTATCTCTGGATCAGCAGCCTGGCAGGCAGCGGCTATGCAATCATTTCATATTTTATCGCGCGCCGGCTGGTCAACGATGGAGCGCAGATTGCTCTCTCTTTCTGCTGGCTCATTTCAGTGGGCGCAATGGCTCAGTTCTTCGGCTATGCGGAAAGCTACTCCATCCTTCTGGTTGTCCTCCAAGGTTACGCCCTGTCACTGATTGTTTTTCTCGACAAGAAAAAGAGCAGCCTCTTTGTTCCATTCCTGCTCGCCTCGCTCTGCGGCTGCCTGCATCTCACCGCCACTCTCGTCAGCCTTTCCGCGGCCTACTTACTTTACCTGCGATTGCGTGAGAGCGGCAATGACCGGGTACGCCTGGTGTTGTCAGCCGCTCTGGGTTACCTGATCCCCATTATTATTATCGGAAGCATATTTTACCGCGCGGGGTTTGACTTCAGCGAGATAGTAACCGACTCTCAGGCCAAACGTCCGGTGCTGCTTTCATTTCTGCCGTTCGGCGAAAGGGGAGCTTACTGGGTGTTCGCTCCGGGGCACTTGCTGGATATCCTGAACCAGTATCTCCTGGCAATGCCGGCTTTTATGTTGCTTCCATTTGTTTTGGAATCTAAGGCTAACATTGCAAATCATGTCCGCTCCAACAGTACGAAGCTGATTGCGCTGGCCGCGTTTTGTCTGGTTGCCTTTTTCTTCTGCATGGACAACAAGCTTGCCTCATACAGGGACTGGGACGTGATGTCGATCCCCATGCCCATGCTGGCTGTGATGATGTTGCTTCTGCTGGTTCGAGGCCGGCGACTTCATAACCCCGGCAGGCTGTTGCGCATGACCTGCCTTAATTTAGCGATATTGGTGCCGTTTATAGCGGTCAACGCGGACGAAAAGAGAGCCGTTGCCCGCTATGCGGACTTGTCGGATGTACCAGGACTGCACCGTTACAGGGTGGAGTATGCTTATAACTTTTACATCCTGGCTAAGTACTATAAGTTTGAACGTGACTCTGAAAAATCACTGGCCTATATACTGCGGGCCGCGGAGATCGACCCCCAGGAGCGATTTTTCGAGTTTGCCATGGATATATACCGGAAAGGGTCGCGATTTGGGGAAGCCTTGGAAACCCTGAAAAATGCCAATACCGTCCTTCCGAATTCGCCAGTGGTACTTGACCTGCTTGGTGAGGTTTACACCAAAAATAAACTCTTTCCCGAAGCAAAAAAGTGCTTTGAGAAGGCGATTGCCCTCGATCCCTCCCCGGAATACTACTTTAATTTTGGTATATGCCTGTCCAGGTCCGGTGATTTAATGGAGGCCATGGGACCACTGGATAAGGCCTTTGAACTGACAAAAAGTGACCCGGAATTCCGGCAGTCATTGTACAAGGCATGGGTGTACAACGGCCAGGCCCTTGCGGGACAAAGGATGTTCGTTCCCGCGACGCATTGTTTTGAAAGAGCGGCCCAGATAAATCCGGATTCTTTATCCCTGAAAAAACAGCTGGGAGCCTGCTACTTCCTGATCGATCGGTATGCCGAGGCGCTTGGGGTGTACAATGGACTTCTGTCTCGCTTTCCGGATGATCTGGATTCCTGGATGGGTGCCGGTAAGGTGTACCATCTATTGGGTAACAAGCCTGAAGCGGACAGCTGTTTCAACGAGGCGGTACGCCTGCTCAAAGAAAACGACTTACTCTCGAGCCTTGAACTGGCAAACACGCTGTTCCAAGTGGGAAGGTTCGATCTTTCTGAGAGATGCACTTTGCGGGTTCTGCAAATTTCGCCCGGGCACCCTGAGGCTACCGCCCGGCTCGAAAGATTGAGGGCGATAAAATAACCCTGATTTACGTTAATTTTACAGTAGGGGCAATTCATGAATTGCCCCTACGCTGTCCACCCCAGGCGGTTTTACATGTAAATGCCCTCTAAAGAGAGGTGTCCGCATCAGCGGCCGGGGTGTGTTCAGCCTTGGGGCTTAGACCGCTTTCAGCGCCTGGTCGAAATCCTCCATCAGGTCCTCCACCGCTTCGATACCCACGGAAACCCGCAGCATGTCGGGCGAAATGCAGTTTTCCCTGCGGAGCGCAACAGGGAAATTGATATACTGCGAGGACCAGGGATGGATGATCAGGGTCTTGCAGTCGCCCAGGTTGGCCAGGTGATAGACCAGCTTGAGCCGGCGGATCAGCGCGAAGCAGGCCTTTTCGTCCTCCAGGCCAAAAGTGAGCAGGGCGCCATAGCCCTTGCCGCCAAACTGTGTCTGTGCGGTCGCGTGCGAGGAGCTTTCAGGCAGGCCCGGGTAGTTCACCCACTTGACCAGGAGGTGCTTGGCAAGGAATTCGGCCAGAGCCTGGGCATTGCTCTGGTGGCGCTGCATGCGCAAGGCCAGGGTATCCAGCCCGATCAGGGTCAGGTAGGAATGGAACGGCGCCTGGCAGGTGCCGTAGCTGACATGTATTTCCCGCCATAACTTATCAATGTAGGCCAGCTTGGCTTTATTTTCCTTGTAAACCTTGAAATCCGGATATTTGTCCTCAGGCCAGTCGAAATTGCCCGAATCGATCACCACCCCACCGACCGCCGACCCGTGGCCGTTGAAGTACTTGGTGGTGGAATGCACTACTATGTCCGCCCCGCGGTCCAGGGGCCGGAAAAGGTAAGGTGTGGCCAGGGTGTTGTCGATGATCAGCGGGGCGCGGTTTTTATGAGAGAGTTCCGCCAGTCTTTTGATATCCGGCACGTCCATCCTGGGGTTGCCGATAGTCTCCACGTAAACCAGCTTTGTCCTTTCGCTCAGCGCCTTTTCCCAGGCTCGCGGGTCGCAAGTCTCCACGAACCGGACCTCGATCCCCAGTTTTTTAAGCGCATTGGTCAGCAGGCCGTAGGTCGCCTGGAACAGGGAGTTGCTGCAAACAATCTGGTCTCCGGGCCTGAGGATTGCCTGCAGGGCGTTATTCACCGCCGCCATGCCGGAGGAGGTCACCACCGCGGCCAGACCGCCCTCCAACAGGCACAGCCGCTTCTCCAGCGCCTCATTGGTCGGATTGTTCAGCCGCTGGTAGGTGAAACCCTCTTTTTTACCCGCGAAAACCTCCGAAAGCTCCTCGGCGCTGTCATAGCGAATTGCAGCGCTCTGGTAGATCGGCGCCAGAGAGGCATTCCGCCATAGTTCCGGGGTTTGCGCGCCGTGTATTACCAGCGTATCGAATTTCCACTTTTTCTCAGACATTGATCCTTCCGTTCCCCTGTTCCGAAAAAAATACACTGTGCTGCCGGACGAATTTCCCGGACTGCATGGAGAACAGTAATTGTGTTGTCTCGAAGTATCAAGAGTTCCGAGCTAACGCCGCCCACGCCTCGAGAAAAGATTTGCCGCGACCTGACAGATTTAGAGATTAAATACTACTCCCGCGGTTATTAATTACGCCATCGAGCTACAAGAATATTGAAAGGTATGATTAAAACGTTTAAAATATCGCAAAATACGGCAAATTCAGATTATCTTATGCCAGGCGATTTTCATCGATATCTAAAATAAAGAACTTGGAGCCGATACAGATAAAGGAGAAAGAGTGTCCATGGATGAAAAGTTCTCGGTGTCTTCCCAGGAAGGGCTGGTCAAAAAGCATTTCGAAAATAACGCCGATTTGTGGCAGCAGCTTTATTCGACAAAAGATTTGCAGTCCCGGATTGTACAGGAAAGGTTCGAATACACCCTTCAGTTCCTCGACCAACTGAAACTTCCTGAAAACTCCCGGGGCATCGATATCGGCTGCGGGGCAGGTTTGACTTGCGTCGAGCTGTTAAAACGAAATATCTCCGTGGTGGGCCTCGATGTCTCGCAGAACATGGTGGTACTGGCCCGAAAAAATTGCCCGAATTTTTCCGCTGGCTGCAAAGCGGAATTTCTGATCGGCAGCGCGGAGGAGATGGATTTTGCCAATGATTCATTCGATATCGTAACCGCCTTGGGGCTGCTGGAATATTTAAGGTGGGATCAGTGGGCGCTCAGCGAAATACACAGAATATTAAAGCCGGATGGGTATCTCATCGTTTCGGTACCCAATTCATTGAGATTGTCAAACCTTACAAATCCCGTTTGGCTGGGCTCCAAAATCAAACGCAAGCTGGAAAGCATTTTTATAGGAGTGGCAGCGAAAGTACTCGGGGGCCGGGCAAGAGCTAAAGTTGAAAACTTCTTTAATCAATATTTGCATCTGAAAACCGACTCGGACCGGCCGAGAATTTTCGAAAGAAGATTATATCGGCGTTCCTACTTCGATGACCTGCTCAATCAGCACAGTTTTAAAATTGTAAAAAAAGTATCGCATGGGTACGGACCATTTTTTCTGCTTCGCCGTTGCGATAAGCTCGGCCTGGCGCTGAATGCTTTTTTCGGAAAGCTTTTCGGCCTCGGATTGTTATCCGGGCTGTCCAAGTATGGGAATGACTATCTTGTCCTCTGTCAAAAGGTTAAAAAACCGTCCTTTCAGGAAAATATCGGCAGGCTGAGCAAGGAGCGTGTCCTTGGAGAATTCGTCAACCGGAACAAGGTTAATCTCAGCCGTTTAGAGGCCTGGACCGTGGAAAACAGGATTTTCTCGCCACTCTGGAAGGAGAGGAAGGAAATTGATACCTCGAATGTCGGGAATATAGTGGTCCTCTCCCCGCACCCGGACGATGAGACGATCGGCTGCGGAGGGACTCTCTTAAGATTTCAGGAAGGCGGATCCAGGGTGGCAGTCATTCAATTGACTGACGGCAGCGACACGAAAGCCCTCTCCGAGAGTGTCGAATCCGTGAGGAAGACAATCCGGCTCGAAGAGGCTGAAGTCGTATCCGATTTACTCGGTTTTAGCGAGCTTATCCTCTGGAAAGAAAAAGCCTCATCGCTCGAACCCACGCCGGAAAATGTAGAATGGCTGACCGTGATATTGAACAGGCTGAAACCCGAGGCGATCTTCGTTCCTTTTATAAACGATCTGCATCCCGATCATGTCGCTGCAAATAAAATCCTGGTCCGGTCTCTGCAGAAAGCGGCCATCGATCTAGCGAATACCAGAATATTCAGTTATGAAGTCTGGAGTCTGGTGCCCGTCAATTCATATTGCCGGATTAATTCTCAAATGGAGCAAAAAGCCCACGCTCTTTGGCGCTACCGCACGGCGATGAAGGTGGTCGATTATGTATCTTTTTGCGATTCACTGAATTCCTATCACTCCTGCAAGATCCTGGGGGAAATGGGTTATGTCGAGGCTTTTTTCTCCTGCGCCGCGACGGACTATTTAAAGATCGCTGATAGCGTGAGCGCCCGGGCGGACACCGGGGGCCGCCTCAGCCGCTCCTGATTCGCTGAAAAATTTTGCATATTTTACCGCTCGTCCTAAGCCCATTCAAATCAGCTTGTACTCTCCGGGCCGGGCCACCGGACGGACCGGCAGCGGGCCAAATTCGAATTTTTCCGGCAATAAGCTCTGCTGTGAAGTCTTGAGCTTCTCCCATTCGACAGTTGATCCCGAATAGGCGGCTTCCCTGCCCAGGATTGCGGTCAGGGTGGATTCGGCGATGCTGCGGGCATCGTTGGGCAGGCTCCCGCCGCGGATCGCCGCCGCCAGATCGGTTTGCTCCTGTTTGCGGGAATCAATGCGCGGCTCACGGTAGCGCCAGGGATTTTCCCCGGTGATAAACAGCCGGCCATCCTGTTCCATCACCGCGGTGCCTTTAGTGCCGACCACCTCCACCGCCACCTTGACATCGGTATTGCCCCATTGGCGGCACATGCTAATTACGTGCAGGCCCCCGGGGTACTCGTAATCACAGGCGAAATGGTCGTAAATGTTCCCGTAAAGCGCCTCGGTGCGCACGGTCCTTCCGCCCACGGCAAGGCATCTTTCGGGCAGAGCGTCCAGGACCCAGTTCACATTGTCCAAATCGTGAATGTGCTGCTCGACTATGTGGTCTCCTGAGAGCCAGGTGAAGTAATACCAGTTGCGGGTCTGCCATTCCATGTCGGACCAGCCGGGCTGACGCTCGAATTTCCAGAGGAAGCCGGTGTTGTAGTAACAGCGCACCGCGTGTATTTGACCGATCTGCCCATCCTTGACTCGTTTTACCGCCTCGATAAAAGCCGGATCGTGCCTTCTCTGGGTACCGGCCATCACTGCCAGACCTTTCTGACGGGCCAGCTCGCCGGTCTCAATAAACTTCCTGACTCCCGCCGGGTCCACCGCCACCGGCTTCTCGGCGAATACGTGCTTGCCCGCCTCGATACAGGCGGCGAAATGAATCGGCCGGAAAGCGGGAGGCGTGGCCAGCAGGACCAGATCGACCCCGGACTCGAGAAGCCGCTTGTATGCCTCAAAACCCACGAAACAACGTTCCTTTGTCACTTCCACGCCAGGCAACGCTCCATCCTTGCGCCTGGGGTCTTTCAGGTTATTCAAACACTGGTCGAGGCGATCCCGGTATAGATCGGCCAGGGCCACCAGGCGGACATTGGGCGCGCCGCTGAGAATGTTGTCTGCGGCGCCGGTGCCCCTTCCTCCGCAGCCGATAAGACCGACCCTCAGCGGATCGGTGCCGGCGCCCCGCGCCTTGGACAACACGGCAAATCCGGCGAGAGCGCCGGCCGCCGTGGCCGCCCCGGCCTTAAGAAAAGTGCGCCGGGATTGCTTTTCCCCTGTTTTACCGTAAGTACTCATCGGAGCCTCCTTTTAAATCAGAGAGCAGCCTGACGAACAGTACTTTGACCGAATTGATGCCCACGCCATACTGGAATAGAGTCCTGATTGATAGATACTTTAACAAACTCTCCGGGGCAAGGGAATCATCCGTCGCGCTCGTTTAAATGAGCTCTTAGAACAGAATTTTTGTATTTCTTCCCGAGGCCGGGCGCTATTATGTTTACTCCTGAAGAGCGTGGACAAGCGGCAGTAGAAACCTATGATCTCGATCCGGGGAGGAACACATGAGTAAATTTTATAAAATTGTCGCCGGCCCGCTTTCGATGGTAATTATAGGCTGCGGAGTATTCGCTTTCGGAGGCTGTTCCGGCCCGGCGGCCAGACAGCCGGAAGCTGCCCAGACTCGTCTTGAGTATCCACCGGAAGTCCCGGCGGGCTATAAGGGCGAGACAGAGCGCCGCTGGGCGCGGATCTATGGCAACCACCTGTACGACCTGATAGGCGAGCGGCCTCTGGCCTGGCTGCCGGTCGGTATCCTGGAGCACCACGGGGAGCACCTGCCCTGGAGCCTGGATGGCCAGAAAGCTTATCTGGTCTGCCTGAGACTGTCGGAGAAATTGAATGGCGTGGTCCTGCCGGTCAGCCTGCTGGCCGGAGTGCACGGCGACCGCCGGCCTGAGCAGAGCGAACAGGAATACCGGGATTTCAACAAGAAGGTGGGCGATTTCATGTTCACCGAGGATTATTTTCGCCGTTTCATGCTGGAGACCTATGACGGCCTCGCCAATATCGGGTTCAAGGTGATTGTGGCCTATACCGGTCATTACCCGGAGATCCAGACTCAAATTGTCCGCGAGACCGCCGAGCAGTACAGCGCCACCGGCCGGGCGACAGTCATTCCGTTCTGGGAGCCGCTGGCCTGCGGAGCGGGAGATCACGGGGCCAAGTGGGAGTCCTCGATCTGGGAGGCCCTGGCGCCCGGCGGGGTGCGGATGAAGGCGATTGTCGATGAAGAAACCGGCCGGAGCGGCTACTACCGAGGCCAGGAAATACGCAGCCAGATTTCCCGCGAGTTCGGCGAAAAGGCCCTGGATATGGTGGAAAACTACCTGACACAAAAGATCGATGAGGCCTTTGCCGGACAGGAAACTAATAAACATTAAGGAGAGAGAAATATGGCGGTACGAAACAGAATATGGCTGATCCTGCTGATCACTTGCCTTTCCTGCGCGACCGACAAATCAGGGGAGTTATCCCAAGGGCCGGCGACTTTCCCGATCCGTTTCGCCGCGCCGGGAGGCGAGCTGGAATCCGGACTGGACATGCTTTATGTCCGCTCGCCCTGGGACAGCACACAATACATGGCGCTGGATTTCCCGGAGCACTGCTGGGGCAAAAATTTCAGCGGCCTGAGCACGGATGCCCGCGGTACGGCCCGGCCCAACCGCTGGCAATTCAATGGAGATTCCACACGGGCCGAATATACTGTCACCGCGCAGGATGGCAGCCTTTTCCGGGCGACTGCCCGGGCCGATTCGATGGCGGTAGGGCTGGAGCTGGAGATAGAAAATCGGACCGCCCTTCCGATAACCGAGATCCGGATCCTGATCTGCACGCGGCCTCACAGGATGAGTGCTTTTCTGGATACGAATTTCGTGTTGACTGAGGTGGCGGTCGAGGGCCGGCCGCTGGCTTTTGGAAGGGATACTCATTTCAACGGGACATTACCCGAGCGGATGCCGCCGGCCTGGGTGATGAACTTGAAAGGGGGGATAGACAACCGGACAGTGGATGACATGGGCTGGTTCAGCGAGGACTGGGGCCGCCGTCAGTTCAGGCTGGTCGAGGAGGAGGCTGAGCCGGCGCTGATCGGTGTCCATGCCAGGGAGGATGAGCAGCACTGGTTGGCCACGATCTGGGAGCCCTCGCGGGTGCTGTTCAGCAACCCGCATATCCCCTGCATCCACTCCGACCCGGTGCCGCCCGACTGCCCGCCAGGTGAAACGACCAGAGCCAACGGGATCGTTTTCTTCCATCAGGGCAATTTCCAGTCCCTGATCACCCTGGCCGAATCCTGTCGCGACGGGCATAGAAAAAAGTAAGCCGGATGGATCAAATTTGATCTGTGAGAAAGACTTTCGGAGCAGACACTGTCCGGTCGCTGGGGCTGGAAGCACGGGAAGGGTGATTTTATGCGGAACCGCGCAGCACGACCGAATTAAAAAGGAGAAATATCATGGGCCGAATCACGATAACAGCGGGGATCTTGGCAGCCGCTATGGGTTGTAGTCTCACCCGGCCGTTTGAGGTATCCGGATCGCAGGCCCGGCCGATCAAACTGGGCACATACACGGAGATGAGGGAACACGGCGTGAGAGACCTGTTCATTCACTCCCCCTGGGAACCGGAGAAGTTTGCTTCGCTCAGCCTGCCGGAACACTGCTGGGGGCATGATCTGCCCAACACCAGCCACGACAACCCAATTCCCATGAGCTCTCCCTGGCGGATCGGGCCGGACTCCTCATCTGCTGTCTTTGAGTACGAGCCTCGTCCGGGAGTACTGTACAGAGCCCGCGCTCATGCCGATTCGATTGCGGTGCGGCTCGAGGTGGGGATTGTAAACCGTACAGCCGAGCCGATAAAAGATATCCGTACCTTGATCTGCCTCAAGCCGGACCAGTCGCAGGCCCTGACGCGCCGGCCTGATGCGCTGTCCGAGTTCCGCGACACCAGCTTCTCCAATACCTGGATTGCCGTCGCTGGAAAACCGGTCCAGCTCGGAATTGGAACTCACTACACCGGCGACCTGCCGGACCGGGGCTGGAAGGACCTGCGGACCAATATCAACTGGGGGGTGAATGTCAAGGGCGGCCGCGATAACCGGACTATCGAGGATATCAACTGGTTCAGGGGCAACAGTCCGGGCAGAATTGTGGAGGAGGTGGCCGATCCGCCGCTGATCGCTATCCACTCCAGCCAGGACGAGAACCGCTGGCTGGCTACGATCTGGTGCCCGGCCCGGGTGCTGTTCTGCAACCCGCGCAACCCCTGTTTCCACTCCGACCCTGAGATACCGGACTGCCCGGCCGGGGATTCGGTGAGCGTGAAAGGGATAATATTCTTCCACGAGGGCCCGTTCGAATCGCTGCTTGAACGCAGTCGCGCCTGGATCAAAGAGCAATAAAAACAGGGGTCACGAGAATAGCGACCCCTGTTCAGCTTAAATTGTCCGGCTCTCTATTTCGGCCCGGTCAGCGCTCCAGGGCGGGCAGCTTGATATCGTTACGGCGGGCCTGCAGCAACACCTGGCGGGTGTCGCCCAGCGGCCAGGGCCAGGGACAGGCCGGCGGATAATTCAGGTCGATATCGGCGACAGCCACTCCGGGCCGCTCCTTGGCCTCGGCCAGCAGGGTCCCCCAGGGATCGTAAATCGTGCTCTCGACATCATAGCCGCAGCTTACCACATAGACGTGGTTTTCGATTGCCCGGCCCCGGATCAGGGTCGAGTTGCCGCCCCATATCGGCAGCAGGATCACCTCGGCGCCCTGTACGGAAAGCGCGCGGGCCGGATCGGCAAACCAGGAGTCCCAGCAGATCATCATTCCGATCCGGCCGAAATCGGTATCGAACACCGGGTAGGCATCCCCCTGGGCGCAACCTTGGTCGTACTCGCCCTCCGGGATATATACTTTGCGGTATTTGCCGGCAATCTCGCCGTTGCGGTCGATCAGGACCGCGGTATTGTAAAGCGCCTGCTTTTCCCGTTCCCCCAGGGCGGCGACAATGTACATTTTGTATTTGCGGGCCAGCTCGCCCAGCCTGCGGGTGGTGGGTCCCGGGATCGGCTCGGCGATATCACCGTATTCCGCAGGCCGGTTGGCCTCCTTTATCACCACTCCGCACAGGTTGATCCCCTCGCCCAGGCAGACAATGTCGCTGCCCTGTTTGCCGGCCTCTTCCACCACCTTGCAGAAATCCTCGACCGACTGGGTTGAGGCTGAATTATCGTGCGGCCGGCAGTTGACTGTCGCCAGGCGCACGTGGCGTTTGGGCGGGTCGGGGACCCGCACCAGACTGATTGCATCCCACCAGACCCGGGCCTGGGCGCAGTGGCTGAGGTACAGGCTGATTTTCACCATTCCGGCATTCGAGGGGGCCTGAAACGTGCCGCCGACTTTCTGCCAGCCATTCGCCAGATCCAGCTCCGCGGCGTAGTCCCGCTGATGTCCGATCATTGCGCCATCGGCATCCCGCCATTCCAGCGCGGCGAAAACCGTCTGGTGGGTGAAATCGACCCCCTGGGCCAGGAACGCGGCCTCGAAACGGTAGTGCCCGCCCCCGCCGATTCCCTTGACCACTTTGCTCCAACTGCCCCGCACCACGCTGTTCGAGGCGCCGTACATCCCCAGGCTGCCCGGACCGCCCAGGCTGGGTCTTTCGGCGACGAAAAATTCCGGGCTGATTTCCGCGCGACGGCTTTCGCGCTGCCATCCGGATTCTCCGCTGAATGTATCCTCCCGGAGCAGGACCTGCTCCTCCGCGGGAAAGGCCGGCGAAGGCTCCAAAAGAGCGACAGCGGCCAGGAGAATAAAACCGATTGCGGGAATCCCGGGTAAAATCGCGCTGATACGCCTGGACCATTTACCTGAGAAAATGTAACTGTTGTCGTAATGCATCTCTCGCGCTCCTTTCAGCTCTGCGCCGCAATCAGCTCCCGGATACGCTACGCGGCAGCGGTGATCGAGTCCTTACCGGTCGAAGGTTCAATAAGCTTAATTCAATTTCATAGAGATAAAAATTTTGAAACCGTCAGCCGCTTCGGGTTGTCTTAATAATTGGAAGCAGCATTCAAACCCCGACAATAATACACAGGAGACTGCAATGAACGCCAATGAAATGATCAAGTTCGCCGGTAATGCGACAGTGGCTCTGGTGGTTTACTTCACGCTGATCAGCGTGTCGCTGATGATCTGAATGACCGGGAAGCCAATGGAAAAGGCCGCTGAAAAGCGGCCTTTTTTTGTTCCGCAAGATCCTGAGCATAATCAGAGCGGATTCCCGGGCCGGCTGGAGCTTAAAGAGGCTTAATCCGGATATTCCGGTAATCGACGCCGGTGTCGTGGCTCTGCACGCCGATATGCCCCGAGCGCGGCCTGGCGCTCAGGGGGGTCAGGCCGCCCTCACCGGAAGTATGCTCTTCCAGGTTGGCCCGCACCACTTCTTTGCTGTTCAAGTTCACTATCACCAGCGCTCCCCGGCAGGTAATCTCATAATGGTTCCATTGGCCCGGTGGATTGGCCGCGCCCTGTTTGGCCGCCACCTGGTAGTAGATGCTGCCGGTATGCTGGGCCGGTTTGATATTCCGGTGCTGTTCGGCGTTGTCATCCAGGATCTGGATTTCCATCCCGGTCTCGGAAACATGAGTGTCGGAAGGATAGCGCAGACCGACTCCGCTGTTGCCGGCTTCCGGGATACGCCAGTCCAGGCTGAGGATGAAATCTGCGTACTCCTTATCGGTGGTCAGCCAGCCGCCTCCCGGGGCGATACAACTCAATATGCCATCCGCGGCTTTCCAGGACTCGATCTTTCCGCCCTCGGCGTGCCAGCCCGCGAGACTTTTCCCATCGAAAAGCGAAACCGTATCCTCTGCCTTGCAATTCCGGGGGCTATAAACAGCGAACAGGGCAACCAGCAAAAATGCATTCAGGACCGGCAAGGTTTCTGACATTCAATGCTCCGGTAAGGTGTGGGAAAGGATTGTGTTCCTGCAAAATTATTGCTTCGTATGCCGGCAAACAAGCTGGTACTTCAGTCCCAGGCTCCGGCTTTTTTGAGCAGGTTAATAATGTCCCGGCGCTTGTAATGCCGGGCGACAATCAGCGCGGTATTGCCCTGGTTGTCCTTGTGGTTCAGATCGAGATTCAAGTCGAGCAGCTGGTCGATAATTGACAAATAGCCGTTGTGACGGTAGGACCAGAAACAGCCCCGGGCGGCGTTCATCAGAGCCGTTTTACCGGAATTGTCTTTCAGGTCGGGGTCCGCGCCGGCTTCCAGCAGGAGAGTGAAAGTTTCTTTCAGTCCCCGGAAAGCTGCCGACATCAGCGCCGTGCGGCCTTTTTCGCCCTGGTGGTTGACATCCGCGCCTTTGGCGATCAAAGCCTTCAGCACGGGCAGGCGGTCGGTTTCCTGGAGGGTTCCGCCGCCGCTTCTGACCGAAACCATCAGGGCCGTGCGCCCATGACGGTCGGCGGCGTTGACCTCGGCGCCCGCTTCGAGCAGGAGTGCCACCTTTTCGAAGGTTTTGGCAATGCCGATCGAGGCCATGCGAGTGGCCCAGGTCGTGGCAAAGATCAGGGCGGTGGCGCCATCCCTGTCCCTGGCATTGACCGCGGCCCCGGATTTCAACAGCAGTTCCATCACCGGCGCATTGCCTTTTTTTGCCGCCGCCATCAGCGCCGTCTCACCCTGCGGCGTCGCCAGATTCGCATCCGCCCCGGCCTTGAGCAGCGCAGTCAGTATCCCGTTCTGCCCCTCCTCGGCTGCGGCTAGCAAGGCGGTCCGGCCCTGGTCGTCCGGCTGGTTCACGTTCAGCCCCTTTTCCAGCAAGCCCTTGGCCCTGGCGAGCTGCCCCTCGGCTATGGCATGGAAGAGTTTGGTTAGTTTGCTCTCGAAAAACATATATTCACGGCCCGCTTGTTTATAATTTTAATAAACAGTACAGTTTAGCACCTTTAAGGCTTCACGGTCAAGAGCCGGAGACAAGTATTTCGCCTCTCCGGCGCCGGACCTGTTTCCCCATGCCCGCCGAAAATTCCACCGGGATTTATAACCCGCCACCGTATATCATAAAAAGCCCCGGTCAGCCCGTTTTGCGGATAACCAGGCGGTTGCCTTGCTTGCTTAGAAGCATAAACTTATAGAAAGTTACGTGTCCGGTGTGGTCGGCCCGGGCTTTTTTGCGCAGCAGCTCTTTGCCTTCAAGGCTCTGCTCTATCAGCACAATTTCCTCATCTGGTTTCAAAGCAAAGCGCTGAACCCTACGGGGCGTAATATCCACTATCGCCGGCAGTTTCGGCTTTCCAGCAGCTAAAAAGACTGTAAGAGCATATTCGGAAGGCTCATCAGTGAGGTCTTTCCACTCCAGCCCGAAATTCCGGTAGCCGATCAGGTCGCCCTGGGAGGAATCGCCTTCTCCCGGATCGCTGTCCAGGGAGTAATTGCTGAAAGCGGGGAAGCTTTCTCCGAGGCTGAAATAGAAGAGAGTCTGCGGGTCCATCCATTTCTTGAACCAGGGGTCCGCATTGTCCATGCAGTCGGCATGGGTTAAATTGTCCCAGGCGGCCATGAAACCCTGGCGGGATTCGTTCAGAGCCCGGTAGTAACGCGGGTTGGGCCGCCAGGGGATCGAGCCGTCCCGGCGGGCATTGGAGATTACCAGGAACGGCAAATCCAGGCCCTTTTCCTCGGCCTCTTGCAGCACGCTCCGGGAATCCATGCGCTCGCGCAGGATTACGCCCTCGCTGTCGTTCCGATCCAGCGGGCCGCAGACCGCGGTTAGCCGCTTTTCGCTGCCGCCCCAATCCGCGCCGAAATAGCCCACCAATGGGACCGCCGCCATGACCGCGGAGAACAGCTCGGGGTGCCGCAGTCCCCAGGACAGGCCGCCGCAGCCGCCCATCGAGCCGCCCTCGAGCACCACGCGCTGGCTGTCGGGCCGGAAATAAGACTGGGCCCAGGCGAGGATCCAGCGGTTTTTCCTCTCGGTATAATTGACCGGCGTGCCGGTGTCCATAAGCTGACGGTCATAGATATGGTCATTGTAGCCGTACCAGAAAGTGTCGATGGCCGGCGAGAAATGGTCGCGCGCATCCCAGGACTCGCTCAGGGTGCGGCCCACCCAGGTCCGGTCGGTCGGAGCGATACGCAGGTATTTCTCTTTCATGACCGTCTGGAATTTGAATGGCAGGCCCTCGCGCCAGCCCATCTCCCGGTCGCCGAAAACGAGCCAGGTGACCGGCTCGGAACCGCCGCGGCCGTGAAGGCTGAACATGGCGGGCAGGCCAGCGGCCGCTCCCGGCTCGGGCTTGTCGGCAGGATCGCCAAGCCAGATCGGCTGGATGGGCATCGGCTTCTGGCTGAGCGGCTCCTCGAGCGTGTTCATTCCGCGCATGATATCCCGGTTCTCGACTCCGCCGACAGTCATCGTGACTGCATACCAGGCCTGGGCCGGCTCTCCCTCCCTGACAGTATGCACGAACAAACCCCCGGCGGGATCGAGCGGCTCTCCGCCTTCCCGGATCAGGAATCCCGCGGGCGAAGTCACCGCCCTGGAAAAATAAGTCAGCGAATCCTGCCACCAGTCGCGCGCGGAATGCGCCTCGATCCTTTCGGCCAGCCGGACAGTTTTCTCCAGATTGCGCCGCCTGATCCGCGAATCGCCGAGGTAAACATTGAAAGTGCCGCCATGCTCGCCCGGGGGCTCGCGCCAGGTGAGAAAAACCTGACCCTGGCGGAACTCGGCTTTCAGTCCGCTGACCGCCGGAACCGGCCGTGCCTTACAGGAGAGAGTAAACAGTATTAACGGCAGCAGGACTGCAGATAGAGATAATTTCCGGGTGATCACTTCCCATATCCTTTCCTGAAAAAACAAAACCAGTTCCCCGGTAGGCCTGCCGGGAGGCTCCAGCTTGCGGATCGCTTTCAATAGTAATTCATTCGGCGGGAAAGAGCAAACAGCGGAAAGCCTGGGAAGGCAAGAGAACGATGGCTAATTGTCCGGCCGGCTTAAATAAGCGCGGTCATCATCCGGCCTATAAAATCTATTTCATCGCGGTTGACCCCGTGGTCCACGCCGGGATAGAGCCGGAAGGTAACCTGTGCGCCAAGGGACTCGAATACGTCGGCGGTTTCCTCCAGCCGGGCGCGGGGGATGTGCGGATCGTTTTCGCTGCAGCCCAGGAATAGCGGGGTGCCCTCGAGCGTGCCGCTGTAAGAGTACACGGTGCCCGGCGGCCCGATCAGCCCGCCGCTTAAACCCACGACTCCACCGAATCTGCTCCCCCGACGAGCTGCATACTCGAGGCCCATGCAGGCCCCCTGGGAAAACCCGAGGATAATCAGCTTATCGGCTGGAATGCCCTGTGCTTCTACACGCTCGATCAGCTCGCCCACGGCTTTCAGGCTCGAGTCGATCCAGAGCCGGTTTTTCTCCAGCGGCTCCAGGAAGCTGAACGGGTACCAGGAGTTATCTGCGGCCTGAGGCGCAAGGTAGGTGAAGCCGGGCCGCTGGAGTGCCTCGGCCAGCGACAGGATGCCTTGCGCGGTTCCTCCGCGGCCGTGAAGCATAAGCATTGCCGCGCGGGCCATTTCGAGGGGCATTCCGGTGCTCAGCGGGTTGAGGTCCTGATACGGGTTTTCCGTCCCTTTCATGGCTGCGCTCCGCTCTTGTTGAATTCCGGGACAGCTACCGGCTCCAGGAACCGCTCGATAGTCTCGCGCTGCGCCTCGAGAAAGCGGGGGAGTTTCAGCTCCGTGCCGAGCCTGTCGGCCGGTTCATCGACCATGAATCCGGGCGGGTCGGTGGCGATCTCGAAGAGTATCCGGCCCGGCTCGCGGAAATAGACCGAGCGGAAGTAATTGCGGTCGAGCACCGGAGAGAGGGCATAGCCCTCCCGCTCTAGCGTGCCGCGAAGCTCGAGCTGGGTCCGGTCGTCCGGCGTGCGCCAGGCGATATGGTGGACCGCTCCCAAGCCGACTATGCCGTAACGGCCCTCCGCCTGCTCCAGGATATCGACCAGCCGCCCCGGGCCGCCGGAGGCGGAGATATAGCGCCGTCGGTTGCCCTCGGCGGCCATAGGCCTTAGCTCCAGCCCCCCGATGAGCAATTGTTCGGTGGGCTGATGGTTTCGGACAGTCAGGGTCGCGCTGTAGATGCCGCGGATTGCATAATCCCGGGAGACCGGCCCGTATTCCCAGAGCTTCCCGGAGACCTCCGCCGTCTCGACAAGCTCCAGCTGCAGGCCGTCCGGGTCCTGGAAAGCGACAGCACGCTCCCCGAACCGCTCGAAGGGTCCGTGCACCTCGATGGAATGTGTCCCGAGTCTTTGAATCCAGTACTCCAGTGCGCCCGCGGGAACGCTCCAGCTCACCGCGCTTACCAACCCGGCCCCGGGACTTAATCGGTAGCTGTTCGCCCCGACCGGGAAAAAGGTGAGGACCGTGCCCGGCGACCCCTCGGCGTCCCCATAATAAAAATGGTAAGTCTGCGGATCATCGTAGTTGACCGTTTTTTTCAGCAGGCGCAGGCCCAGGAAACCGGCGTAAAAATCGAAGTTTTCCTGCGGATCACCGGCCAGCGCAGTTATATGATGAATACCGAGGATTTTTTTACCCATTGTCCTGCTCCTTAACTATTCAAGGCGACTCTCCCAATTGATCCGCGGCCTGATCCAGAACTATAAACAGCGACCGTCGGCTGCGATTATCCACAGTGCGGGAACGGTGCCCCTTACCCGTGGTGTCCTCCACCAGCAGGATATCCCCGCCCCGGAACCTCCGCTTCTCACCATCGCTGACCTCGATTTCGATCTCCCCGTCCAGCAGCACCACGTACTGGCGCTGCGGAGCAGTGTGCCAGTCATAATTATAGGTCGCCTCGTTTTCACGGAACATCACGCCGCGGGCCGGCACGGATTTCGAGAGACGGCCAATTTCGCCTTTGTCGAACAGTTCGATTTCTTCCTCGTCGAAATGGCTCTCCCCATCCGGGCTAGTGAATATGCGGGTCACTTTCAGCATTTCTTTGCCTCTTTTTCCCGTTCGTTCAACTCGACAGCCTCCCTGATCCAGCGGCTGAAAATATTTGCACGGATATCCCCGGAGCGCCTGATCTTCACGTGACGCAGGCCCTTGCCGGTCCCTTCGAGCAGATTCTCGGGGTCGGTTAGGCTGGCTCCCTTGTAAAAACCGAAAGTGAGGTGGGCTTTCGCCGGCCGGATGTAGCAAAGCATACTGTTCTGCGTATAGCAGGGGAAGCCCCACTTGATCTCCTCCCGGGCTTGCGGCGCGGCAGTTTTCACGATTGCCCGGAGACTGGCTGCCAGCTTTCCCAGCGGCGCGGGAATGCACCCGAAAAACTGTTCGACCCCTGCATTGGTGTTCTCGCTTCCAGCCATAAAAACTCTCCTGGTCCAATATGTACAATAACCTCCAGATTTACAACAGCCGCGCTGGATCTTGCACCCTAAGCCGGCAGGCCGGACTTAGTGCCCCACGCTCCATAATGGACCAGTTCATCCAGCGCTTTCCTGCTCCGCGGAGCGGTTTCGGCCTGACGGAGGCTCTCGGGTAACTGCCCGATATCGCCCAGATAACCCACGGTCACCATTGCCACGGGGTCGTAACCCGCGGGAAGTCCCAGGTTTTCCCGCGCCTTGTCCGAGGAAAATCCAGCCATCTGGTGCACGTAAAGTCCCAGCGCCGAGGCTTGCAGCGTAAAATTACCCATCGCCAGGCCGACATCGTGCCAGGCATGACGGTTAGGCTTCCCGTTATGGGCGAATGTGCCGCAGGCGACAGTCAGCATGAGCAGCGGAGCGTTTTTCACCCAGAGCTGGTTCTTTTCCACCAGGCAGTCGAAGAGCCGGTTGAAATTTTCCTTGTCCTCCCGGGCAGCGTAGATGAAGCGCCAAGGCTGCTCGTTGAAACAGGAGGCAGCCCAGCGGGCCGCCTCGAATAGTTCGCGCAGTTTTTCCGGTTCCACCGGCCGGGTGGAATACGCGCGCGGGCTTCTTCTTTTTTCAATCAGCTCGTGCATTCTGTCCTCCTTATATAGCGTAGCGAAAATAAGTGTATATACACCTAAATGGAGAAAAAATTTTGTGAGCCTCAGCTCCTCAGCTTGTCCAGCAGAAAATTCATTTTCATGGCTTCCTCCCGGGTCACAGTTTCGAACAGCTTCTCCAGCTTGTTGGTCTCACTGTCGATTTGTTTAAGCAAATCCAGTCCCGCCCCGGTGATCAGCAGGTCGACCGCCCGGCGATCTTGATCGCAGACAGTCCTTTCCACCAGGCCTTTCCTGCGCAGCTTCTCGACCAGCCGGGAAGCATTGGACATCCGGTTGATCATTCGATCCCGGACCAAGTTGACAGTGGCAGGCGCGGGGTGCTGGCCCCGCAGGATCCGCAGGACATTGTACTGCTCCGGAGAAATGCCGAAAGGCTTTAAAAAGCGCAAAACATGGCTATTAATCCAATTGCTGGTAAACGAAATGTTAATAATCAGCTTTTGCCGCTCGCTGCGGAATTTGTTTTGCCTGATTTCATCTTCTATTCTCATTTTACTCTCCGTCCGGGTTCCTGTTATAATATATGTAGAGACATTAAATGTGTCAACTCCTAATATTTATTTCTGTGAACCGCGGTTCATTTGCGGTTCGAGCGGGATGAAATATCTTGGCCGCAAAAACGGGGATGGATATATTCGAGGCGCTGGTTCGATCATTTTTGTACGAATATTCGAGGAGGGAAAATGAGTGATAACAAGAAAACCGGTGAGATGGGCCGTCGCGGTTTCCTTTCCAGTGTTTCCGGCGCCGCGGCGGTGCTGGCCGCCGCTCCTGCTGCGGCAATCGAGAGTACCCTAGCGAAAGGGACTCTTACCACCGGCGAGGTGCACAAGTATCTCAATTCGCTGGACGGCGGCTGGGTAGACTGGACTAAGACCTGCGACACTTTCAAGTCCGGTTCTCCGGATGAGATTGTGCGCGGGATCGCAGTGGGCTGGATGTCCTATACCTGGGCGTTGAAAAAAGCGGCCGATATGAGTTGCAACCTGTTCGTGACCCACGAGCCGACTTATTATAACCACTGGGACACCGATGAAAAGATTTTCCGTTTCGAGCAGGTCCGTGCCAAGAAAGCCCTGATCGAGGAAAAGAAGCTGACCATTATCCGCTGTCACGATGTCTGGGACCAGTACGCGAAGATCGGCATCCCGACCGCCTGGGGCAAGCTGCTGGAGCTGGAGGGGCCGATTGATGGGAGCGGGTACTATTATGTGTACGATGGCGGCGGAGCCTCGGCCGGCGATATTGCGAGGCGGCTGGCCGGGAGGGTGGCCGGGTTCGGACAACCCGGTGTACAGTTTATCGGGCCGGAGGATAAGTCAGTCTGGCGGATAGTGCTGGGCACGGGCGCGATTACCCCGATGTTCCATTTCATCGAGGAGCTGAAAGCGGACATGGCGCTCTGTTCGGATGACGGGTTCACCTACTGGCGGGACGGCGCGTTCGCGATCGATACGGGGTTCCCGGTGGCAATTTTCAATCATCCGGTCACAGAGGAGCATGGCCTGAGACTGCTGGCCGGACACCTGGCCGAGAAATTCCCCCAGGTCCCGGTCCATCACATACC
>Ga0156185_1121_pt2 | contig 25736 bp, 29 predicted proteins | sample RifCSPlowO2_12_FD_107838 | JGI IMG/M metagenome (GOLD analysis project Ga0156185, IMG submission 107838) | Candidatus Glassbacteria bacterium RIFCSPLOWO2_12_FULL_58_11 | reverse complement strand
CGGTGGTCGCCAATGAAAAGCTGAAAGAACGCCTGGCCGCTTTATCCGGGCTGGGAGACGCCGCCACGGAGGACCTTGCCCTGATCAGCGCGGGCAACAGTTTTACTTTCAGCGCCCTGGAAGGCGGCCTGGCCACTTTCGCAACCGTGTCGCTGCGGAGCGCCGGAGCGGAGGCCGATATCCGGCCGGTGATTTGCATCCTGCAGCAGGGCCGCTGGCTGCCGCTGGAGACGGTTTACGATCCGGCTGCCGGGATTTACAGCGCCCGGACCGGCGAGCTGGGCACTTTCAGCTTGCGGGCGGCCGGCTATTCAACCACCGATCTGCCGAAAGCGGCTGGATATTCACTGGCCCAGAACGCGCCTAATCCGTTCAACCCCTCGACTTTTATTACTTTCAGCGTGCCGGGAAGCGGACCGGCGGAAAACCTGTCAATCAAAATTTACAATCTGCGCGGCAGCCTGGTCCGTACTCTTGTCGAGGGCCCCCAGGCGGCGGGAATCCATACGGTGCAATGGACAGGCCAGGCCGATGACGGCCGGGACTTGCCGAGCGGCGTCTATTTCTACCGGATGACCGCCCCGGGGATGACTGTCACCCGGAAAATGGTACTGTTGCGCTGAAATCGAGAGCAGAATCCTATCAAAGGGAAAGCTTTAAAATTATGAAGAAAGTTTTTATCACATTCGTGCTCTGCCTGATCGCCTGCAGCTGCAGCACACCGTCCGCGCCGGATTACGACCCCCAGCCGGCTTATCTCGCCGACGTATCCAATGCCTGGGGATTGTTCAGCGGCGGCCAATACGGGCTCTCGGCGCTTGGATTCCGCAATGCCCTGGCGATCGATGTTCAGAAGCTCTGGCCCGAGGCTTATATCGGCCTGGGCTGGAGTCTGGCCATGCAGGACTCCCTGGTCAAGGCGGTAAGCAATTTTAACAGCGCCCTGCAAAGGACGCCCAGGACCGCGAAAGACAGTGTCAACGCGCTGGCCGGACTGGGCCTGGCCTATCGGGATATCACGCCGCCTGATTTTGCGCGCGTCAGAGACAATGTGCTCGAGGCTCTGGCGGTCGATTCCCAGTTTGTCTTCGAATATAAGAGCTCGATCAACGCCGCCGACCTCGAGGCGGTTTTGGCCGAAGCCTATTTCAATCTCGGGCAAGATTCATTGGCCGCGGCGATCGCGGACCCCAACGGGACGCTCGATCCAGCCGCGGAAAACTATCAATCACAGCTCCTGACCAGGATAGATATGCTGATCACGCAAAGCAGGGAAGGTGAGTGATCGAATGAACGCGATAAAGTTATCAGCTTGCGCACTGTCGTGCGCGGCATTTCTGCTCTGGCCCCATGCCACGCTGCGGGCGGAGGGACAATCCGTCGAGAACCTTTACCTGGCGGCGGATCATGTCTCCCGCGCCGACCAGTACCTGGAAATGAACCTTTTGGATGAGGCGGAAAAGGAATACTGGCAGGCGGTCAGCCTGGACTACGATAATATCAAGGCCAGGCAGGGCCTGGGGGATGTATACCGCCGGAAACTGATGTTCGAGCGGGCGATCGAAAACTTTCAGATCGTGCTCAAGAGCCAGCCTGAAAACGTGGATATCCAGTACTTGATCAGCCTGTCGTATTACGACAATCACCAGTACGAACAGGCCCGCCTGGCTGCCCAGAAAGCCCTGCAGATGAACCCCGAGCTGGCTAAGGCAGAAAACCTGGTCCGACTGAGCGAAGCGAAAAAGCGCGAACAGGACCTCGAATTGCAGCTTCTGCGCACCAAAGAGGCGGCGGCGCTGGACAGTTTCCGTCTGATCCAGGAAGCCAAATCGAAAGGCTTTGTCGGCTATGTAGTCCCCGGCTGGTGGATGATTCAGACCGCTGAGCCCAAGACAATGTGGACCGGTTATACGGTCCTCGGAGCTACAGCCGGGTTGTTCATCGGTGGGTATATGCTGCGCAGCTCCGGCCAGAAGTTCTACGATCAGGCGGTTACCGGGTCCGACCGCCCCTTCTACCAGGACCGGGTGAACATCGGCCAGTCCCGTTACAAAGCCGGCGGCTATATGATCGATGCGGCACTGGGGGTCTTTTTCCTCAACATGGTCGACTCGTTTATACTCAAAGGCAAGATTTTCGGCGGCCGGACCCGGGTCAAGCCCAGTCTGCCGGAACGGGACCGGCATAACCCTTACTGAAACAGCTGGACGCGGGCCGTCCGAATGCTTTTCCGTCCGGGCCCGGGCAACTCTATTCGCTCCATTAAAATTACATAGCGGAATGCTGATATCAGGCCTGATTATCCCAGGCCTTTTTTATTCCCGCGGACTGGAGCGCTTAATACCCCCGAGCGTTAAGGATAATTTTTCTTTAACTGCCGGCCGGCATTTGGCATATTTCAAAGACGGCCACGGAGCTGATTGAAGGGTAAAGCCTTTAGGAAAGGTGGATGGGTTCCGCCAGATTGGAAATTCGGAATGTCCGGTTATTCGAACATGGAAAAATTGCGCGGCGCTATCCTGGCGCAGGAGACTGGAACGCTCCTGAAATCCGGTTATTGTCCATGCGAGGTGGGGCTGGCGGCCCTTTCCCCCTATCCGGTGGCCATGAGCAGCCTCGGCTTCCAGACCGTTTACCGGATTTTCAACAGCCTGCCGGAGGTGCGCTGCGAAAGGCTTTTCCTTCTCGGCCGCGGGGGGCTGGACAAGGCCGGGGAGTGGCTCTCCCTGGAAAGCGGCCGGAAGGCCGGGGAGTTCAAGGTGCTGGCCGCCTCGATCTCCTACGAGCAGGAAACACTGATGTTGCCGCGGGCGCTGGCCGCGGCCGGAATCCCGCTGTACGCGGCGGAGCGGGGGGAGGGAGCCCCTGTGGTCATCTGCGGTGGCCCGGTGATCACCGCCAACCCGGAGCCGCTGGCACCGTTTATCGATGTCTGCGCTATCGGCGACTCCGAGAGGCTGGCGCCGGATTTCGCGGCGCTGTGGCTGGAGGCCTTCAGCCGCGGCTGGCCCCGTCAGCACCTGCTCGAAGCGCTGGCCGCGCGGGAGGGCTTCTACATCCCGGCCCTCTATGAGACCCGCCCGGAGAAGGGGCCTTATCCGGTGGCGCCATTTCCGGCAAGCGGCCGGGCCCCGGCCACGGTGCGCCGGGCGGTGAACAGCCGCCTCGATCCCCCGGCCCACAGCGCGATAGTCTCGGATACCACGCATTTCAAGCGTATGTTCATGGTGGAGGTGGCCCGCGGCTGCCGCTGGAACTGCCGGTTCTGCCTGGTCTGCCGGGTGAACCGGCCTTACCGTCCGGTGCCGGCGGAGCGGGTAATCGAAGCGCTTTCCCGCGCTCCGCGGCAGGCCCGCTCCGCGGGGCTGGTAGGAGCGAACCTCTGCGACCATCCTGAGCTGGAGGCTATCCTCGAGGCCGCGGCCGCCAGGGGACTGCGGCTCGGGATCTCCTCGCTGCGCGTCGATACGGTGAGCCGCTCCCTGCTTGAGTTATTGAAAAAATGCGGTGTCGGAGGTCTGACTCTCGCCCCGGAGACAGCCAGCGCGGAGCTGCTGAGCCGGATCGGGAAACGCTACAGCCGCGAGCGCCTGTTCGAGGTAGTAGAGCTGATGTCGCGGGAGGGCTTCGAGAGCCTCAAGCTCTATTATATGATCGGCTTGCCGGGAGAGAGCCGGGCCGACCGCGAGGAGCTGGCGCGCCAGATCAGGGAGCTGGCCGCGTGCGCCGGGACCGGCATGAAGCTGAAAGTGAGCCTGAACCCGTTCGTGCCCAAGCCGCAGACCGCCTGGCAGGATGAGTCGATGTTCCGGCCCGGTGAGATCAAGGCCGCCATCCGTCAGCTCAGGCGAGACCTCTCGGGGCCGGGCGCCCGGGTAGAACTGCAGGCCGGGTCGCCGGCGGAAGCCGTGGCGCAGGCGGTTATCTCTCTGGGCGACAGAACTCTGGCCGCCCCTCTGGCCCGCGCCGCAGTGGAACCGGGAGAGAGGTTCCTGGACTGCCTGGACGAGGCGGGAGTGGAACTGGATCCGCTTTTGTACAAAAGAAAAAAGCCCGCAGAGCTGCACCCCTGGAGGGTGCTGGAATGCGAGCCTTCAATTAGTTGACCGGCAGTTTCATGGCCCGGAGCGATGTCCGGGACAGAAAGGCGGGGGGAAGAGCCGGAAAGCTTCCGGATCAGGCGGATACGGCTGCTTTTACAACTGCTTTGGCCACCTTTGCACCCTTTATGCAGCGGGTGCAGACCAGCATCCGGCGGTTGACTCCGCCGACATTGACCCGGATCCGCTGAAGGTTGGGCAAGAAACGCCGCGGGGTCCTGTTGTTGGCGTGGGATACCGAGTGGCCGCAGACCGGTTTTTTCCCGCAAATTTCACATATCTTAGCCATTGATTCTCCGTTAAAAAATAAGAAAGCTAAAAATAATATTTTTTCAGGTATTGCGCAATAATTTTATTATTAAAGGGGAGTTACTTTCCGAGGCGGGGGTTTTTATTGACTTGCGAGTTGTCGAAAATTAAATTTTCTGGCTTAATAAAGCTTTTCTCCATGACCTTTCCAGTGCGCCAATAAAAATCTATCTTTCAGAGGTGGCTCTTGGATTTAATACAGAAGATCGAATCGCGCAAGGCCGAAATTGCCATTATCGGCATGGGCTATGTGGGATTCCCGTTGGCGGTCGAATTTGCCCTGGCGGGATTTTCCGTGACCGGAATCGATCTCGACCAGAAGAAAGTCAAGGTGATCAATCACCGCGGAAGCCATATCCCGGATGTAGATCCGGCGATCGTCTCACCGCTGGTCAAGGCAGGCAAGCTGAAAGCGACGACCGATTTCGATGTGCTCCAGACCACCGATGCGCTGTCGATTTGCGTACCCACGCCGCTTAATAAAACCAAAAACCCGGATGTCTCTTTTATCCTGGCCGCCAGCGAGCAAATAAAAAAGCATCTTCATCGCGATGAGCTTGTCGTCCTGGAAAGCACCACTTACCCCGGCACGACCGAGGAGCTGATTCGGCCGATGCTGGAGGAGACCGGGCTTAAAACCGGCGTGGATTTCTATCTCGCTTTCAGCCCGGAGAGAGTGGACCCGGGAAACAAAATTTACTCGATCCGCAACACCCCCAAAGTAATCGGTGCCTGTACGCCCGAGTGCCTGCGTCACGCCACCGCCTACTATTCGCCGATCGTGGAAAAGGTGGTCGGGGTGTCGAGCACCGATGCGGCGGAAATGGTCAAGCTGCTCGAAAACACCTTCCGGGCGGTGAATATCGGCCTGGTCAACGAGGTAGCGCTGATGTGCGATGTCCTGGGGATTAATGTCTGGGAGGTCCTCCAGGCCGCGGCGACCAAGCCTTTCGGCTACATGCCGTTCATGCCCGGACCCGGCCTGGGCGGACATTGCATCCCGATCGATCCGCACTACCTGTCCTGGAAGCTGAAGAGTCTCAATTACTATGCCCGGTTTATCGAGCTGGCCGGCGAGATCAATTCCAGCATGCCGGCCTATGTCGTGCGCAAGGTGGCTGATGCCCTGAACAGCGTAGAGCGCAGCGTCAAGGGCTCGCGGATCCTGGTCCTGGGAATCGCCTACAAGAAAGACATCGATGATATCCGTGAGTCCCCGGCCCTGGATGTGGTAAAACTCCTCCAGCAGAAAGGCAGCGAGGTACAGTTCAGCGACCCCTTCGTGCCGGAATTCCGGATGAATCACAAAATCCTCTCCTGCCAGAGACTCACCCCGAAGCTGGTGGCCGGCGCGGACTGTGTGGTAATTACCACCGACCACAGCGCCTATGACTACAAGATGATTCTCAAGAATGCCAAGCTGATTGTCGATTCGCGCAACGCGTTCGGCGTGCGCGGGCTCAAGTCGAAGAAGATTATAGGACTGTAAGGAAATTTCCCTGAAAGGGGGCATGGTTGGGCAACCGGTTTATCGACAAGCTGATCTATGCCAGCCCAGAGGCCCAGTTTATCCTGATCCTGCTCGGCCTGTTTTCCGTGCTGAGCTGGATGGTCATGGGCCGGAAAATGCTGGTAATCATGCGGGCCGAGCGCGAGATGGATTTATTTTTGTCCCGCTTTCGCAAGGCGCGCGATCTGGAACAGATCCAGGAGGCCGGCAAGGGATTGGTGCGCTCCCCGGTGGCCGCGATGGTCAATGTCGCGGTGCAGGAGGTGCGGCAGCTCCGCCGGCTGATCGCCAAGAATGAGGAGCATAAGACCGCCTTCGATCCCACGGTCATGATGCGGGACAGCCTGCTGATGGCTCTCGAGCGCACCGTGGCCGAGGAGGGAGAGGGCCTGCGCAGCTACCTGGTATTTCTGGCCATTATCATCACGATCAGCCCTTTTCTCGGTCTGCTGGGAACGGTTTGGGGGATCATGATCGCCTTTCTCGATATCGCGGCCAAAGGATCGGCCAATATCTCGGTGGTGGCCCCGGGAATCGCGGATGCTCTGACCACTACGATTGCCGGGCTGTTCGTGGCGATTCCGGCGGTTGTCGGCTATAACTACCTCTCCAACCGGGTGCGCCGGATTCTCGACCGCTGCAACAATTTTTCTCTCGAGCTGGCCGGGATAATTTATAAAAGCAGCCTGAATATCTGAGCTGGGACGCGGCTTTTGAGACCGCACGGCAGTACACTGTCGCAAAGAGAAAAAATACTTTATCCGCATGACGGATTTAGCCGATGCCCAGGTTCAAAAAAGAATTCGATGACCGCCTGATGAGCGAGATCAATATCACCTCGCTGGTCGATGTGACCATGACCCTGCTGATCATTTTTATGATTTCCACCCCGTTGTTCCAGGGCGGGCTCGAGGTGGTCCTGCCGAAAACCCAGGTCGCCCAGTCGTTCACCTTTTCCGGGCTGGTGGTCACTATTTCCAAGGACCGCGGTATTTTCCTGGATGATGTGGCGGTCGCCGAAGAGGACCTACCCGATAAGCTGGCCCAGCAATATGTGACCAGCAAGACCAAGGCGGTGTATGTGCGCGCGGATGAGGATATCGCCTACCGTAAAGTGATGCTGGTGATTGGATCGATCCGCCAGGCGGGTTTCGAGGCCATCGGCCTGGTGTCGGAGCCGGTATCTGGCGGGCTGCGCAGGCGCTGAAAAAACACTAATTGGAAGCCTCGGCTTTCATTACCGGCGGGGATAAATGCGCAAAGCCTTTATCATATCGCTCTCAGCCCATTTCGCGCTGATGCTCTCTCTCTGGACTACCTGCAGCAAGGAAATCCGGTATATCAATATACCGCAGGTCTACCAGGTGCAATTGATCGCCATGCCGGAGGCGGAGCCGGCCCCGCCCGAGGAGACCGCGCCGGAAGTCCAGGCGGAGACCATACCGCCGCCGCCGGAGCAGAAGAAGAAGCTCAGGCCGAAGAAAAAAGAGGCCGAGACAGCCAAGACTACGGCTCCGCAGGTGAATTCGAACAAGCAGGGCCAGTCCAGCCAGGCCCTTTCCGGCGTGCGCAGCGAGGAGCAGTTCGAGTATCCCTGGTATCTGCGGCTGATGATCGACAAGATCAGCCGCAACTGGCGCAACCCGTACAACGAAACGGCCGAGGCGACCATATATTTCCGGGTGTTGCGGGATGGCACGATAACCGACTCCCGGGTGGAGCAATCCAGCGGGATTCCCTCATTCGACCGGGCCGCCCTGCGCGCGGTGGTCAATTCCAGCCCACTGGTCCCCCTGCCGCCGGATTACACGGATGCGCAACTGACGGTCCATATCGATTTCGTTTTCAATCCTATGTGAAAGGGAGTATCTTGCTCAAGCTGTTCGGTTCCGTCCTGCTTTCCGGCGCGCTCTTCCTTCCCCTGGCGCTCTTCGCCCAGGCCCCTCCCAGCGAGCTTCCGCGCGGTGAAATCTATACCCGGATCACTTCTAGCCGGATTCATAAATATAAGGTAGTGATTGCCGGCATGCCGGTCGAAACTCCGGGGTTGGCGGACAGCGCCGGATCCTTGCAGAGTATCCGGGAAATTGTCATGGATGACCTGGAGTATTCGCTGCGTTTCGATCTGATCAACCGCAGGCTCGATGAGCTGAGTATCGCCGCCCTGAATTCAGCCAAGGGCTCGGTGGATTTCAAGGGCTGGCAATCCACCGGAGCTGAGTACCTGGTCTCCGGCTCGTTTGCCCGGGTCGAGAAAAATGTGACGGCCGAGATCCGGGTCTACGACCTGGGGCTGGAGGACCTGGTTTTCCTCAAGAGCTATGTCCTGGATCTTTCGCATCCACGGATTCAGGCCCACCGTATTTCGGATGATGTAGTACTGAATGTCACCGGCGAGCGGGGGATCGCCTCGACCCGCATGGCCTTCATCCGGGAGACCGCTCCGCGGGTCAGCGAAGTGTTTTGCTGCGATTACGATGGATACGAGGTGGCCCGCTTGACCGGCAATAATTCGGTGACCAAGCTGCCGACCTGGAATCCGGATGGTACCCGGATCGCCTTTACCGGCTTTACCGGCCTGGTGACCGATCCGGACCTCTACATGATCGACGTGGCCAGCCGGAAAATCAGTGTTCTCCAGGCCGCCAAGGGAGTGGACATGGCGGCAAGCTGGTGCGAACGCAACGGTTTCCTGGCCTTTTCGAGCGGTTTCAGCGGCAACCAGGAAATCTATTTCCTACGGCCCGGGGAATCCAAGCCCCAGCGGCTGACCTTCAGTTTTGCAATGGATTTCGAGCCCTCCTGGTCGCCCAACGGCGAGGAACTGGCTTTCGCCAGCACGCGGGCCGGCAATCCCCACATCTTTATCATGGGCGCGGACGGCCTCAATGTGCGCCGGCTTACCTTTGAAAGCCGCAACACCTCGCCCCGCTGGCGGCCGCTGCCTTACGGAGATAAAATCCTGCTGACCAGCGAGATCGGCAGCGCCTTCCAGATCGCGATTATCGACACCAACGGCGACAATTTTATCCAGCTTACCACCGATGGCGAAAACCGCGACGCCTCCTGGAGCCCCGACGGCCTGCACATTGTTTTTGCCTCGGACCGCCGGGGGGGAAGGGGCCGCTTCGAGATCTACTCGATGGACTGGGACGGCAACTCCCAGAGGCCGCTGAACAAGAATTTCACCGGAGGCCGGGAGCCCTTCTGGTCTCCCTTTATGAGCCGCTGATCTAACCTGGTGGCAGGTGGTGAATGGCCTGCCGTGCCACTGTAGCGATAAGCTTGTACCGGATGGAGAATCTTCCCGCCCGGACGCTAGGCGTGCGATTGATCTTTGACACCTGAAATTTCACCTGATTATCCGGGCTAAGTGATGCCAATTTTTTAAAAAAACGAGGCTGGTTTCCGCCTCAAACCTAAAGAACCTGGCAGGTCCGGCGAAGGATAAAAATATTTGTCCTGAGCCTTAATCTGAGAATCATCCTAAAAGCCGTGCGCAAAAAGTGTTTGATTTTTTTGTAGAAGTAAATTATCTTGACAATGATCGAGTTTTGTGTATAATCATTCATGCGTCAAATGGTCGTTCAGCGTCATTCCGGCCAATTCTGCGAATAGTTTCTTTTGCGGAACAGCATCTTTCTGCTTTTTCCGTTATAACCTCAAATTTTGGGGGTGATTAAGTGAAAAAGAAGTATCTAATGCTGCCGTTGTCGCTCATCGCGGTCATAGCTGTTGTGGGTTGTCATAAAAAAGAAGTGGCACCCCCGCCTCCACCCCCGCCGCCGGTTGTTGAGAAGAAGCCGGAACCGCCCGCAAAGGCCGATAGCACGGCTATCTGGGCCAGGCAACGCGCCGAAAAGCTTGCCCGGGCCAAGAGTGAAATAGCAGAGATGAAAATTTTCTTCGATTACGACAAAAGCGAGATCAAACCCGAGGCCCGCACCGTGCTGATGGGGATCGCGGACAAGCTTAAGGAGTACTCCGATATTACGATCCGCATCGAGGGCAACTGTGATGAGCGCGGCACCGCGGCTTATAACCTGGCTCTCGGCGAGCGCCGGGCCAATGCCGCAATGCAGTTTTTGACGGACTCCGGAGTTGCCGGCAGTCGTATCGAAACCAAGAGCTGGGGTGAAGAGCGGCCGGTCTGCCAGGATCATCAGGAATCCTGCTGGTCCCAGAACAGAAGAGACGAATTCTTCACCAATTGATTTGGTTTCAAGCGAAGCTTTACAATCAGCAAATGATTGAGAGATAGTAATACGGCAAAAGAGGCCCTTCCTAGTGAATCGGGCCTCTTTTGCCGTAACCTTGCCTCGGGCACGCCCCGGCACTGCGCCAGTCATGCGTATCAGCCTCGATTGGGCTCCAAATTGCCGGCATCCGATCATTCCTTCAGGTCCGGACAATTTAATGCGTGACTCAATGATCGAGCGGGACTTAGAGCTCAGCCTTTTCGGCCGGTACCTCCGGCTCGGCCTGGCGGCCTTCCTTTCGGTAATACTGGCGTCCTTCAGCGCCGGCTGCGGCGGAGCCGCGACCGAACAGATGCAGATTCTGCGCTCGGAGGTGTTCAGCCTCAAGCAGGACCAGCGCCAGCTCCAGCATCAGGTCACCGCGCTCGATAGTCTGCTGCGTTCTAAGGTCGAGGGGCTGGGCGGTTTCAACGCGGATTTAAATGCCGATCTCCGCTCCCTCAAAGAGCGCCTGTCGATTATCGAGCAGCGAATTAATGATACAGACAGCCGCCTGGTACGTTTACAAAGTGACCTCGATTCCCGGAAGTCATCCGCCGCTCAAGACCAGGCGCAGGACAAGAGCCGGCCGGAAAAGATCGCCCCGCAGGATGTTTTCGATCTGGCTTACAAGGATTATACTTCCTCCAATTACCAGATGGCAATCGAGGGCTTTACGGATTTCCTCCAGCGCTACCCGGATTCTCCCTCCGTGGCCGAGGCGTATTTTTACAGCGGGGGCAGCTACCAGGCGCTGAAGAAATATGAGGAAGCGATCAAAAGCTACAGTGTGATCGCCGCAAAATATCCGGATTCGCGGCTGCACCCGGATGCGCTGTTCCGGATTGGGGAATGCCTGATCAAGCTGGGCGATAAATCACGCGGAGAGACCTATTACCAGGCAGTGATTCAGAAATTTCCCGATTCCGATGCCGCAGCCGCCGCACGCGCCAGATTGAATCCGTAAAGATGAAATGTCCATATTGCAACCACTTAGAGAGCAGGGTAGTAGATTCACGCTCGGTGAAAGATGGCTCGCTTATCCGCCGCCGCCGGGAGTGCGAAAACTGCAAGAGGCGCTTTACCACCTACGAGTATGTCGAAACAATCCCCCTGATGGTAATCAAGAACGATGGGCGCCGGGAGCCGTATAACCGGGAAAAGCTCAAATTGGGCTTGATTACCTCCTGCAAGAAACGCCCTGTCAGGATGGACGAGATCGACAGCCTGATACTCAGAGTCGAGAAGATGATCGACCGGCTGAATGTCAGCGAGGTCCCCAGCAAGCTGCTGGGCGAAGAGGTGATCAAGAATCTCAAGGCTCTGGACCCGGTGGCCTATGTGCGTTTTGCTTCGGTGTATTACCGTTTCGAGGCGGTATCCGAGTTCGAAAAGAAGATTAAAGAGCTGGATCCGGCAAAGGATTCACGGAAAAAGTAGGAGACCATGTTCAGTACGATAGCGACGTTTAAGGGCGGGGTGCATCCTCCGGAAGCCAAGGAGGCCTCGCGTGACAAAGAGATTAAGACTCTGGAACTCCCGGGGAAAGTGGTTCTGCATCTCCAGCAGCATATCGGCGCGCCGCTGGAAGCGGTGGTGGAAAAGGGTGCGGAGGTCAAAGTCGGCACCTTGATCGCCAGGCCTACGGGCTTTGTCAGCGTGCCGCTCCATGCCACGATCTCAGGGACAGTCAAGGCGGTCGAGGAGTGCCTGCATCCGGCCGGGCTTAATATGCAGGCGGTGGTAATCGAGGGGAACGGGAAAGATGAATGGGAGCCAGTCCCGGCCGTGGCCGCGGATTACTCCGGGCTGAGCGTCGATGAGCTCAGGAAAAGAATCCAGGAAGCCGGGATTGTCGGCCTGGGCGGCGCGGGCTTTCCGACCCATGTCAAGCTTTCACCGCCGGCCGGCAAGACTATCGATACCTTTATTCTCAACGGCGCCGAGTGCGAGCCCTATCTAACCGCGGATTTCCGCCAGATGCTCGAGCGCACCGCTGATCTGGCCGCCGGAATCCGGATTGTCCGGCGGATCCTGGGCTGCGGCAGGGTGATCCTCGCCGTCGAGGACAACAAGCCGGAGGCGCTCCAGGCCCTGGCGGAAAAGTTCGGCGAGGAAGAGGGTTACAAGGTGACCGGTGTCCAGACCAAGTACCCACAGGGCGGCGAGAAACAGTTGATCGAGGCCCTTACCGGCCGTCAGGTGCCTACCGGCGGCCTGCCCATGGATGTGGGCTGCGTGGTGCAGAACGTCTCCACCGTGCTTTCGATTTACGATGCCGTGTCCCGCAACCTTCCGCTGATTGAAAAAGTGGTTACCCTCACCGGGCCGGCGGTCCGCAACCCCGGCAACTACCGGGTCCGGGTGGGCGCTCTGGTGGAGGAACTGATCACCCGGGTGGAGGGGGCGGTCCCGGGGAACCTGGGCAAAGCGATCATGGGCGGCCCGATGATGGGTCTGGCGCTGCCCTCCCTGGATGTCCCTGTGCTGAAAGGAACCAACGGTCTCGTGCTGCTGGAGGAGCCGGTCCCGGTCTCCGCCCATCTCCCCTGCATCCGCTGCGGGAGCTGCGTGGATACCTGTCCGATCCGGCTCATGCCTTGCGAGCTGGCGCTGTTCGCCGAGAACGACCGTTGGGATAAATGCCGGGAGTATTTCGTCAAGGACTGTATCGAGTGCGGCTCCTGCAGCTATACCTGCCCGGCCGGGCGCAACCTGGTTCAGCTAATCCGGTTCGGCAAGTATAAGGTGATCAGCGAGGACCAGCGGAAAAAGAAGTGAAGGCGTTTCGCCCTGCGCCGCCGGGCCGCTTGTAGATTTGAATTCCCTGCCTTTCTTGCGTTTCAGGCCGGAAGCTCTATGTCCCCGGGTCCATCCGGCCGGAATGATCTCGGTCGAAATCGTTAAATCTAAGGTAAAGTAATGGCGAATATCCTGCACGTATCCAGCTCTCCGCACATCTATACCAGGGAATCGGTCCAACGGATCATGCTGACAGTAGTGATCGCGCTTCTGCCCGCGGCCCTGGGAGCGGTGTACTTATTCGGGACCCGGGCCTTGATCCTGATCCTGGTGGCAGTCGCCACGGCGGTAGGCGCCGAGGCGCTTTGCCAGAAAATTCGCGGAGTTCCGGTGACAATCCGGGATTACTCGGCGGTGGTTACCGGCATCCTGTTGGCGTTTAACCTGCCCGCCAACGCGCCCTGGTGGATGGCCGTGATCGGCAGTGTCTTTGCCATCGCCATAGTCAAGCAGCTTTTCGGCGGCATCGGGTACAACATCTGGAACCCGGCGCTTGTCGCCCGGGCCTTCCTGCTCGCCTCCTGGCCGACCACCATGGTCTCGAATACCGATTATCCGGCACCCCGCGGTGGAACTCTCTCCGGATTGACTCTGGAGGGAATCACCCAGGCTACGCCGCTGCAGTTGATCAAAAACAATATCGCCCCGGTTTTCAAGCAGATCAGCGCTTACAGCGCAAGCGAGGTGGAGACGGCGCGAAAGGCGCTGGACGGCCTGGCCGGAGCGGATTACTTTGGTTCGTTGTTCTGGGGCCGGGTGGGCGGCGTGCTGGGCGAAACCTCGGCCGCCCTGTTGATCCTCGGCGCGGTCCTGCTGCTGGTCCGGGGCTATATCGACTGGCGGGTGCCGGCCGGTTATATCGCCTCGGTAGCGGTGCTGGCCTGGATTTTCGGCGGTCCGCAGGGATATTTTACCGGCAATGTGCTCTTTCACGTTTTGAGCGGCGGCCTCCTGCTGGGCGCGTTTTTCATGGCCACGGACATGGTGACCTCACCGGTGACACGGCAGGGCAAATGGATTTTTGCCGTGGGCTGCGGCGCCCTTACCATGCTGATCCGTCTTAAAGGAGGCTACCCCGAGGGTGTCTCCTATGCAATCCTGTTGATGAATACCGCAACCCCGCTGATCGACAGTTATACGAAGCCGAAGATTTACGGAGGAAGCTGAACGTGCGCGAAATATTAAAGATGGGAGGAATCCTGGCCCTGATTACCATACTGGCCGCCGGGGCCCTTTCGAAAGTATATATGCTCACCCGGGACAAGATCGATCAGGTGGAAAAGCAACGCGAGGAGAGTGCGCGGCGTGCGGCCCTGCCAGGGGCGGCGGTCTTCAAGCCGGACAGTGCATCCGGCGGATTCCGGTTCTATCGCGGCTGGGCCGACAGTTCGGCCGCCGGCGAACCGGTGGGCTTTGTTGTCCAGGCCTTGGGCAAAGGTTATTCGAGCACGATCAGCACCATGGTCGGCCTGGACCGGCAAATGAAAATTACCGGCATCAAGGTAGCTTTCCAGCAGGAGACCCCCGGGCTGGGCACGCGGATCGAAGAGGTGAAAAAAGGTGATACCGAGCCTTGGTTCCAGAAACAGTTCAGGGGTAAAACAATCGAAAATTTAGTAGTGGTACGCGCGCATGATCCGGAGCGGATCGAGGCGATCACCGGCGCGACAATCAGCTCGAAAGCTGTCGCCCTGTCGGTCCGCGAGGCGATCGGTAAACTGGAGAAAGCAGCGCAATAGCGTAACCGCCGGGAAGAAATCGTTCGGACAACTGTCATACATTAATAAGGAGAGGCTTGTGTCGCCCTGGAAAGTATTCGTGCGGGGACTCTGGGAAGAAGTCCCGATCTTCCGTCTCCTGCTCGGTCTCTGCCCGACCCTGGCGGTTACCACTTCGATGGTTAACGGCCTGGGAATGGGACTTGCCGCGACCACCGTGCTGGTAGGCTCCAATTTTATAATTTCGCTCTTCCGCAAAGCGATTCCCAATAAAATCCGCATTCCGGCTTTCATCGTGGTTATCGCCACCTTTGTCACCGTGGTTGACCTGTTCATGCACGGTTTTACCCCCGATCTGCACAAAGCGATGGGGATCTTTATTCCGCTGATCGTGGTCAACTGTATCATCCTCGGCCGGGCCGAGGCTTTCGCGAGCAAGAACGATATCGGCAGGTCTCTGCTGGATGGCATCGGGATGGGTCTCGGATTTACCATGGTCCTCTGCATAGTGGGTTCGGTGCGCGAGGTTATCGGCTAGGGATCGATCGCCGGATTGAGCCTGTTCGGCGAGGCATACCGGCCGATGCTCATTCTCATCCTGCCTCCCGGCGGATTCCTCGTCCTGGCCTTGCTGATTGGCGGCTTTAACCTTATCGAAAGCAGAAAGGGCGCGAAATGAATTTCGATTCCCTTTTCGTCATTGTCATCGGCACGATCTTCATTAACAATTACGTGCTCTCGCGCTTTCTGGGCCTTTGCCCGTTCCTCGGAGTCAGCCGGAAACTGAGCAGCGCTTTCGGCATGGGCATGGCGGTCATATTCGTAATGACCCTCGCCTCCTTTGTCACCTGGACCATTTACGAATGGGTGCTGGTACCCTATGGAATCACCTATCTGCGCACGATAGTATTTATCCTGGTGATCGCCAGCCTGGTCCAGTTTGTCGAGACGGTGCTGAACAAGACCGCGCCCGCGCTCTACCAGGCGCTGGGGATTTTCCTGCCGCTGATCAGTACGAACTGCGCTATCCTGGGTGTGTCCGTTCTCAATATCGATGAACAGCGCAATCTGATCGAGGCTCTGGTGCAGGGGTTTTCCGGGGGAGTCGGTTTTACCCTGGCCCTCCTGTTGATGGCGGGGATCCGGGAGCGGTTGGAACTGGCCAGGGTACCCGCCGTGTTCCGCGGCGTCCCGATCGCGCTGATCTGCGCCGGGCTGATGTCGATCGCTTTCCTCGGCTTTGCCGGTTTTTCCATCCATTAACGCCTGCAGCAGCCCGCCTCCTCTGCCCGGAGAAAAAACCGGCCCGCCGATGGAACCATCCGGCCTGGCGATGGTAATGATGTTATAGTGCTGGCGCGCAGGGAGATCGAGGTCTTAAGCTTTTCGATCGACCGGCGGGCGGTTGCGCCGAAAACACGAGGCGGCCTGACCGGGGAAGATAAGGAAGCCTCGCAAAACATGCCGGCCTCGGCTGCGGAATCAGCGGGCAGGGATTACAGACCGGCCCTCCGGCGGATGTCATCCACCGGTTAGTCGAAGCGGCGGCAAAGCCTGCGGTTTCTTTTTTCTGGCGGACTGTCCATTATTATATTAAACTTTGCCAGTCGCTCGCGGCCATTTCGATTTGACATTCTTCCTCCTTACCAGCGCGCTAAAGGAGGAATTTTTTTGACATCTCCGTCTAATTATAAGCGCAACTGGCTGAAACCAATTATAATCCAGAACATTGCATGCTGAAATTCCACCATCTGCTTTTCTGTAGGCCGGACTGTCTGGTTTTGCTGGCCGGCTTGCTGCTGGCCGTTATCGGCTGCAGCGAGAACACGGACAACGGTACGGGGGTGCTTCTCGTGCCACAGGGCAAGGTTGGCGCCCTGCCGGAGGAGAGGGAATTCCGCCAGGCCATCGAAGTGGCTAACCCGAGCGGCACTCCTTTAAGCAAGGGAGACCAGACCCGCCTGCTCGCCGGCCACAACGGCCAATACGAGATGCGCGCGGTAATGAGCTTCCTTTTCAACCTCCCGGCGGATACCAGGATAGTCAGCGGGACCCTGCGGCTTTACGTGCTGGCGGTGAACGGCCAGAAGCCGGTGAATCTAGCGGTCTACCTTCTCCAGCAGGAATTCATCGAGAGCGAGGTCACCTACGAGCAGGCCTCCGCCGCGTCGCCGTGGGCCACTCCCGGCGGCGATTTCGGCGTAACACCTCTGGGCAGCGCTGTTTACGAAGGGGCAGGACTCGATACCATTACCATCGCCCTGGACTCGCTCGCGCTTAATGATTACCTCAAAACCGGCGTGGACTCTTTGCCGCTGGCTGTCCTCACCGACGGCGCTGACAATTACCTGAGCCTGGTGGCCCGTGAGTACATTCCCTCGCAGGCGGTGGCCTCGCGCCTGGACCTGGTGTTCACGCTGGCCGGCCAGACTACCAACAGTGTCGTCGAGAGGCGGGCTTTCATGGACGCCACGCTCATCCACTATACGGGAACGGCTCCGGTCTCGAGCCTGTTGCAGCTTGGGGAAAACCCCCAAAGTCAGCTCTTTTTCGATTATGATCTGAGCGCCCTGCCGCCCTATGCTACGGTAAACCAGGCCCGGCTGTACCTATCGATAGCCAGCACAACTTTTATAGACAGCTTCCTGGTGGCCAGCACTATTTCCAGCGACAAATCTTTTGTGCCGCCGGGCCAGATTTTTGTCGGCACCGAGCACTCGGTCAGGGCGAACGATTCCCTGCTGGTGCTGAATATCACGGTCACCATGCAGAGCCTGATCCTGGCCCGGCTGACCGGAGACCCGAGGAAATACCTGGTGCTCACCAGTTTCAGTCCGACCAATATCGCCGGTTTTCTAGAATTCTTTCCACCGGACTGGCCTGAACCAGGCCGCAGGCCTTATCTCAGCCTGATATACACGGATGCGCCCGAAGCGGCCAAACCGGCCAAACCGGCCAAATAAATCCGGGTCCAGGACCGGAGAAAAAACACCAAATGAACATTACCAGGTGCAGACGAAAGTCGATTTCCGCGTTTTCACTGCCGCTCGCCCTGATTATGCTTACGGCAGGCACCTCGCGAGCGGATTCCATGTACGGCGCGGCGCATCTCGGCGTGCCGGTGTCCTCCGCGGACACCAGGAGCCGCGGCATGGGCGGGGTATCCATGGCGATCAGCGGAGAGGATTTCTCCTTCGGCAATCCGGCCCGCACGGTCAATTTCTGGCGCGCGGGATTCAATGCGGCGATCAGCCAGGATTACCGGAATGTCAAGGATGCCAACGGCAGCTCGAGCCTTCGCGCAACCAATTTTCTTTCTTTCCGCGGAATATTTCCGACATACAAAGGGTATGTCGTTTCATTCGGCGTGTACCAGTGGCGCGACCTTGATTGGGACTTTTCCGACCAGGTAAGTGTCGATATCCTGCCCAACGATATCAAGCGCACGCTTTCCTCGAACGGCGGGATTTACGTAAGCCGTCTGGCAGTCGCCAAGGCCGTCAACGCGCATCTGGCTTTCGGCCTGGGCCTGGACTGGAGCTTCGGCCGGGCAAAGCAGCTGCGGACGCTGGATTTCCAGAACACGGATTACCATAGTAATCAGGAATCCTATGATTTCCGCTATTCGTTCTTCCGGCCTACTTTAGGAGTCCTGACCTCTTACAAGGGCACTAACCTGGGCTTCTCGGTCACGACTTCCAAGAGCGCGCAGATCAGGGAGAGAATTAATTTTTATAACGGGTACCAGGACCGGAGGAAGGCGGCGCTGAAGTATCCGGCGTCCTGGCGGCTTGGAATTGCCCGCCGGCTTAGCCAGCGCTCAGTGCTTGCCGCAGATGTTGAGTACGAGGGCTGGCAGTCCGGCGACCTCATTCTCGATTCACCTTTTACCGCCGCGAACCAGTTACGCTATGGCATCGGTTTCGAGTTGCTCCCCTCGGCCGCCGAAAATCCGCCGGGTTATCGCAAATTCCCGCTCAGAGCTGGTTTCTCCCATGCAACGTACCCGTTCCGGATTGCAGGCGCCAGCGTGGTGGAAAATACCTTCAGTCTCGGCACCGGAAAGTATTATGGGAGGGGCAACGGCATGGCTGATATTGCCTTCGAGTATCTCAAGCGCAGTACAGCCGCCGCGGGCTATCCGGAGGAAAGCGTCTTCCGGATCGTCTTTTCGCTCTCCGCTTTCGAGAAATGGACAGCGCGGCCGAGAAGATAGGCTGCGGGAGGGTCTCGAGGTCCGGTTTTCCGCCGGCCGTCGAAAGTACTCGCACGGAATAGAATATTATTGACAAGTATTTTTATTGATATTAACTTAACAAATCTATATAAAACACCGGGGAGCAATGTTTACGGCCCGCGGAGAGCGGCCGGCCCTCCGGTATTCATTTGCCTGGTGGAAAACCAAAGGCAAGTAATTTCCGTCGCGGATGGAACCTGAATATGCAGACACATGTCACAAAGCACGCCGATATCGAAAAAAAATGGCACCTGGTCGATGCGACCGGCAAAGTTCTGGGCCGCCTGGCTTCTGAGGTGGCCGGCCTGTTGATGGGCAAGCGCAAGCCTTACGTGGCCCGTCACCTGGACACCGGAGACTTTGTAATCGTGATCAACGCCGAGAAAATCCGGCTTACCGGCAAAAAGCTCGAGCAGAAATTCTATTTCCGCCACAGCGGTTATCCCGGCGGCCGGAAAGATACGCGTCTGGATGATATGCTCAGAAGCAAGCCGGAGTGGGTGATCCGTCATGCGGTGATGGGCATGCTGCCGCACAATCACATGGGCCGCAGCCAACTGAAGAAAATGAAAGTCTATTCCGGCTCCGATCATCCGCATGAGGCCCAGAAGCCGGAACCGTTGGCCCTGTAGAAATTCCAGTAACCTCCCTTCCGCCGCATCGGCCGCAAAGAAGGGAGCGGCGAATCAGGCCTGCCGTCAGGGCTTACCCGGCCGGCCAGGCATCTCAGGAGGATAAGATTTGGATAAGGAAAGCAGCAAGGCAATCCATGCCATAGGACGGCGCAAGACCAGCGTGGCCCGCGTCTATCTGAGCCGCGGCAAAGGGGAGTGGGATATCAATGGCCGCGCGTTGAACGATTATTTCAGCCGTACCTCGCACGTGCAGCTTGTCGAGCAGCCGTTTGCCGCCACCGAGACCCTCGGCCAGTACCGGGTCAAAGTCAACGTGCAGGGCGGCGGGCAAACCGGCCAGGCCGGGGCGATCCGCCTGGCGGTGGCGCGCGCGCTCGTGAGCGTGGATGAATCGGTCCGTACGAGCCTGCGCAAGCTGGGCCTGCTGACCCGCGACCCGCGGATGGTCGAACGCAAGAAGTACGGCCGTCCCAAGGCCCGCAAGCGCTTCCAGTTCTCGAAGCGTTAATCGACCCGTTTTCAAGTTCATTGCGGTTAAGCACTACCTGATAAGCGTTTTTTCCGTACCAGGGATTAAGTCCCGCTCAAGGAGCGTAGATGGCATTTCCAAGTATCCAGGATCTACTGGAATCCGGTGTGCATTTCGGTCACCAGACCCGGCGCTGGAACCCGAAGATGAAGAAGTTTATTTTCGCCGAGCGCAACGGGATCCATATCATCGATCTGAAAAAGACCCTCAATCATTTGAAGAAAGCCTCGGACAGGGTGCACGACATCGCCGAAAAGGGCGGCACCATCCTGTTCGTGGGCACCAAGAAGCAACTGCGGGATATTATCCGCGATGAGGCGTTGCGCTGCGGAATGTATTATGTCAACGAGCGCTGGCTCGGCGGCATGATCACCAATTTCCAGACGATCAAGAAGAATATCCGCCGGCTGCGTGAGCTCGAGCGGATGCGTGACGAGGGTGAATTCGAGACCCGGACCAAAAAAGAAGGCCTCTCCCTTCAGCGCGAACTGCTCAAGCTCCAGCGGACCCTGGATGGGATCAAGCTGTTGACTGATGTCCCCGACGCCATATTTGTAGTCGATGCCCAGAAAGAGAAAATCGCGGTTTCCGAAGCGAACAAGATCGGCATTCCTCTGATAGCATTGATCGATACCAACGCCGATCCGGAAAAAATCAACTTCCCGGTCGCCGGCAATGATGATGCGATCCGCTCGGTCAAGATGATTACCCAGACCATTGCCGATGCGGTTCTGGATGGCAAAGCCAAGTACACCGAGCGGGCGGAGCTGGAGAAGCAGACCCGGGAGACCGCGGCCGCGCAGAGCGAAGAGAGAAGGGAAGAGGGGGCTCCCGCGAGGGGCGGCCAGGACCAGCCGAGACGGACCAGACCGAGACGCCGTCATGGCAAGAAGCGGCCGATTGAGGAAATGGCGGGCCAGGGCGCGCCAAGAGCGCCCAGGATGCCTGAGGGCAAAGCGGTGCAGGTGCCAGCGGCAGCGGCGGAGCCCGCGAAGATCGCGGGAAAGCCCGAGGCGCCACGTAAGGAGCACCCTGTCGCCGATAAAAGCGCCGAGCGTGGTGCAGAGGCCAAGGCCGCAAAAGAGGCCAAAGCGCCGGCTAAAGAACAGACGGCGAAAGCCGCCAGACCTGCGGCGAAACCTGCCCCAAAATCCGCCCCGGGCGAGGGGAAAAAAGCCGAGAGCGCCGAGAAAAAAGCTCCGGCTCCGGCCCGTAAACAGGGTGAGAAGTCCGGCTCCAGGCCCAAGGAGAAAGCTTCCGAGTAACCCTGGCGCGGAATCGATAATTGCCGGCGGAGCGGCAACGGTTGACCGGCTCCCGCTGGAGTTTATACTCTTGGAATATCTTTGTTAATCAGCAGGAATTACGGGAGTGAAAATGGAAATCACCGCAGCCAGCGTGCAGGCGCTGCGCAAAGCGACCGGCGCCGGCATGATGGATTGCAAGAAGGCGCTGGCGGAGGCCGGCGGCAATGCCGACAAGGCCACGGAAATTCTGCGTAAGACAGGGGCGATGAAAGCCGCCAAGCGGCAGGACCGCGAGGCCCGGGAGGGGCTGGTCCATTCCTATATCCATATGGGCGGCAAGATCGGCGTGCTGATCGAGCTGAACTGCGAAACCGATTTCGTGGCCCGTACCGAGGTATTCCAGCAGCTGGCCAAAGACCTGGCCATGCATATCGCCGCCTCCAGCCCTGACTACATCCGCCAGGAGGATGTCCCGGCGGAAGTCCTCGAAAAGGAAAAAGAGATTTATCGGGAACAGGCCTCCCAGAGCGACAAACCGGAAAAAGTCTGGGACAAAATAGCCGAAGGCCGCCTGGAAAAATTCTACCAGGAAGCCTGTTTATTGGATCAGCCTTTCGTGAAAAACCCAGATACCGCGGTTGGTCAGTTGATCCGGGAAGTGGCTGGAAAAGTAGGCGAGAACATCGTAATCAGGCGCTTTACCCGTTTTCAACTGGGTCAGTAATAATCTTCCCTTTTCTCGAGCGCATCGCCTGAGCGGATCAAACTCCCGCGGCGGGCTCGAGACCATCTCTGCCCAAAAACACTGATGCCCGGCCTAAAATATAGCAGAGTCCTTCTGAAGTTGAGCGGCGAGGCTCTATCGGGCGAAGACTGTCACGGCCTGGCGCCTTCCTGCCTGGGCCCGCTCACCGATGATATCTGCAAAATTCAATCTCAGGGCGTCCAGCTCGGCATGGTTATCGGCGGCGGCAATATTGTCCGCGGAAGCTATGCCGTCGAGCATGGCATTGACCGGGTATCGGCGGATTACATGGGTATGCTGGCCACGGTGATCAATGCCCTTGCCGTACAGAATATCCTCGAAAGCCGCGGGCTCGAGACCCGGGTGATGACCGCAATCCGCATGGAGCAGCTGGCCGAGCCGTACATCCGCCGCCGGGCGATCCGCCATCTGGAAAAAGGCCGGGTGGTCATATTTGCCGGCGGTACCGGGAACCCCTATTTCTCCACGGACACGGCCGCGGTGCTCCGGGCCATTGAAACCGAGAGCCAGATCATTCTCAAAGCCACAAAGGTCGACGGGATTTACACGGCGGACCCGGAAATCAATAAAAAAGCTCGCTTTATCCGCCGCCTCTCCTACCTCGAAGTGTTAAAGAAAGAAATCCGGGTCATGGATACAACCGCGATCACGCTGTGCATGGATAACAAGCTGCCGATTCAGGTATTCAACATGGGGAAAAAAGGCGCCCTGCCCCGAATCGTTGCCGGTGAGATCATCGGTACAGTTGTGGAGGCGAAATCATGATCGAGGGAATCTTAAAATCAACAACCGAAAAAATGGAACAGGCCTTCGAAGGGATTTGTCACGAATTGTCCGCTATCCGTACGGGTAAAGCTTCACCGACTCTGGTCGAACATCTCCAGGTCGAGGCTTACGGCACCAAGATGCCACTCAACCAGTTGGCGACGATCAATGCGCCGGAGCCGCGGCTGCTGGTGATTCAGCCCTGGGACCGGAGCCAGATCGGTTCAATTACCAAAGCGATCCAAGCTTCGGATCTGGGCTTGACGCCCTCTAATGACAGCCAGGTGATCCGGGTGCCCATCCCGACGCTTAACGAGGAGCGCCGTAAAGAGCTGGTGCGCCTGGCCCACAAGATAACCGAGCAGGGGCGCGTCTCGGTCAGGCACTGGCGCAGGGAGGCTAATGAGCAGCTCAAAAGTATCCAGAAAGATGGAAAAATCTCCGAGGACAATGAGCTTGATGGACTGGATCAGATCCAGAAATTGACCGATAAATATATCGAAAAATTGGATGCGGTGCTGAAAACCAAGGAAGATGAGATCATGGAAGTTTAGCTTTCTGCCGCTGAGGCCGAAGGTTAAAGTTCCAGGCTGGAAAGCTATCCCCGGAAGCGGATTATCCGGGGATTTTTTTTGAAATTCTTGTCCGGCAAAGGTTTTTTCCCCTGTAATGCGCTCTTGCTCGGGAGCGCTTATTCCCCGGTTCGGCGCCAATAACCCGGGTCTCTTCCGGAGACCTGAGCCACCGCTTATAGCGGGTCTTTCCGGGTTTAATTGTTGCCATTAATTCACTTTCTTGATAATTTAATCCAGCGCGAGAAATGCGCGGGAAAGTATTCACCCCGGAGCAGGCGAGCGGATGACCGAAGAAGAACTGAAAGAGATGGTATTGAGCAATGGCACTATCCCGCGCCATATCGCCATTATCATGGATGGGAACGGGAGATGGGCCGAGCTGCGCAACAAGCCCAGGGTGTTCGGCCACCAGCACGGCATGCACGCGGTGCGGGCGGTGGTCGAAGGCTGCCGCGAGCTGGGCTGCGAGGCGCTGACCCTGTACGCTTTCAGCGAGGAAAACTGGAAGCGCCCGCGGGGCGAGATCTCGGTCCTGATGAAGCTGTTGCGCAATTACATCCGGCGGGAGCGGGAAAATCTGCGGGAAAACGGGATCCGGCTTCAATGCCTGGGCCGCCTGGAGAAAATCGATCCCGCGCCGCGCAAGGCCCTCGAGGAGGCCTGCCTATACACCGCGGACCAGACGGATATGGTGCTCAACCTGGCGATCAGCTACGGGAGCCGCAGCGAAATTGTCGATGCCACCCGCAGCCTCTGCCGCGAGGCTGCCGCCGGCCGTCTGGAAGCCGAGGATATAGATGAGGAAACCATTTCCAATGCTCTCTATACCGCCGGCCTGCCGGACCCCGACCTGCTGATCCGCACCAGCGGCGAGATGCGTATCAGTAATTTCCTGCTCTGGCAGATCGCTTATACTGAGATCTACATCACGGCCGTTCTCTGGCCGGATTTTGCCAAGAAAAATCTTTTCGAGGCCGTTGTCGACTTCCAGAAGCGGGACCGGAGGTTCGGCAGGGTCAAGAGCAAGAGCTGAGCGCCATGAAAGTGTCGATTTCCGGCTGGAAGGATAACCGGCCTGACCGGAGGCTGGGCCGTTGAACCTTTTGCTGCGGGTCCTGGTGGCTGCCGCGGGAGTGCCGGCGATTTATTTTCTGATCCGCCTGGGCTCGTGGTACCTGCTGGCTTTCGTAGCGGCCCAGGCGGCCCTGGCGGCCAATGAGTTCTACCGGCTGGCCGCGAAGAAAGAGATCAAACCCCTGGCCGGGCTGGGAATCCCGCTGGCGGCTTATTTGCCCTTTGCCGCTTTTCAGGCGGTGAGGTACACGCAGGACGGATGGCTTTTCCCGGCGGTGACCCTTTCGCTGGTGCTGGTGACCATTGCGGTGTTGACCGTGACCCGGAAAGTCGAGGGGGCGATAGCCCGGATCTCGGTGACGCTTTTCGGGATAATCTATTGCGGCGCTTTGTTTTCCTGCCAGATCCCCTTGCGCATGGACCCGTTTTTCACTGCGGCTCAGGGAGCGAGCTGGCTCTGGCTGGCCTATCTTGCCACCTGGAGCGTGGATGTCGGCAGCTATGCCTGCGGCAGTCTTTTCGGCAGGCACAAACTGAGCCTCTTGATCAGTCCGGGAAAAACATATGAGGGCGTAATCGGCGGGATCCTGTTCGTTGTCGCTGTCTCCTGGGCTTATGGCAGCGTTCAGGCGGGACTGTTCAACCGGCTCGATTCGGTTATCTATGGCTTGCTGATTGGCGGAGCGGCTATCGCCGGCGACCTGGTGGAATCTCTGATCAAGCGCGATGCGGGGGTAAAGGACTCTTCCGGGTTGCTTCCGGGCCACGGCGGGGTGCTGGACCGCTTTGACAGCCTGCTTTTTACCGTGCCGGCTACCTTGCTTTTCAGGTTTTTTTTCTGCCAGGCAGTCTAAGCCATGCCAAAAACCGTATGTATCTTGGGAGCCACCGGGTCGATCGGCGAAAACTGCCTTGCGGTCGTGGCCGAGCTCGATACCCGTTTTGAGGTGTTTGCGCTGGCGGCCAGACGGAATGCCCTTCGGCTGGCCGAGGCGGCCCGCGCCTGCGGCGCGAGGCGGATCAGCCTGTCCGACCCGGAAGCGCTGAAAGCTCTCGAGGGGACCGGCCTGGACGGGATCGAGGTAACCAGCGGCCAGGAAGCTCTGCTGGAGCTGGCCACGCACCCCGATGTGGATATCGTGGTTAACGCGCTGGTCGGCTCAGCCGGGCTTGCGCCCTCGATAGCGGCTCTGCGCGCGGGCAAGCGGCTCGCCCTGGCGAACAAGGAATC
>Ga0156185_1170_pt2 | contig 25916 bp, 18 predicted proteins | sample RifCSPlowO2_12_FD_107838 | JGI IMG/M metagenome (GOLD analysis project Ga0156185, IMG submission 107838) | Candidatus Glassbacteria bacterium RIFCSPLOWO2_12_FULL_58_11 | reverse complement strand
GGATCACCGCCTCGCCGATCATGTTCTGTTTCATCCGGCCGGCTACCGGCTGCTTGTCGTAGAAGCGCACGACCACATTGCGCGCCTCCCTGGCCCGGGGACGTGGGCCGCCGAGGTTATGGTTGCGGACAAAAGCGGAGATCAGGACCTTGTCGCCCCGGCGGGCAAACTCGATAAACGAGGGGTCCTTGAGGATCAGGTTGGCCATGTTATTAACCACCAGATCGCGCGAGGTGAGATTGTCGCTCTTATTGGCCTCGCTCAACTGGTTGTCGGGGTCAACCTGGACAAATATCGTGTTGTGGGTGTAGCCGGCGTGGTTTTGCAGGTCGGCGAGCGAGAAGCTCGTGCTCGCCCCGACCTGCTGCTGGACCGCAAGCCATTCCACCTGGGTCCGGGAGGTCTGGCCGGGAGCGATTTCCGCGATCACCTGGTCCTCGCCGATCCGGACTCCACCGAGCGCGGGGTCGCCATCATAGAAGCGCACTTTTACCTGGCTGGCCGGCGAATTGCCCTGGTTGGCCACCAGGGCGGTAATCGTGATCCGGTCGCCGATGCAGGGCTGCTCCTCGGAAAAGAGAATATTGGTATTCTCCAGCCAGCGGTAAACGATCCGCCGCGGAGAGTCGCCCGGAGTGCGGTCGGAATAGAGCAGATGGTTGACGCCGTTTTTCAAGGCGGGGAGGATCATCGGCCGGTAGTACAGGTCGGTGGCCAGCCGGACTCCGGCGAGCGAGACATTCTCCGGGACGGCGCCTGCCTTGAGGCGGAAACGCAGAAGATAGGAGTACTTGTTGACGCTGTACATTGTGACCCGCTGGGTCTGGTCCGTGGTGATTGCCAGAGGAAGCTGTCCCAGGCCCTCGGCGCTCCACAGGGGAAGCCAGCTTTTGCCCTCATCGGTGGAGAGCGCCAGCTCGAGAGAGTCATCCGCGGAGGCCCGTCCGGCCAGCGCCTCGACACTCATCGAGGGGATAAAATAGGGTACGCGGACCTTGTAGATCGCATAGCCCCACTGCCCGGCCGCGGAGGGAGAAAAGGCCGGACGGCTCCCGCCCGTGGCCTTGAGACCGGAGGATTCCACAGCCTGGCTTTTCAGCAGCAGGGGGTCGAGCTCGGTGACCAGCGTGCCATTGGCGTAAATTATCGGCGGCGTTTTGGCGGCATCGCCGCCCTCGCTCCGGTGAATCCGGCGCCATTCAGGCGAGAGGTCGAGGCGGTTCCACCACTTGCCGCGATCCTCCCAGCCCAGGGTCAGGGTCTCGCCCTTGCGCAGGTCCAGGCGCGGGTCCCAGGGCGGAGTGTCCTTGTGGAACAGGGTCTGGTTGTCGTAATGCGCATTGAAGCCATCGTACCAGTCGGAGGCGGCATTGGAATAATTTTCCATGACCAGCGGGAAGCTCCAGTGGTTCACCATCCGGTCGCCATAGTCGAAAGCCCGCTGGACCAGGAAATCATCCCGGTCCAGGTCAACCAGCGAGGCCACGGTCCGGTTGTCGCGGTTGAGAAAGTAGGCGCGCAGGCGGGAATCGTACATGTGCCACTGGTTATCATAGAAGACACAGGTTATGGTGTGGCCGCCCGGCATGCCGATAACCGGATTGAGGAACACGGTTTGGAAGCCCAGGGCGCGCCAGGCCGCATTGAGGAACAGGGCGAAATTGCCGCACCAACTGAAGCCCCAGAGATTGGCATATTCGAGCGGGTCCTCGCAGCCCGAGCCGCCGCGGTCATAGAAATTGGTCGCCGTGAAATAAAACAGGGCCTTAACCTTTTCCTCATCGGTCATTCCGGGCTTGATAAGCGAATGCGCCAGGCCGTCGATCGAGCTGAAATCCAGTCCATCCGCCAGCCTGAAATGGATATCCTGCGCCGGGCCGGTGATCTCGATACTCCGGCTGACCGGAGGAGTCAAGCCCTGGACCTCGATATTGAACTCGGCGCTGGAGTGGGTGATCACCTCGCTCTGCTGCCTGACCACAGGCGCGACAGACAGTTCCGGCCCGGTTGCGCGGACAGTCTGCCACGCGCCGAGCGATAGCAAAAGCAGGCCCGCAATATATGTAGATTTAGTCATCGCGCATACTCCTCAGGCTGAGTTTATCAAGAAAGCTCGGCCGCAGTGCCGCGGCGGAAATCTTATCTTCTGACTTCTGACTTCTGCCTCCTGAATACTATTACTTGTTATGGCTGCTCAGCCAATCGCGCCACTTCTGCGCATCGATACGGTAGTCCTCGCCGGTCAGTTTCTGCAGAGCCTTGGCCGCGCCCCAGCGGGCCCAGTCCGTGCCCTCCTCGGAATAACCGTTCCGGGGGTCGGCGATCAAGCCGATCAGCGGCTCGACCGCACGGATATCGCCGAGATCGCCCAGGGCCAGAGCGGCCTGGTCCCGCACGTACATTGAGCCGTCCCGCACCAGCTCAACCAGCGGCCCGAATGCCGCATCATCCCGGTTGCGGGCCAGAGCCGAGGCGGCCGCTACCTTTACCCGCTCATCGGAGTCCGCCAGGCCGCGCAGCAGGGGTTGCCTGACCGGCTCATCCAGATTCCCTTTGATCTCCGGGCCTTTCCTCTTTAACTGTTCCGCGCCGATTGTCCCCAGCAGCTCCAAGGCGCTCACCTTGACATGCCAGCTCGGATCGGCGATCAGCGACCCCAGTTCCTGGGCGATGTCATGCACGCCCAACCGGGCCAGCGACTGGACCGCGCGCCAGCGCACGAAAGCATCCGGGTCCTTGAGCGCTTTTTTGAGCGCCCCGACCGCCTGCCCGCTGTCGGCCAGGCCCAGCGCCTGGACCGCCCGCTCCCGGACGAATTCATCCGGGTCGGCGGCGGCCTGCAGAAGGAGCTTCAGACCCTCCTGTGGATACTCGATCGCGATTTCCCGCACCGCGGCCAGCCTTTCCGCATAGTTGGGGGAGCCAAGCCGGGCGCCGAGCTCGTTCATGGAAGAGGCGTGGACTGTGGAGATCTGCAGGACAATGGAAATTGCCACCGTAAAGATAAAAGAAGGTTTCATCGGTTCAGGTTCCTCCGGAATATAGGCCGCCGCACGCCTTAAAAAGAGGGTAAACTAAAATTCTGTATTACCACCAATTGGCGGGCATGTTTTCGATATCCTCGAATGCCCCGGGGACTCCTGTATCCGGCCCGTAATACACGCTTCCGCCATAGGTGGTCAGATAGAGCATGCCGGGGTTGTTGAGATCGGGAACGGCGCGCTGGCCCCACTTGAAGCGGTAGCCCTCCAGTCTTTTCCAGTGTTCCCCGCGATCAGCGCTGCGCCAGGCGGAATTCTGGAAGGTATTGATAAATACGACTGCCGGGTCACGCGGGTCCAGCGCGGCGGAGTTCACCCGGACCCTCTCGTCGAATGTTTGTTTCCAGCTCTGGCCGCCGTCATCGCTGCGGAACACGCCGCCAGAAACGTCCTGGCCTGCCACCTGGCGCGCCCAGCAGCAAAGGTACATGATCTGGGGATTCACTGGATCGATCTCGAGGTCGTGCGGAGCATCTACACCCTGAGGCAGAGGCAGAGCTTCCCACTGGGAGTTCCCCTGTGCTGAGGCTTCGTTTCTGGTGTAAAGCGCTCCGGGGACAGTTCCGCTGGAGCGGCGGCCCCGGGCCAGCAGCAGGAAAAGCCTCCCCGAAGGGTTCCGGCGAATTTTCCAGGCGTAGAGGTTAGTGCCCAATCCCTCGTTGATCGCTTTCCAGCTTGCCCCGTCATCCGTGGATTTAAATACTCCCACGTTGAAAGCTGCCACATAGACCGTGCGCTTGCCCGCCGGGCTGGAAGGATCGACCAGGATATCCGTGGCGGCCGCATTGGCCGGCAGACCGTTAGAGCTCTTGCGCCAGGTTTTGCCCCCATCATCAGTGACCGCCACGCCGCCCGCGAACCAGGCTAGGTCATCCGAGCTGAACATCTTGTCCCGCGGCAGGTCGTGGGCAAGAGACCAGGCAGTCCAGGCCCTCCCCTTGACCGCGGGGTCGAATTCGAGCTGGTAGCAGGTGTTGACCCAATCCGAGGGCACGCCGCTGATCGAGTGAAGCCAGCTCTTTCCGCCGTCATAGCTGTGGAACAGCCCGATATCCGTGTAGGAAATAAAAATATGTTCCCGGTCAAAGGGGTCGAAATGCACTCCGTAACAGGTGGTGACATCCAGGCCGCTGCTGGTCACCGAATTGTCCGGGTTGTTGTGGCTGTAAACCTCGTTCCAGGTCTTTCCGCCGTCCAGGGTACCATAGGCGCGGCCGTTGTCTCCGCCAAAACAGATATTCGGATCGGAGGGCGCCACACCCATCTCGATCGGTTTCCCGCCCCAGCCGGGATCGAAGCTCCAGTCCAGCCAGGAGCCCTGGTAATTGGCGGTCGGGTATCCCAGGTCATTGGCCAGCCAGACTCCGCTCCAGGCGATCCCGGAATTTGCGCTCTTGAAAACGCCATAGCGCCAGGCGGTTCCGCCGCTTCCCGAGACATAGCCCGGATTGGAGCTGGCGATATACAGCACCTCCGGGTGCTGTTCGCAGACCGCCAGGGCGCGAATCTGGGGCGCCTTGCCTGATGGAACTCCGGTAAAAAGACCATTGTTCACCTGAGTCCAGCTTGCGCCCCAATCCGAGCTGCGGAATACGCCTCCACTAACTACCGAGCGGTTGACACTCAGGTTTGAGAGAATATAGAGCAGAGCGCCGTCGATGCCTTTCCCCCCGGCCGTCTCGACAACCGTAGACACTGGAAGTGCAACCGGTGTCATCTGGCCCGAGGCGATATCCACCCGGACGCAGGCTTTGTCGGTGAACACCAGCACCTCGCCGGGCCGGTTCGACAGGCTGCCCGGATAAAGGCCGAGCACGAATGAGCCGGAGAGCTGGGCAATCACCTTCCAGCTCGCTCCCCGGTCGGTGGAAATGACCAGTTGCGGGGATTTGGAAGGTCCGCCGGAGCCGTCGCTGATATAGTCCACCAGCGGAGAAAGCCCGAGATAGATTATCCGGTTGTCCAACGGATCGACCTCGACCTTGTCGATCGAGCCGTCCGGAGTGCCCGGAACGACCTGCGAGGGAAGAAGGTCCCGGCTCTGAAGATTGTCCAGAGGCAGGGCATTATCCACCAGGGGAAAGATTATGCGCCAGCGTTTTCCCTGGTCCTCGGAACGGTAGAGCAGGCTCAGCCCCGACCCGCGATCCTCGCTGTAAAGTGAGCCTTTTACGGAAGCGTAGATCGTATTGGCCTCGACCGGATCGAACTCGAAATCCGTGGGCACGTTCCAGAGATTGAACATGCGCCACTTTTCGCCGCCGTCATAGCTGATATAGGCGCCGGTCATGTCGCAGTGCGTGAGCATGATCTTCGAGTCGAAAGGGCTTATGGTGGGCAGAAAAATTCCGCCCCCTCCGCCGGGTCCGATCACGCTCCAGCTATCGGCGGTGACCGATGCCGCGTGGAGGTTTCCGCTGCCGATATTGGCCAGCAGCGCCTCGGCGTCATTCATCCCGAATGTCCCGTCACCGTCATAGTCCGCCCGGCGGTCCTGCGGGTCGGCCCGGCCCAGCAGCAGCAGGGCGATTACATCGGTGACTGTCACCCGGCCGTCCCCGTTGACATCCTCCGACCAGGAGGCGGCCAGCAGGGGCTCGCCAGTCAACAGGCAGCCGGCGGCCAGGATCAGCGGTAAGACTGCCGCTCCCAGCTTACTCTCGAATTTTTGCCGCCATACCATCAGGTATATCATGTCCTTCCTGGATTACCACCACTGCTTCGGCAGGTTATCGACTTCCTCGAACGCTCCCGGCACGCCCTCGGCCGGACCATAATACACGCTTCCGCCGTAAGTGGTCAGGAAGAGCATCCCCGGGTTGTTGACGTCCGGGATGGCCCGCTGGCCCCACTTGAACCGGTAGCCCTCGAGCCTGCGCCAGCTATCGCCGCGGTCATCGCTGCGCCAGGCGGAGTTCTGGAAGGTGTTCAGGTATATGGTATTCGGGTTGACGGGGTCGAGAGCGGCGGAGTTGACCCGCCGCACCTTATCGAAGACCATTTTCCAGCTTTTCCCGCCATCCTCGGTGCGGTACAGCCCGCCGCCGACATCCCGGTCATCCCGGGCGACAGCCCAGCAGCAGAGGTACATGCGACTGGACTCGGCCGGGTCGATCTGCAGGTCGTGGGGCGCGTTCTCACCCTCCGGCAGGACCACGGGCTGCCAGCTTGCGGCCTGGTCGGCGCTGGTGTACAGCGCTCCGGCAACAGTCACCTGGCCCCGGTCTTTTCTCCCGCGGCTCAGCAGCAGATATAGCATTCCCTCTTTATTGCGCCTGATCTGCCAGGCGCAGCGATTGTCCCCCAGGCCCTGGTTGGCCTCTTTCCAGCTTGCGCCGCCATCGCTGGACTTGAATACCCCTTGGCCGAAAGCCGTAATGTAGAGCGTTCGGGAATCCTGCGGGCTCTCCGGGTCGACCAGTACATTGGTGCCGACCGTGTTTTCCGGTATGCCGTTGGTGAGAGCGCGCCAGTTCCGGCCTCCATCCTCGGAGACCGCCACGCCGCCCTGGAAGCGCTCGAAGGTACCGGTGTTGCCGAACATCTTGTCCCGCGGCAAGTCGTGCGCATTGCCCCAGGCCGACCAGAGACGATCCTTGACCTGCGGATCGAACTCGACCCAGTAGCAGGTGTTCACCCAGGGATTCGGGATGCCGGAAATGGAGGAAGACCAGCTCTTGCCGCCGCTATGCGTCTGGAAAAGACCGATATCGGTATAGCTGATAAAGAAGTGGTTCTTATCGAAGGGATCGAAATGCACCCCGTAGCAGGTGGTCACGTTCAGCCCGCCGGTGGCTACCGTGCCATCCGGCTGGTTCTGGCTGTAAATCTGCTGCCAGGTCTTGCCGCCATCCAGGGTGCGGTACGCCCGGCCGGCGTCGGTGGCGATACAAAGGTCTGGATTACCCGGAGCCACGCCGAGGTCGATCGGATTTCCGCCCCAGCCGGGATCGTAGATCACATCCATCCAGGAGCCGGCATAGTTGTTTCCCAGGTAGCCGAATGAGTTGGAGAGCAGGACCGGTTTCCAGTCCGCGCCGGCGTTCTCGGTCTTGAAAATCCCGTAAATCCAGATATCCCGGTTATCACGGGGCACGGAGCGGCCGTTGCGGCTGGAGAGGTACACCACATCCGGGTTGGTCCGGCAGACTCCCAGGCTGGGAATCTGTGGCGCCTCGCCCTGCGGGACATCCAGCAGCAGCCCGGTATTGACTTGGGTCCAGCTTGCGCCCCAGTCATCGCTGCGGAATACTCCTCCGCTGATCTTGCCGCCCGCGTTCCGCATGGGTGTGATGACGTAAATCTTGGTCCCGGTCTTGCCTGTTCCTGACTCTGCGTAGATAATCCTCTCCGCCGGTTTCGGCAGCTCTGTGAGCTCACCGCTGGCGGCATCGATCCGCACCGAGGCCCGCTCGGTAATGACATTGATTTCTCCCGGCCGGCCGTCCAGGCTGCCCGGGAAAATACCCAGCACGCTGCGTCCGGGCAGCTCGGCCAGCAGCTTCCAGGTCGCACCGTAATCGGTTGAGCGGACCAGCAGCGCCGGCTGGCTCACCGGCTGGCCCGACCCCGCCATGTACGAGACCAGGGGGGCCATCCCCAGGTAGATTGTCCGGCTGTCCGCGGGATCGACCGTAACTTTCTGGATCGACCCGTCCAACGCCCCCTCGACAATCTCCGAGGGTTTAAGGTTTACCGCCTGAAGCTCATCCAGGTACTTGGCTTTGGAGACATCCGGATAGATCACATGCCAATGCTGCCCGCGGTCCTCGGAGCGATAGAGGATGCTCAGACCCGAGCCCCGGTCCTCGCTGTAGCTGAATCCGCGGACCGCGGTATATACCGTTCCGGCATTGTTCGGGTCAAACTCGAAATCTTCGGGCACGTTCCAGAGGTTGATCGAGCGCCAGTTCACGCCACCGTCATAAGAAACATAAGCCGCGGTCATGTCGCAGTGGGTGAAAACGAAATTCTCGTCGAACGGACTGATGGTCGGCAGGAACACACCACCACCGCCGCCGGGACCGATCACCTTCCACTCCGCGGCCGGGGATGCCGCCTTCTCCGCCGGTCCTCCGTTCATCTCGCGGCCGCATCCCGTAAATTGCAGCAAAGCCAGGACTGCGAGCAGCGCAAGACCTTTCAGGACAATATTATTATTTTGCATGGTAGCTTAACCTTCCGCAACTATTGAGAAGTGCTGGAATCGGCAACCCGGTTTAGGAGGCCGGGTACCATTTTCTGAAATTGTCGTGGAAAATCTTTTTCAAGACATCCGCCGGCAGGGCCAGGCCGCGGAACTTACCGGTGACCTCCCAGACTTCTATCTCCTCATCCGTGGCAAAATATTTGTAATCCTTGTTGTAGGTCGCCTCTATCGTCGCAAGGGCACTGTCCGGCCCTGTGGACACGAAACCGGCGCCCACTGCCAGGTCGGTGCCGTAGAGCAGGCGGTCCTGGTATTTGATCATGAAGTTGCGCACCTTTTCGCGTTCCTGGACCTGGAAATGGCAGATCCGGGCGGCCATGTCCACCGCGAAATTGGGGTACTTGTCGAAGTGTTCGGCCATCCAGTCCACATCGTACTCGAGACTGCCCAGGTGGCAGCCGACCACCCGCAGGTTCGGATGTTTGTCCAGCACGTGGTCGCGGGCCGCGATCTGTTTCCAGAAATCCGGGATTTCCGGGTGCAGGTAGGAGTGGTACTCGGGATGATCCGCGAAATACTTGCGGTCGTTGTTGACGGTCATCGAGTCCAGGGGCAGCCAGCAGTTCCGCGGCTCGCCGATATGGGCCACCAGGGTTTTGCCCTGGCTCTGGATATAATCGAAAATCGGATCGAACCGCGGATCGTCGATCATCACAAATTTACCATCCGGGTCCTTGAGCACCATGCCGATCTCTTTCCAGACCTTTACCGACACCGCCTGCTTGTCGAAGCCTTCCTGGATGGTCTTTATCGCCGCTTCCTGCCAGTCCGGCCGGCCCCAGTTCTGAAGGTTGAACGAGGTGGCCCATTCGATATTCTCCGGGTAGCGTTCTCTGAGCCTTTCGGCATCCCGGATCTGGAGCTGCAGGCTGTCCCATTTGGTGCCGATCGTACAAATATCCAGCCAGGCGAAATTGTGCTCCTTGAGCTTGGCGATAAACGGGCCTTCCTCGGCCTCGGTCAGGCCCATCACGTGGGCGTGGGCATCCACCTTGGGCATGGCTTTAAGCTCCTCGACTGTCATCCCGCCCTGGGCCGCGCCCATTTCCGGAGAGGCTGCCTGCTCCTGTTGTTTTCCGGAACAGGCGAAAAAGGCCAGGGCGGCCAGGGCCAAGGAAACGAGCTTCAGCTTTTGACCGGCGGAGCCGGAAAATCCAGATCCGAAACGCATATAACCTCCACGGATTTTTGTTAGTACTGCACTATCAGACAGAGAATAATTTTGCCAGCCAATGCATATTTATCAGACAAGGTAACCGTGCCGCTCTTGCGGCTCAGATTCCCGGATACCATTTTTCGGCGTTCTCATAAAACATCTTTTTCAGCGTTTCCTTGGGCAGGTCCAGGCCGCGGAATGGACCGTTGACCTCCCAGACCGACATTTCCTCATCCGTAGCGAAATAGCGATAATCCTTGCGATATGTCTCCTCGATGGTTTTCAGGGTTTCTTCGAGGGAAGCTCCTTTGGGGCTCCCGGCGCTGATAGCCAGGTCAGTGCCGTAGAGCAGGCGGTCCTGGTACTTGAGCATGAAATTGCGCACCTTTTCCCGGTCCTGGACCTGGAAATGGCAGATGCGGGCGGCCATGTCCACCGCGAAATTCGGGTACTCGTCCAGGCGGCGGGCCAGCGTGTCCACATCGAACTCGAGACTCCCGAGGTGGCAGCCGACCACCCGCAGGCCCGGGTGTTTCTTGAGAACGTTGTCGCGGGCGGCGATCTGTTTCCAGTAGTGGGGGATTTCCGGGTGAAGGCAGGCGTGGTACTTGGGATTTTCCGCGAAATACTTCCGGTCGTTGTTGGCGGTCATCGAATCCAGGGGGAGCCAGCAGTTGCGGGGCTCGCCGATATGCGCCACCAGGGTCTTGCCGCGGCTTTCGATAAAATCGAAAAGCGGGTCGAAGCGCGGGTCGTCGATCATCACGTAGCTGCTGTCGGGGTCTTTGAGCTCCATGCCGATCTCTTTCCAGACCTTGACCGCCACCGCGCCCTGCTCGAAGCCGCTCCGGAGAGTCTGGAGCGCGGCCTGCTCCCAGTCCGGGTGGCCCCAGTTCGACAGGTTGAAAGAGGCAGCCCAGGCCACCTGCTCCGGGTAAAGGGGATGCAGACGCTCCGCCAGATCGGTCATTTTCTGCATCCGCGGCCAGTTCATGCCCCGAGTGCAGATAGTCAGCCATTTCATGTTGTGTTCGGCCAGCTTGGCGAAAAAGGGAGCTTCCTCCTCCAGGGCCAGTCCGGAAATATGCGTGTGTGCATCGATCTTGGGCATGGCGGCCAGCTCCTCCACGCTCAAGCGGTCCACTCCCTCGCCGGCGGAAGCGCCCGAACCGCTCTGCGCGGCTTTCTCCGGCGCTCCGGAACAGGACAGGGCCACTAATGACAGGACCAGGATAGAAAAGAAACCAAGCCGCTTAAGAAAGGAAAAAATTCCGGGCAACATTGTGACCTCCGGCAAATTAAGAAAAATTCCGGGATAATTGCTGATTTATTCGCGGATGTGCAAAATACGCTAATGAAGCCTTTCAGCCAACTCAAAAAATGAGGCGGGAGGGCTCCACCCCGAAAGACGAAAGTACGTAACTTATCACAAAACAAAAACTTCCACGGAAGAGCCTGTATCGCTCAAAAATACTCTCCCCAGACCAGTTTGCCCTTTTCTTTGAGCTGCACCGGAAAGGAGTTGTCGGCTTCGAGTTTCTCGGCGCAGGCCCAGACCAGCGGCCGGGTAACCCCCTTGGTCTCGATTTCTCCCCGGATTTTTATTTTCTTGCCGTACATCCGCGGCGGGAGCAGGAAACCGGCCTGGCGCACCTTGCCGCCGAACGGCCGGCCGGCATCCAGGCAGCCGGAGGAACGCCAGGAGCCATCCGCGGCCTCGACAGTCACCCGGAGCGCTCCCGGCACCCCGGCCACACCGTCATTGACAAAGCCGACTATCAGCTCAAGCAGACCCTCGCGTTCGCGCTGCCAAACCCAGCCCGGCCGGACGCGGTGGCCCATACGCTGCTGAAGCGTGGTGAAGCCTCGTGGGTAACGCTCGTGATAGCGGGCGAGATTGCCGGCCTCGGTCCAGAGCGACCAGTAGTTGCCTCCCAGCTCCAGCACCTTGAGCATCGATTTTTCCTTGGAGTTGACCCCGCTCGAATCCACCGGGATCTGATCCACATCGTAATCGCGGCGCCAGCCCTGCTCCATAACCACAGCGCTCCAGGGCGGACGGTTGGCGAGGCACTCGATCTGGATCGGCTCATCGTGGACTATGCTGTCCGAGCGCAGCCAGCCGCCGGAGCGCACGAGCATATCCTGCACCTCGCGGTTGCCGGCCCGGCTGCTGTCGGGCTGGGTGTTAACCGCCAGCGGCACGGTTTTCCAGGCCTCGATCTGCCAGCGGGTGAACTCGGCAAAGGTTTTTTCCGCGGTCAGGTAATCCGGTATCGGGTTGGGCAGGCCTCCGGTGTGGCCCTCGCCCCAGAACCCGTACATCATCAGGTCCATGAACTCGAACAGCGGGTTGCTGTCGAACTCGGCGGCTAGGAGCGCGTTCAGCGCGCGGAAAGCTTTGCGGAACTCCGGGTGGTCGTAGCGCGGCTCGCGGAAATCGAAATTTGTCCCGGGGCGGCGGCCGATATTGACCAGCGGGACTTTCTCCTGCAGGAAATCGGGCAGGGCGAGCCTTTTGGGCTGGCCCACCGTATTGGAGAGCTGCACGCGGAAGCCCACCTTGAGCCCGTAACGCTTAGCCGCATCGAGGGTGAGGCCCCAGACCGGGTGAAGGTCCAGGCGGCCGGGACTGCTCTGCACATCGCGCCAGTCGCAGCGGATGTAGAGGATGTCCACAAACGGCAGTGCGGCCAGTTTTTCGACATGGTCCTCGAGGGTCTGTTCTCCCCGCCGCGCGGCCAGCGAGGGCCCGCCCTCCTCCCAGGTATAGCCTACCAGGCCGCAACCGAAATTGCGGATATGCTTTTCGGAGGGCGAAGTGTAATTTATGGTGGCCCAGGAATCTACGCCCTGCTCGCCGAACGGCCCCTGGTCCAGCCTGTCCCGCACGGCCGGACCCGGACCGAAATCGTATCCCTCCCAAAGGTGGTCCGGGACATCCGCCCGGGCCGCTGGAGAGGCGCCCAGAGTGCCCAGCAAGACGGCCGCGCTGCCGGCTTTGAGGAATCCTCTTCTGTCGGTCATAATACTCCTAAGAGTAATTGAGAATTGTTCAGGGAAAGATATATCCTGATACCGGGAGCCGGGTAAATAGACTGGAATCCGGTCCGGCAAGGCTCACCGAGGACCGGCTATCTCAGCAGCACCATTTTCCGGGTCTGCGCAAACTCGCCCGCCTCCAGCCGGTAGAGGTAAACGCCGTTTGAGGCCGGGTTGTTCTTCTCATCAGTCCCGTCCCAGAAAACGGTAAAGGTTCCGGGAGGCTTGAATTCATCCACCAGGGTTTTCACCAGGCTGTTGCGCAAGTCGTAAACCTTCAGGGAGACATGATACTGCGCGGATTTATCGGGCAAAGTATAAGTTATCGCGGTCTGGGGATTAAAAGGGTTAGGGGTATTCTGGGCCAGGGAGAAAGTCTCCGGAGATGCGGGCAGCCTGCCGGTCGAGCTGAGCAGCAGGGTGAAAGCGTTTCTCTGCTCGGGCGTGAACGGCAGCTCGAATAAGAAACCTTTCAGCCACTGCCGGTCCCGCGGTTCCAATGGTTCCCTCAGCTCGATCCCGTAACCGGATTTCCCGGCCGCGGCGAGCTGCAGCGCCCCGCTCAGGCCGCACTTTTCCTCCGCCATATCGCTCAACAGGGCGACAGCATCGTTCTGGCTCCCGTGGCCGTCGCCATCGTAATCCCCGCGGCCGTCCTCGGGATGGTCACGCTGCAGCAGGAGCAGGCGGATCACATCCACTATGTTTACCGCCCCGTCCCGGTCGACATCGCACCCTGAGGAGGATTGCCCGGCGATCCCCTCGGTGAGGAACTCCTGATGCCAGCGGCTCCAATCCGACCAGACCCCTCCGCTGCTCTGCTGGCGGGCCCTGGCATAATAATGGGTGCCATCGGAGAGTTGCGTCTTGCCCGCCAGCATCCCCACAAATGCGCCATTGGTCGTATTGACAGTGACTGTCCGCGGATCGCTGATCTGCCCGGAGCGCCAGACCACGCGGCTGCCCTCGCGGTCCAAGGCGATTTCGCACTCCCAGGCGGTCTGCTGGTCCGGCCCCTGGTATACCGTCTTGTAAAGGATGGGATTGCGCGGGGTGGTTACCGGACCGATCGGCCGGGTGGAGATCACGAAGTTGTCGTACCAGCGCGATTCCTCCACCGGAGCGCCCTCGTTCCAATAAGCTTCCAGGAATACGGCGTTAATTCCGAACTTATCGTAGCTGCCGCGCCAGTCCAGGTTATGACGCTCGCATTCCAGGCGCCCATCGATCCAGAGCTGGTTCTCCCCGTCTTTTTTACCCGGAGTATTGAGCTTGGCCCGCGCCTCGACGCAAACCCACCAGCCGGATTCGGCGGTCGAGCTGATTTTCATCTCCGAGACCGGGTTATTCCCCAGCCACCTCAAATTGGCGAAATCGTTATAGGTAGTGGTGATAACCCGGTCGCCACCCGCCGGCACGCCGCTCGCCGGGTCCAGGGTCAGGGACTCGCCGCTGCTCCAGACATGGGAAATCATCGACTGGGACCAGTTGGAAGCGACAATGCTCGTGGCCCGGGACATCTTGGCCGGGCCGCCGCCTGTCCAGCCGGCCTGGTGCTTGACATAAATCCGCCAATAAATTTCGTCGAATTTTTCTCCATTGCGGGTCAATGCGCCGTTGGGGTTGTCACCGAAAAACACCTTGCGGTTGCCTTCGCCCTGACTGCCCTTGGCGTAGTAACATTTCAGGGAGCTTCCGATCCGGCCGAAGTTTTCAGTCGCGTCGAGCTCGCCCGAGGTCTCGGTATAGGTCTTATCGGTGTTGAAATTATCGTACCAGATAGCCGTCGGATCGTTCTCCTGTGGCTGCTGAGCGAGCGGCTCCACCTTGTCGATCCGGGGTACGGAAGGCTGGGTCGAGGTGTCGTCGCCGGAGAGCCGCGGAGATGGCAGCAGAAGACAGAGCGCCGGCAGGACCGCCAATACTGCGCGCCGCGCCGTGGAACGCCCCCGGCCGCCCATGCGGCCGAGGATAACGGGGGAGGAGCCACCGCTATTGGCGAATCGTTTCCTGACTAAAATATTGTCCATGGTATCTCTTGGGAAATTGTTCAGGATTGTTACGCAAGGCTTGAAATTGTCTGCCATGTCGCGGCAAAGATAATTTTTTAACTTCTTTTGATGGCAAATGAAGCAAAAATCAGTATCGCGCATTATCATGCGTGAATCTACACTAGGCTGGCGCATAGCTCTGGTTCTTTCATTACTGGAAGAATCAAAGGTCATATTGGGAACTTGAGTCTTTTACTCCGTCTCGCCAAGGCACCTGCGAGAGGTTTCTCGCAAAGGCCTGCCGCAGCTTTGAGCATTTATCAAGGCCAGCCTGAAATTTACTGGCCTCCTGCACGCGCTAATAAGAGAACCTTACAGCTTTCCGGCTCCTGCAGCCCCGGTAAAACGATTCTAAACCGGATTACCCCTGCCGGACCTGTCCCCGCAGGATATCCAGCAGGAAACCCACTACGTCGGTCACGCTCTCCCGCCCGTCCCCGTTGTAGTCCGTACGCGGGTCCTGCGGATCGGCCAGGCGCAGCTTGACCATCCGGTACACGTCTCCCAGCCCGTACTTCCCGTCCTCGTCGAAATCCCAGCCCGTCTTAAGCGTGTCGGCCGCCGTGGCGATTGGCCCGATATATTGGGTGGCCAGCACCACGTTGTCGAACTCGACCCGGGCCACCTGGCCGTTGACCGTGATGGTGGGATCCTTGGGCCGCAGATCGTACACTCCCTCCAGGTAGTACTGGAGCCAGAGGTAGTTGACTTTGAGCGCGTCCGTTTTGCGCCACATGAAGCCCTCGAACGGCTTGGGGTCGGTGTTGAACACCCCATCCAGACGGAACTTGTCCCGGAACCAGGTGCCGGTGTGTGTCCCGGTGGCCCAGCGGTCGATCAGGCGCCCGTTGACCCAGAACGCCTCCTCCCCGTCGCGCTTGTCCGGCGCGCTGTTGCACTTGATCATCAGCTCCAGGCAGATCCACTCGCCCCGCGGCGCCTGCACCGGTTGCAGGAGCCCGAACACGTTGCCGTAGTACGGGTTCGGCCGCCCGTCCGGCCCCCCATTATCAGTTTGCCAACTGTGCATCTCGGGCCAGTATGAATACAACACCCAGGCGCCCGGGGGCGCGGCCTCGTAATTGTTGGTCTCCAGGTCCAGGGCGGTGGTAAAATGGTCGAAGCCGTTGGGACGAGAGCCGGCGAAACCCATCGGATAGGGTGGCGGGTTGAATTCGTTGCCGAGCTGGACGAAATGGTGCACGTAGGGAGCGTCCGGGGCGAATTTCGCGTAGAAGCGGACGTAAAGCTGGTCACAGCCCGGGTCGAGGGTCTTGTAGAGGTAGCCGCCGTTGTTCAGGCCCTTGGTGCCAGTCATCTGGAGGCTTTGCGCGCCCGTGCCCCCCGGCGGGCCGTCCGCCACGAACGACAGCACCTTGCCGTCCTTGTTGTTGACCGTGCTCCAGCGCTGGGCCAGGTCAGCCACAGTACTGTTCTCGAAATCCTCGAAGAACACGACCGAGCTGTCCGACTGGAGGCCGGCATCGCCCGGGTAATTTCTGGCCAGCCCCCACTCGACATCCGCCGCAGCGGGCAGGGCCCTGGGCTGGGCGGTGGGTTGGGGATGGTTTTCGACCGCGAGCGCGGTGGCCAACCCGAGCGCCGCGACCGCGCCTGCAAGCGCGCCTGCAAGGATGAGCTTTCGCATAGCAGTTCCTTTATTTAGCGGACTGGAAAAGCCGGGCGTCCTTTAAACACCTCGGACCGTACTCCTCCTAAATCCTTCAATTTTCCTCGAGTTATATTAGTGTCAACGCTGAAAATTCACTCGGTCTTGGGACCGATATAGTGGGTGGCGATCACCAGGTCATCGTACCAGCAGGTATTATTGCGCCGCGCCTGGTGAATGTAGACTCCGAATACTAAAGCGTTGAGCTTGAGCATTTCGGTATCCCGCCAGCGCATTCCGTTAACCTGAAGCAATTTCCGGCCATCCACCCAGAAGGCCTGCTCGCCGTCGTGCTGGCCCGGCGTGTTTACCTTTAGCATGACCTCGAAACAGTACCAGCGCCCGCGCTCGACCACAAAAGCGCTGTCCGGGAAAAACTGGTTGCCCCAGTAATGCACCCCATCGCGGTCGGGTTTCATCTCCGGGAAATAGGAGTAGAAATTGAGCGCTCCGGGCGCGGGGTAGCGGCCCCAGTCACGCCAGGGCTCGAGGCCGGTGGAGAAACGGTCCGTCCCGTCGGGCTTGATCCCGGCCCGGCCGAAACCGGACCAGCGGTCATCGATCCGGCAGCCCCGGAAGCCGGTCCAGTGCATCAGGTCGCCCTGGTCAAAATCCTCGGCGAACATGGCGTACCAGCGGTAATACAAGTGGCCGTAGCCGGGCATGAACCAGCGAATCACCTGGCTGCCGGACTCCTGTCCGTTATTTGCCAGGGAGGTCAGCCTGAGCGAGGCCTTGCCGGAGTGGACGTACTGCGGACGGGCCTCGAGCCCCCCGGCCTCGGCATTGCGGATATTGACCTCCTGCCAGCGGTCTTTCAGCTCGCCCGCTTCGAAATCATCGGAAAAAATTGTTTCCGCCGGACTTTGGGTTAGTCCGAGGGAGAAAAGAAAGATCAGGATCGTGAGCCAAACATTCGGTCTGTTAATCAATTCGGGCTCCGGGTAACGGGAAGTTGCAGGTCGAATCTTTGCCGGAAAGCGGCGATCCGCAGGTCTGATTATTGCATGAGGGAAAAATGCCAAAAGGCAAAAGTTCTCAACTTTCCTTATTTTAAAGATTTGCATTATCGATTTTCCCGGAAACCTTCTCAATATCGTAAATCGATTTTCAAGATTGAGAATGGCCGGGTTTCAAATACCGCCTGAGCCGAATCTTTGCGCGTAGCTGACCCGAATCATTTGCCTTTCCGGGGACATTACATTAAATCTGTCGGGATTTCCGTCTTGTCATAGTACCCCGCCGAAGAGTCATTGAGCTTGCCGCTGATATTCCAGGCCGGAAAGCCGGCTATACCTTCCGCCCGCGGCGGCCTCTGTTTAATAAGTTGTACAAACGGGATTATTTTCGAGAATAATTTACGGTAAATGCAGGGGGGACTTTGGTCAACGCAGCCGGAACGATCGATTACCTGATTATTGCCGCCTACCTTCTTGCCCTGGTCTGGATCGGGCATTTTTTTTCGCATTACAACAAGAACATGGAGGATTTTTTCAAGGGCGGTAGCAAGCTCCCCTGGTGGGTCGGCGGGATAAGCGCGTTCATGGCGGGATTCAGCGCCTGGATGTTCACCGGCGGCGCGGGCGTGGTCTATGAGCGGGGTCCGACCGGCATGCTCGCTCTCTGCACCGGCCTGCTGGGGACTTTCGCCGGCTACCTGCTGTTCGCCAAGCGCTGGAGGAGAGCGCGGGTCACCTCGATGTTCGAATACGTCTCCACCCGTTTCAATCTCTCCGCCCAGCAGCTCATGTCCTGGTTTTTCATCCCGATGAACCTGTTTTATTGCAGCACGGTCCTGCTGGCCACGAGCATTTTTATCACCGCCGCACTGGGGATCTCCGAGGTCAACCTGGCCGCCCTGGGTTTGCCCTGGGACATCAAAGTGAGCGCGGTCCAGCTGACCATCCTGGTGAGCGGGATCGTGATCCTGACCTACTGCTATTTCGGCGGGCTGCTGGCCGTGGCCACCTGCGATGTTCTGTCATTTCTGATAATCATCCCCATGGCCGTGCTGATCGTGCCCCTGATCCTGCTAAAGCTGAACAGTATCGGGGCGGTCGGGCAGCTATTCAACACGCCGGCCGGTTTCAGCCTGCCGGAGGGGAAGAGTATCCTGGGCGAACCGGTTACCCTGTTTTTCGTGGTGATGTGGCTGGTGAGCAACATCCACAGCTACAACACCAATCCGATCGTTCAGCGCTACTGGAGCGTACCGGATGAAAAGGACGCCCGGCGGGTGGCGCTGCTCTGCACGATCCTTTTCGTATTCGGTGTCGCGGTCTGGTCCGTTCCGCCGCTGGCCGTGCGCCACCTGTACCCGGACCTTTCGCAGGTCTGGACGACACTCAAGGCCCCGGCCGAAGGGGCCTATGTCAGCGCCTGCCTGGCCGTGCTGCCCCACGGGCTGGTGGGAATCATGTTTGCCGCGATATTCGCCGCCAGTATGAGCTCGATTGACTCCACCCTGAATTTTATCTCGGGCATATTCACCAATGACATCTATCGCAAAACAATCCGGAAAAATGCGGATGACCGTCACCTGCTCACTGTCGGCCGCCTTTCGACGCTGGGTATCGGGATACTCGCTATCGGCCTGGCCCTGGCGATGAGCGCCCACGGCGGAGCGTTCCGTTTCATGGTGCTGATGGATAAGATTTTCACCACACCGATCGTGGTGCCCCTGCTGCTGGGGCTGTTCTTCCCCAAGCGGGGCAGCCTGGCCGCGCTGATCTCCTTTTTTGCGGCCCTTTGTTTTAACCTCTTCTCGGTCCTGTTTCTCGATCTGCCGTACTCGGAGTTCATGTTTTTCAGCTTTGTGATTACCTATATCGTGTTTTTCGCCAGCGCCTATCTTTTCGAGGACACTCCGGAAAAGAAGCGCCAGATAAAGGAGTTTTTCACTCTGTTCACTACTCCGGTAGTGGCGAAAGACGAGCTGTCTGCCTCGGCAATCGATGCGCTCTCGATGTTGAGTTTTATCGGCAAGCTGGCGACGGTTACCGGACTGGCGATCTGCCTGATGGTGCTGATCAACCAGCCGCTCAGCGAAAGGCTGAAAATCCTGATCGGCGGGGGAGTCGTGCTGGGGCTGGGGCTGTTCATGCTCTGGGTCAACCGGAGAAACCTGGCCCGGGAGCGGAAAAGCTCAGGCTGAAGGCATTGCGAAAACTTGAAAAATACTTGAGATGCTGACACAACATAAGAAAAGGGGCTGCTCGGAAAGAGCAGCCCCTTAGTTTTTCAAAAACAATGGCTGAGTTTGTGCGAAATACTTTCGTTTAATTCTGGAGTAGGGGCATAGCATGCTATGCCTCTACCTTTTGCCTCGCGCAGGAATTATAACGCAGGGCTCTGCTCCGGGTAGCAGAACCAGGCCGCACTTATTTGGCGGAACCCGGAGTAGCCGCCTCGATTATCAGCTTCCGCGAGACCACGCGCATCTTGCAGGTTTTTTCGGCTTCCGGCGACAAGGGTCCCGGCCTGGCAATCAGCGCGGCCAGGCTCCAGCGGGATAAGATTTTAACTGTAGAATCGTGGATTTCTTTCATCGCGCGATGGAACGCGCAGACACCTTCGAGGACCTCCAGGTCCCGGCAGTATGAGCCGAGCACCTGACCCTGGCAGGCGGCGACAATTTCCAGCAGGGTGATTTCTTCCGGGGCGCGGCCCAGGGACACTCCGCCCAGTGCCCCGCGGTGGGAACGCAGGATGCCGGCCTTGACCAGCATGTGGCTGATTTTAGCCAGATAAGTCGGAGATACTTCAAGCGTAACCGCGATGCGGCGGGGACTGACCGGCGCCGGATTTTTCTGCAGGGCCAGATAAATCAGCGCCGCGATCCCGGTTTCGGTGGTCTTGGTCAGCATCGATCTGTCCTCCTTTTTGGATAAGACAGAGCACATTTATCTATCTTAATCGAGCAAGTCAAGGATATTTTCTCGATTGTCCGCCCCGGGCCGCGATAGCGCCGGACCATCACGAGGGGGATAAAATAATTGATTTTCAGGCTGCTCTGGATTAGACTTTCAGCACGCCGGGCTGTCTGTACGGCGTGTCGGTAAATAACACCAAACTACGATTATCTAAACCGGCTTATTCATAACGACATACCTGTAGGGGCGGACCCCTGTGTCCGCCCTTCTTCGAGAATTTCTGAAAAGGTAATCGGGCGCATACGGGGGTGCGCCCCTACAAAAATCGCAAACGGATTTTTTCCCCGAATAATTCGGGCTTTAGGATGCCGGGATGGATGAGCGGGAGAAAAAGCTGCGGGAGGAGATTTTCGCGCGGGTCGAGGAAATCTACCGTCTCAGATTTGCCGGGAAGAATTTCGAGCCGGGGAAAACACCGGTACGCTATGCCGGGCGGTATTTCGATCAGCGGGAAATGATCAGCCTGGTGGACAGCGCGCTGGATTTCTGGCTCACCGCCGGCCGCTATGCCGAGGAATTCGAGATGCGCTTCGCGTCACTTTTCGAGCTCTCGGATGCGATCCTGGTCAATTCCGGCTCCTCGGCGAACCTGGTCGCTCTCAGCGCCCTGACTAGCTCCAGGCTGGGGGAGCGCAGGCTGAAACCGGGCGATGAGGTAATCACCGCGGCCAGCGGGTTCCCCTCCACCCTCGGGCCGATCGTGCAGAATGGCCTGGTGCCGGTATTCGTGGATGTCGAGCCGGGGACTTACAATGTGCCGGCGGAGGACCTGAGAGCCGCTGTCGGGCCGAAAACCCGGGCCATATTCCTGGCCCACACCCTGGGCAACCCCTACGATCTGGACTGCGTACTCGAGCTGCAGAAAAAGCATGGCCTGTGGGTGATCGAGGATAACTGCGATGCCCTGGGCAGCCGCTACCGGGGCAGGCTTACCGGCTCTTTCGGGAATATTTCCACGGTCTCGTTCTACCCGGCGCACCATATCACCATGGGCGAGGGCGGCTGCGTGCTGACCGATGATGAGACCCTGGCCCTGATCGCCCGCTCTTTCCGCGACTGGGGCCGGGATTGCTACTGCGGCCCGGGAGAGAACAATACCTGCGGCAAGCGTTTCACCCAGCAGCTGGGCGCTCTGCCCCAGGGCTACGACCACAAGTATGTCTATTCGCATATCGGCTACAATCTGAAAGTGACTGATATGCAGGCGGCGGTCGGCGTGGCGCAACTGGACAAGCTGCCGCGGTTTATCGAGCACCGGAAGGAGAATTTCCGCGAGCTGTATGCGGGCCTGAAAGGTTTCGAGGACCGGCTGATCCTGCCCGAAGCCACGGCGAACAGCGACCCGGCCTGGTTCGGTTTCCCGATCAGCGTACGCAAAAAGGCAGGATTTTCGCGCAACGATATTACCGCGTTCCTGGAAGAGAATGGCATTGAGACGCGCAACCTGTTCGGCGGCAATCTCACCCGTCAGCCGGCCTTCCTCGATATCCCATGCCGGAAAGTGGGAGGCTTGGAAAACTCGGATTTTATCATGAACTGCACGTTTTTCATCGGGGTATATCCCGGAATCGACAAGCCGCAAATCGATTACGTCCTGGACTCGTTCAATAAATTCTTCCAAAATCATTGACCTTATGCCGACCCCTGCCAAACTGCCGGTCAAAGTCGAATCCGTAATCCGCCACACAGACAGCGTAAAAACTTTCATCTTGCAGCCGCTCAAGCCCTGCCCGCGGTTCAAGCCCGGGCAGTTTCTGCATTTTGCCCTCGAAACGTACGATCCCGGCGGGTTCTGGCCCGAATCGCGGGTTTTTTCTATAGCCAATTCCCCGACCCGCCGCGGAAGCTTGCGGATAACCTTCGCGGTCAAGGGCAAGTTCACCCGCCGGATGTACGAGGAGGTAAAAGCTGGAGATACCCGCTGGGTGAAATTGCCTTACGGGAGTTTCTTCTTTCCTGACGAGGCGCCGGAGGTGGTGCTGGTCGCCGGGGGAACCGGGATCACGCCATTTCTCTCCTATCTGGAGCATGCGCTGGATACCGGATCGAAAAGCCGGATCAGCCTGATCTATGGGGTGCGCAGCCCGGAGTACTTTCTGTTCGGGCCTTTCCTTGAAGAGTGCCGCAGAGGTCTGGCCGGTTTCCGGTCGCGGGTATTTGTCGAGGATGGCCGGCCGGCCGGGGAGGGAATCGAGGTTACCAAAGGGATTATCTCCCTGGATGAAATGCTGAAGCGCCCAGCCGGTAAAGCCGAAGCTCTTTATTTCCTTTCGGGGCCGCTCGCAATGATCCGAGGCTTACGGAAAATCTTGCTGGAGGCGGGTATAGCGGCCGAGGCCATCCGGGTGGATGAGTGGGAATGAGCGGCGGCAATTTTCTCTCCTGCGGAAGGCCTGGAAAAGGCTTGAGGTCCGCCGGCCGGGGGGTGGAAAACGTTTGAAATCTCAATATTTTCCAGTATATTGAACCAGTAAGCCGGATGCGGATTTCGCCCGGCTCAAGGCACATATCTTGCAAAACGTCTTCAAGTGAATTCGTGTTCCTTCGCCAAGCCTTCTTGCGTGAAAGATTGAGGAGTACTGGACATGGGCGGGAATTCCAAATTGTCCGGGATGAAAGCGGTAATTCTCTGCGGCGGCAAGGGCACCCGGATCCGCGAGGTGAGCGAGATCATGCCCAAGCCGATGACCGCTATCGGCGGAAAGCCGATCCTTTGGCATATCATGAATATTTACGCCAGCCAGGGAATAACCGATTTCCTGCTCTGCCTGGGTTACAAGGGCTGGATGATCAAAGAGTTTTTCCTCAACTACCGGACCATGATCTCGGACTGTTCGATCACCCTAGGCCGGCATGCCGAGCTGGAGTTCCACGATGAGTTCCCGGAATCCTCCTGGCGCATCACCCTGGCGGACACCGGCGAGAACGCCATGACCGGGGCCCGTTTATACCGGGTAAGGAAGTACCTCGAGGGCTGCGGGCCTTTCTGCCTGACCTATGGCGATGGGGTGGCGGATATCGACCTGAGAGCGCTGGTCGAGCAGCACGAGCGCTCCGGACTGGCCGGCACTCTGACCGGGATCCGTATGGCAGGCAGGTTCGGCGAGCTGAATATCACCGGCGGCAAGGTCAGAAAGTTCCAGGAAAAACCCGCGCTGACCCAAGGCCGGGTCAACGGCGGGTTCATGGTTTTCGACAACCGGCGGGTCTGGGATTACCTGGATGACCGGGAGGACCTTACCTTGGAGGAGGAACCGCTGAGACGCATGGCCGAGGCGGGTCAGCTCGGCGTGTACGAGCATGATGGCTACTGGCAGTGCATGGATACTTTCCGCGAATACAATTTACTCAATGAAATCTGGGACAGCGGGAAAGCCCCTTGGAAAATCTGGGGCTGATCCCGCAGGGCGGCGCAGATGGCCGGCTCGGATGATCGGCAAAAAAGCGGCCTGGCTCAGGCCTATGCAGGCAAGCGCTGCCTGGTTACCGGGCACACCGGTTTCAAGGGCGCCTGGCTTAGCCTCTGGCTGCGGGACCTCGGCGCGCAGGTGACCGGTTATTCCCTGGCCGAGCCGGTTTCGGAACCCTCCTTGTTCGAGCTTGCCGGTATCGGCAGCCTGGTCGAAGACCGGCGCGGCGATCTGCGCGATTACGACCGGCTGCTCGGCACGCTTAAACGCGCCCGGCCGGAGATAATTTTTCACCTTGCCGCCCAGCCGATAGTGCGGCTCTCCTACGCCGCGCCGAAAGACACCTTCGAGGTCAATGTCGGCGGGACTGTAAACCTGCTGGAGGCCTCGCGCGCGACAGATTCCATCCGCGCCATCGTGGTGATAACCAGCGACAAATGCTACGAAAACCGCGAGTGGGCTTACTCCTACCGCGAGACCGACCATCTGGGGGGCCACGATCCTTACAGCGCCTCCAAGGCCGCGGCTGAGCTTGTCTGCGCTGCCTACCGGAGCTCATTTTTCGAGGCGGCCGGAGTCAACCTGGCGACAATCCGGGCGGGCAATGTAATCGGCGGCGGCGACTGGGCCGCGGACCGGATCATCCCGGATTTCATGCGCGCGGTTGCGGCCGGCGAGACAGTAAAAGTGCGCCATCCTGAAGCCACGCGGCCCTGGCAGCATGTGCTGGACCCCCTCCAGGGCTACCTGTTCCTGGGGGCCCGTCTTCTCGAAGCCCCGGGGGAATCGCCTGAGCCGAACCGTTTTACCGGAGCCTGGAATTTCGGGCCCGCCCGGGAGGGCTGCCGCACGGTCCGGGAGTTGGTCGAAAGCTTTACCGCCAGCTATGGTTCCGGCGCTTGGCTAGATATATCCGAACATGGGCAAAACGAGCCCCACGAGGCGCACTACCTTGCCCTGGCGACAGACAAGGCCCGGCAATATCTGGGCTGGCGGCCGGAATGGGATTTCCCGACCGCCGTGGAGCGCACGGCCGGCTGGTACAGGAAATGGGCCTCGGGCGGAAATGCGCTCGAGCTTTGCCGGGGGGATTTAGCCCGGTTTGCTAAGCAATAATTCGGCTTTCGTCGATTTATTGAACGCTCGTGGATACGCATGTCTATTGTAGGGGCAACGCATGCGTTGCCCCTACGGGGCTTACGGTATTTTGTAAATAACCTTGGCTAAATAAAAAACTGGCAATGAACCAACCCAACCCCGGAAAAAAAGAGCTGATCTCGATTGTCATGCCGGCGCGCAACGAGGAGGCCAACATCCCGCGCTGCTATGAGGAGATCACGCGGGTGATGGAAGCTGCGGGCTGCGATTACGAGGTGGTGGTGACCGATAACGCCTCCAGCGACCGCACCGGTGAGCTCTGCGAAAAGATCTGCGCCACGGACCCGCGCTGGCGCTACATCCGGTTCAGCCGCAACTTCACCGCGGATAATTCGATGTCCGCCGGCCTGCATTACTCGCGCGGGGATGCGGTGATCATCCTGTTCAGCGACCTGCAGGAGCCGCCGGAGCTGATCCCGCGCTTTCTGGAGAAATGGCGCGAGGGCTACGAGATAGTCTATGGCGTCCACACCCGCCGTCACGGCGAATCACCCATCCGCAGCCTGTGGGCCTCATTCTTTTACAAGTTCATCAACCTGCTCTCGGAAATCCAACTGCCCGAGCATGTGGCGGATTTCCGCCTGATGGACCGCAAGGTGGTCAATACGATCAACCGCATGGGCGAGCGCAACCGCTACCTGCGCGGCATGATTGTCTGGACCGGGTTTCGCCAGACCGGTATCCCTTACGAGCGGCAGGCCCGGGGCTCCGGCAAGGGCACGACCTCGTACCTTTACCTCTTTTCCTATGCGGTCCGCTCGATCTGCTCATTTTCGATCAGACCCTTGCGTTTTTTCTTTCTTTTCGGCATGGGGGTCGCCCTGCTGACCGTGCTGCTGGCGGCCTATTACCTTTATCTTTATTTCGCCCATGGGACCGAGGCGCCGGGCATCCCGACCGTGATCCTGCTGCTGCTGGGCAATATCGCGCTCACCTCGCTGGGGATCGGCGTGCTGGGCGAGTATATCGGCAGCATTTATACCGAGAGCAAGAAACGGCCGCTCTGGGTGGTGGAGAAAGCGGTCAATATCGAGATCCCGGAGGAGCGGCGCTACGGTAATTGAAGCTCCGGGTTGCGACGGGCCGGCGGTCAGCGGGCTAAAGCGGGTGGATCGAGACAATCAAATAATCGCTGTTGAATGGAGTCTTGAATGAAAAAACTATCCGAAGCCTCGCATCACCTGCTGGGCCAGCCGATGTTCAAGGTGCTGAACCGGGCCCAGGAGCTGGAGCGCCAGGGCCGGGAGA
>Ga0156185_1187_pt1 | contig 26055 bp, 15 predicted proteins | sample RifCSPlowO2_12_FD_107838 | JGI IMG/M metagenome (GOLD analysis project Ga0156185, IMG submission 107838) | Candidatus Glassbacteria bacterium RIFCSPLOWO2_12_FULL_58_11 | reverse complement strand
TTTTTCTCATCCCTCATAAAGCTAATCAGGACATTTCTTCCCCGCAGCAAGAACTCGTTGTCGGAGGCGGGCAGCATTTCGAATTCCGGCTCGCCCTCGAATGAACCCGTCAAATGTCCGCTGTCCGGTCTTACCCCGATTTTCTTTCCGCCTTCTGCCTGGTATGTCCCGCTGTAGTCATTGTAAAGCGCGGGATCGATCGTGACCGGTTTCCGTTCAGCAGGACGATCTTCCAGCGCGGCGTCGCCTGCCTGAGCGAAGCTCTCCGCCAGGCACAGGTCGGCGATTTTGTGGCAGAGCCGCGCGGGATTGAAGGCCTGGGTATTGGCCAGGCAGACCGCGGTAAATCTCTGGTCCGGAAAGCGCAGCATGCAGGCCAGAAAGCCGGCCCAGTCGCCCCCGTGGCTGACAGTTTTCAGCCCCCTGTACTGCCGGACTTCCAGGCCGCAGGCATAAGCGATGGTATCGCCGTCGTTCAATACTCCCCGCTCCTCCATCTTTTCGGTCAGGTCCGGCGGCCCGGCCTTATGGGTGTAATAATTCTGATCCCAGAGAAAAAGATCTTCCACAGTAGTGTGGATGTTGCTGGAGCCAACCATCGCGGGGTTGAAGTATTGTTCCATGCAGTATCCGCCGTCCCTGGCGGGGACGTAGCCGAAGGCCCGGTTGGGGATTATCATGCGGCGGTCATCGAGGATGCACGTGTGCCGCATGCCGAGGGGCTGGAAAATCTCTTTCGCCACGAATTCCTCAAAGGGCAGGCCGGCGACCCGTTCCACGATCAGGGCCAGGAGGTTGTAGCCGGAATTGCTGTATTTGTACTGCTCGCCCGGAGCGAAGGCCAGGGCCTGCTGACGGTAGATAATCCGGTAAAGGTCCTGGCGGGAAAGGATGTTTTCAAAAGGTATTCCGCCCAGGGCCAGCAGCCAGACCCAGTCCCGGATGCCGCTGGTGTGATTGAGCAGGTGCCGGATTTCGATCCGGCTGCCGTAATCCGGAAATTCGGGGATGGACTTGCGGATATCGTCATCCAGCGAAAGCTGCCCGCGCTCGGCGAGCATGAGGATACAGGCGGCGGTGAACTGCTTGGATATGGATGCTATGTCGAACATGGTGGCGGGGGTGACCGGCAGGCGCCAGTCCAGGTTGGCCAGCCCATAACCTTTTTCGAAGACAATCGCGCCGTCCCGGTAGACCGCCACGGCGCAGCCCGGCCCGCCGGAATCGAGCTGCGAGGTCACCAGGCTGTCGATCCGGGCCGCCGGGACCGTTCCAGGCCCGCCCACCGCGGCGCGGTTGCCGCTCGAAATGCAGCTCAGCAGGCCGGCGAGCAGGGCGGGCAGCAAGGCGAGGGTTTTTTTCATTTACAGTCACTCCCCAGTTAAAAGCCTCTAATCTCGAAAATTCAATCCTGGATGGAGAACGGTGGGAATTGAACCGGCATCATATACAGCGACAGATCCGCTTCAGGAACTTTATCGAGGATGGCTTAATTTATCAAGCATCCTTGCAGAATCTTAGGGTAACTTGTTCTATTATGAGAAATAAATTGAAACCATAGAGAGCAGACAGGACATCCGCGGAAAATACAAAAGCCGCAGGCCTTTACGGTCCGCGGCTTTTCTGTTTTTAGAGAGATTTCAGGGTGGATTTCTGTCTGCTGAACACGTTTCCGCCGATTGGCTCTCCGGAAAACTTTTGATTCCAGAATTGAAATCTCAGTCTCATAACAATTCCAGCAGGGTGAGCAGGTCGAATATATCCACTTTACCGTTCGCGTCCAAGTCCGCAAGGGCAGTGCGGGCGGCCGCGCCGCCAAGAACTTTCAGCAGCTCGAGCAGGTCGTAAATACCGACCTTGCCGTCCCCGTCCAGGTCTCCTTTTTCTCTCCACCACTCGAAAGGCAAGGCAGGCAACCCGAGGCTGTCGCCGTCCATGTTGAACAGGTTGGCACCCACCGGGTTGTCGGCCCAGGCATAGCGGACCGATACGGGCTCTGTAACTTCGTCGCTCCAGACCACCACCCGGTCGCCCTCGATCACGGCAGAGGCCGGGTAAAACAGGCTGTCGCTTCCTGCCGCCGTGAACCCGGCCAGGGGGCCGGAATCCCGAGAAACCAGGCCGTTGCCAACTTGCGTGAAACTCAGGTAACAGCGGTTCCCCTGCACCACGGCCGAACTGCACACCGGCCCGCTGTACAAAAGGCTGTCCCCGTAAACCAGGGCCCGCGCGATCAATGACAGGCGTCGCCCGACCTCTTTTTTGTTTCGCGGATGAATGTTGTCGGCCTCACCCACATCGATTGTCACGGCCATGCCGGTATTGGGTAGTGCCAGTCCCTGTTTCTGGGCTTCCCTGAGCTCGGGCCATTTGCCGGTTCCGGATTCGTAACTGGTCAGTTGCACGAACAGGAATGGGAAGTCGCCCTGACTCCAGCCTTCACGCCAGTTCCGGATCAGCGCCGGGAAAAGGATCCGGTACTGCTCAGCGCGGTAGATATTACTCTCGCCCTGGTACCAGGTCGCTCCGCGGATACCGTACGGCATTAGCGGCGCAGTCATGGCGTTGTACAGCACCGAGGGCTGACAGAAATAGAGTGGCTCGGGAAGTCCCTGCTGGCGCGCCTGTTCAACCGCTTTCAAATGATCGGCGTAGGTGTCGCGTATCCAGTCGTACTCTTGCGTGTAGAGCGGCCATTCGGTGAGAATGGGGGCCAGTCTGATATCCTCGAACACACTGCTGCCGGACCAGGCCTCGGCCACAGTACCTCCGACCGAGTTGTTTATCAGTCCGATCGGCACGCCGAGTTGTTGCTGCAGATAGAGAGCGAAATAGTAGCCCACGGCGGTGAAATGTTGTGCCGAGCTTGAGCTTCCTGCCTCCCAGGTGCTCAGCCAGGCTGTCTGCGGGCTGGACTCGACATCCTCGAGAGGTTCGGCCGCCGTGGCGTATTTGGTTTGGAACTGACGGATCATCGGGTAGGCAGCGGCCTCGGCTATTGTCTGAGCGGCTTTGATATCCCCGAGTGTCAAAGCCATGTTCGACTGCCCGGAGCAGAGCCAGACCTCCCCGACCAGGACATTGCTGATCCTAATAGTGTCGGAGGAAGCCGAGATTTTGAGGCTGAAAGGCCCTCCGGCCTCCAGAGGCCCGATCCGCACGCTCCATCTCCCGTCCTGGCCTGTAGTGGCGGCAGCGCTTTGTCCTTCCAGGTCTACAACGATCAGTTCTCCCGGATCGGCCCAGCCCCATACCGGAGCCCGGATGCCTTGCTGCAGCACCATGTTGTCCGAAAACAGCCGTGGCAGACGAAGCTCGGCCCGGGCCGGGATCGCCAGGCCCAGGCAGAGGGAGAAGACAATTAATGATTTGCCTTTGAACAATCTTTTAAAAGCTAGAAGGAACATATTACCCTAAGAATACAGTTCACTGCCGGTTTAGTTAGATGGCGCCGGGGTGCATTATCCAGGAGTCCCGGTGTGGAATCTTACCTGCAAAAATTATTGCTACAACTTATCAGGCGTTCCCGACCTGCATCTTCCCCGCTTTAGTCTTCCGATGGAAAACTACTCCTAAAAAGGCGAGCCCATAAAGAACTAGGGCCAGAATATACAGCGATCTGAAACCGTATTTCATGGAATTATACTCGAGAAATCCTCCCAGCATCGCTCCAAGCAGGTTTGAGGAAAGGGCGACCGTGACGGGGATGGATTTTTTCAGTTCAGAAGAAAAAGCTATTCCTCCGAAGAATACGGGAAGAGTCAACATGATAGTCATAGCCATTTTATTTGACCAACCAGAGAACGAAGAAGAAATCAAAGAGGAAGACTGCAAACCAGCTATGATTGAAAGAAGTAACAGGCCATAGGTCACCGAGGGCCGTGGGATATTAATTTTTAACAGCAGAAGGTTAGCCAGAAAAGCCATAATTAGGATAGCTGCGATAACGGCGCTGAGAACGACCCATGTGCTGCCATAAAGAAGGGCGAGCTCCGTTATTCCTTTGGTTTCAATCAGCATAAAACCGGCGCCGAGGAAAAAACAAGGAATCGATATGCCGGAAGTTGCTCCTGGAGAAAATTGAAAGATAAATATTGAAGAAATTGAAAACAGTACTAGTACCATCGCCAGATAATACAGCGGGAATTTTTTTACGGGCATATAAAGGAAAGGCCAATTATCGGTGGCTTTATCTGCCGGAATCAGGTTGCTTTCGAATTGCTCAGAAATATTTTTTGACCACAGGAGTTCTGGTACGTTTGCAGTAGATAAATTTTCGCCGATAATGAAAGTGTGTCCGTTACCGAAAGAGGTATTATAGACCAGAGGGCTTTTCCCGTCGAACGCCTCCTTCAGCATATCAAAAATCTTCTGATTCAAGTTATCCGACAGATAGGAAAAGGAGAGGCTGATAATACCCTCCATCTTAAGTCTGGATCGCGCTTCGCGAAAAGCCTCGACAGTGTAGACATAACTGTCAAGACGAATGCCGGACTTGCTGGCAAGCATAGTGTGCGAATCCAGGAAACCATATACTATTAGATCGTATTTTTTCTTGGTCTGTTTGATGTAAGCGCGGGCATCGGTATTAACAGGATTGACTTTGGAGGATTGAAAAACCCTTTGAGGATGCAGTATATTCCCGAATTTCAGGATGACTGGATCTATTTCAATCGCATCGATTCTGGACGCATTATGTCTGAGTGCCACTGCCACATCATTCCCCATACCGCATCCGACTATCAGGACATCCTCAGGCTTCTCTTTAAAATAATACGGCATCGGGTAATGGTACTCCAGAACATTTGAGGAATCTTTATCTTTTAGAGGGTCAATAGCCTCGACGGCAAGAATGTTCTGGTGCCATGTGTTATTTGCAAGAAGCGTAATTGATCCTCTTCCGTTGTCCACCGTGATTATTTGGTAAGGTGAGTAAATATCGTGTTTGCTGATGTCAAAAGAAATGGACAGCGAGGCCAGCAAGAACCCTGAAGCTACGGCTGTAATTAAAAGATTTGAATAGCTTTTACCAATTAAATATAGCAACGCTAATGCCATAAACAGTACCCAAACCACAGGTGGCGACCATAGGTAGGCCAATATGGAAAAAAGGCCTATTCCTAGCAAACTGCCTATTAAATTCCAGCTATACGCGATCAGGTTCTCCCTCCGCATCATCAGTCGAGAGGCCAGCTGGCCCAGAGGCACAAAGCACAGCGCATTAAAAGAAAAGATCATTATCATGAATCCATATACATAGGAAAAATTTTTCAATCCAGAAGCATTTGCCATGCCGAATTCTAAGGTGTCCGGATTCGGATTTAAGAAAACAGGTAAGGAAGGGTAATAGCGCAAAAAATGCATTGAGGCCATTTGTATCAGCAAAAGAGGCATAACCAGGGGCGTTGTCAGAAGCCTTTCTTTCCCTCTCGAATAACCTATTCCCAGTCCCAGAAAACATGATAATAGACTAACATTTTTAAAAAAACCGAACAACTGGAAGCACGATTCATGGAAACGGATAATCAGCAGCTCAGCGAAAAGCGAAAGGCCGGCGGCCAATGCTATACACCACACAACGCGATTTTCAGTCAAATTATCCACGCTTGCGGTGTGTTCTTCTAAAAAGCGAGTCAGATAAGACCACCATTTATCTCGTCTAAGCCAAATATTAAGAATGATAATAGATGTGACGATCCCCAGCAGAATGCCAAAAATCATTTTCCACAGTGGTTGAGCAGAGCCTTTATTAAAGCTGACCGTCCAAAAATAGCCGCAATAAAAAAGGAACCATCCCGCCAGGAATACTGCAATTGTCAGCCAAGAAGCCGATCTATTTGTTCTATCCACCTTTATCCTCCAGGAACAGTTCGAGCCTATTAAATTATCCACAGTGAATCTGAGCCGGTTCTGTCTCCTATAGCGAATTAATAATTTATATGTCGAATAAGCTTCCGGGCTGCATTCCTGAATGAATCAATTAGCAAGAACATGTGGCAGATTCTAAAATGCAAAATCTGCAAAAAGTATATTTCCGGGGAATTCTATATTCGAATATTAAACTTGTAACTCCGACCCTCTTTTTTGATTATGTTAAAATGTTTTTGTCATTTTCAGCTTGTAAAAGCGAACTCTTTTTCAGCATGAGCGGATAATAATTCGATCACAATCGAAACGCAACTTTCCCTAACCTATCCGCAACCGGCACTAAATAAGAAAGCTGAACCCATACGAATTCCGCTGCTTAGAAATATAGAGCGCCGAAGCGGGGATTCGCGGGAGTAGCGAGTAGAGCCGCATATTTGCTGAGTAGCTGGCTCTCCCGGTTGGGGATTTTATGCCACCAAACGCAACCTTTACGCAACCATTTGCCGCGGTGTGAAAAGGCTGATTATTTAGACTTTCTGCGGGTTATCGTAAGAGCCGGGGTATGAGACTAACGCATTAATACGAGCATTTGAAAAAGCATAACTCCTTTAAATATAATTAAGTTAAAGAGGTTTCCAATTATCTTTCCGTTTGAATCCTCTTCCCACAAGTTTTGGCCGCGCGCATTCTTATTCGAGGAAGATAGAGAAAAAAACGTAGAGGATAGAGTTTGCGATCCAGGACTAGAGAACTTAAAAATGAGATCGAGAGCATTTACTAAAGATATATTTTTCGATTTAAACTTGACATATCTGCCTTAGGTTATGTTAAAATAGATCATTCGAAACCGATAGTGTCGAATTTTCCGGAACCGTAATTATAGCTCATAGGAAAAGATAAAGTCTCGCGCTAATCTCTCGGCAATTTTGTCGCCCCGGATGATACACCTGCTTACCAATCTCGGTAAGCAGGTCGCTTCTGTTAGATTTGTTCCGATAAACTTTCGGCCTCAAAACTCGTGCTATTCCAGGATAATAGAGAATTGCGGTCCGGGAAATTTCATGGCCAAGAGCCTGCCCGTGCAAATATGAAAAATTCGACAATGGAAAGAAATAACTGGCACGCCAATCTGGTGCAAAATCTTCCTCTGGGTCTGTTCAGGATAACTTTCGGGCCAATTGAAAGACTCTTGAAGGCGAACGAGGCTGCGGCCGGTATTTTCGGCTTTGAATCGGTCGAGGAGTTAATCCGCGCACCTCTAAGAACTCTATTTCTGGACTTGAAACAGCGGAGAAAGTTTTTACGCAAGCTGATTTCCCAGGGCGAGCTAATCCGGGAACAATTGAAACTGAAAAAAAAAGATGGTTCTCAGTTCTGGGGTGCGGTGAGCGCTAGAGTGATCAGGGATATTCCGGGGGAGGTAAAATATATTGATGGAATAATCGAGGACATTACCAGTCAAAAGCAGATCGAAGAGGCGTTGCGGATCAGTGAGGAACGATTCCGTAATATCGCCGATGAGGTGGATGATTGGGTCTGGGAAATTGGCAGCAACCTTGTTATCCGGTATTCGAATACAAGAGTAAATGATATCCTTGGTTACACTCCGAAAGAGGTTGTCGGCAGAAATTTGGTGGATTTCTTAGCTCCTGAAGAGCAGAACAGAATCGAAGGCCAGAAGGACTATCTGTTGAAAGAGGTGATTTTCGCCAGCCAGCAAACTTGCATGGTCCGCAAGGATGGCCGGATCATCATCACTGAAAGCTCAGGAGTACCGATTTTTCGCCGGGACAGATCATTCGTCGGTTTCCAGGGCCTCACAAGAGATATCAGCGAACAAGTCAAGACCAAAGAAGAACAGGAACTGCGTCGCCAGCAACTGATTCAGGCCGACAAGATGATATCTTTGGGGATTCTGGTTTCAGGCGTCGCCCATGAAATTAATAACCCGAACCAGTTTATCATGGTTAATGCGCCCATGCTCAAGCGTGCATGGGAAAACATCACACCGATTATCGACAGATACTACGAAGAGAATGGAGATTTCGTGGTCTCCGGCCTTTCTTATGGCGAGATGCGGGGACGTTTCCTTGAATTGTTTTCCGGCATTTGCGACGGAGCGCAACGAATCAAGCTCATAGTCAAAAACCTGAAAGACTATGCCAGGGAGGGTAATTCTGGAATTTTGCAGGAGATTAATATCAATGATATTATCAAATCTTCCCTGTTAATGGTATCCAATATGTTGAAAAATTCGACAAATAATCTAAGAATAGAACTTGCTCAGAATTTACCCCTAGTGAAAGGAAATTTTCAGCGCCTGGAACAAGTGCTGATCAATTTACTTCAGAATGCCTGCCAGGCGCTTCCCAATCCCGCCAATGGTGTCACAATTACAACCTCCTTCGATGAAAAGAAAAATTGTGTCTTAGTCAAAATCAAAGATGAAGGGGTCGGAATTGAAGCTAATCAAATGGAATATATATTCGATCCATTTTTCACGACTAAACGCGATTATGGTGGAACCGGCTTGGGCCTCTCTATCTCCACCGGAATTATCGAAGAACACGGCGGTAAAATGCAATTCAGCTCGAAACCAGGAAAGGGAACTACGGTCTCGATTATATTGCCGGCCTTAGCGCCCCCACAATGCCCAGCCCCTCCAGCCGATATTGACCCAAATGAATAGATTCCCTCAAAAGCCAATTTTGATTGTCGATGACGAGCTGGAAATTATCCGGGTCTTTGATTCTGTTCTGCAAAGCGGAGGGATAAACAACATCATACCTTGCCAGGACAGCCGGGAAGTGTCGAAGATCCTGGGTAAGCAGGAGATCGAGGTGATCCTGCTCGACCTGATGATGCCTCACGTGGGAGGCGAAGAAATACTTCAGCGGGTGGTACAGGAAAATCCGGAAATTCCGGTGATCATGATTACCGGCGTGTACGAGGTCGGCAGTGCAGTCCAATGCATGAAATTCGGAGCTTTCGATTACCTGCTCAAACCAATCGACGCAGGTCAGTTGCTGATTAGCGTCAGGCGGGCAATCGAGATGAGGGAGTTAAGGCTGGAAAATTCGCTTCTGACCCACCGCTTCCTGAGTGATAGTTTAGAGCGCCCGGAGGTCTTTCGGCCGATAATCACGCAAAACAATAAAATGCGCTCCATTTTCCAGTACTGTGAGGCCATTGCCCGGGGACAGCACCCGGTTTTGATTACCGGGGAGACTGGAACGGGAAAAGAATTAATCGCCAAAGCTCTGCACGATTTGAGCGGACGGCAGGGTAAATATCTGGCAGTTAATGTCGCGGGTCTGGACGATACTGTCTTTTCCGATACTTTATTCGGACACACCCGGGGAGCTTTTACCGGCGCCGATGCGGTAAGGCAGGGTATAATTGAATCCGCTAAAGATGGAACTTTAATGCTGGATGAAATTGGAGATTTGAGCGATGTCTCACAGGTAAAGCTATTGCGGTTACTTGAGCAGCGGGAATATTTCCCGGTTGGGGCCGATATAGCCAGGCAGGCGAGCGTACGGATTCTAGTGACGACACACAGAAATCTTGAAGAGCTGCAACGGAGCGGGAAGTTCAGAGGAGACCTTTATTACCGGCTGTGCAACCATCATGTAAACATTCCGACCCTCAGGGAGAGAAAAGAAGATATTCCTCTGCTGCTGGAGCACTTCCTTATTGTCGCTGCCGATGAGTTTGGGAAAAAGAAACCAATTTACCCACAGGAACTTCCGGCACTGCTGCAAAGTTATCATTTTCCAGGTAACGTCCGGGAATTGAAAACGATGATACTGGATGCGGTAAGCACCCATCGCGGCAGGCAGCTTTCCACCGAAGCTTTCAGGTCGTTAATGAAGGGGAAGGGAAAGTCCCAACGCTCATCTGCAATTGGAAATCTGCCGGCAGATAGCACCTGGGCCTCCGGCCTAACGTGCTTGCCGAAACTTAAAGAAGCGACTCAGATACTGGTCGAAGAAGCCTTAAGACGGGCGAACAACAATCAGAAAACCGCCGCCCTGATGCTGGGTATAAGTCCTCAGGCCCTGAGCAAAAGGCTTAAAAGAAAAAAGTAGCCGATTCCCTCAGCTGAACCCCATCAACTTTTGTCCATTCGCGTAAAAATGTTTATTCTTCGCAGACCCCGAATACCGTAGCATTTAACGCCTCTCTTCGTAATTTGATAAATTATTGTCGAATAAGCGATCCCTCAGGTTTAAATCCTTCTTAATCCTATCTGCTTCAAATTTAATAATTTACTAAAACTCCAAAGTTTGACACGTTATTTGCGTTGCTCTTCCGGCATCCCAAAGGTTCGATAACCACTCCCCCAGAAGCGGAATAAACGAACGACTGGCAAGAGGAATTACAGCGAGCTCCAGTTGTTTTAGTAATTCGAATCATCAGCCTTCATCCGGCAATCTCCTTAGCTGCTTTGAAACAAACAACCTTATTATATCCAGCTAAATTGAGACAAACGATCCGCTTCCATTCATCTCGACTCAGGGCTTTCCTACGGCTTCCGGCCGTGGGAATTATATCCTTTCTAACCGCTTATACCACTCCCGCCTTCAGCGCCATCAGTGACATCTCATTGTCAACTACTTCTATCGATATGGGCAATGTCAACCTCGGTGACACCGATTCGGTCACTTTTAATATTTATAACCTTGGTGGAGCCGCCCTGGTGGTTTCAAGCATAACGGTTGATAATGCCCTCTTTACGGTGGCACCCGCTTCAATGGCTGTGCCTGGCGGCCAAACCGAACCAGTGACTGTCACCTTTTGCCCCCTTGCCACCGGCCCCCAGAACGCGACTGTTACTATAATCAGCAATGATCCAGATGAAGGGACGGTCACGGTAAGCGTTACAGCTAACAATCCTGACATTTCTCTCTCCTCCGCCGCACTGGACCTCGGCGGTGTCATAGTGGGCGGCAGCGGCGGCGGCACATTCAGCATCACCAACCAGGGCATGGCGGACCTGGTGGTATCAGCCATCACGAGCGACAACGCCGAATTTTCGGTCAGCCCGGCCGCGGTTACGCTGCTGCCAGCGCAGAGCCAGACTGTCACGGTCACATTCAGCCCGGCCGCGACCGGGCTGCGCAGCGCCACGGCGACCATTGCCAGCAATGACCCGGACCAGCCCTCTTTAAGCGTCAGCCTTTCGGGGACTGGTTTATTGCCACCGGAACCTGATATTTCTCTCTCCACCGCGGCGCTGGACCTTGGCAGTGTCACGCTAGGCGGCAGCGGCGGCGGCACGTTCAGCATTACCAACCAGGGGACAGCAGACCTGGTGGTTTCTTCCATCGTCAGCGACAACGCCGAATTTTCAATCAGTCCGGCAGCGGTTACGCTGGCTGCCGGAGCGAGCCAGATTGTTACAGTTTCGTTCAGCCCGGCCGCGGCTGGATTGCGCAGCGCCACGGTGACTATTGCCAGCAACGATCCGGACCAGCCCTCGGCCGGTGTAAGCCTCTCGGGAACCGGTTTGCTGCCCGCGATGCCCGACATCTTTCTTTCCACCGCGGCGCTGGACCTTGGCAGTGTCACGCTAGGCGGCAGCGGCGGCGGCTCGTTCAGCATCACCAACCAGGGGACAGCGGACCTGGTGGTTTCAGCGGTCACCAGCGACAACGCCGAATTTTCGGTCAGCCCGGCAGCGGCTACGCTGGCTTCCGGAGGGAGCCAGACAGTCACAGTCACATTCAGCCCGGCCGCGACTGGATTGCGCAGCACCACGGTGACTATTGCCAGCAACGACCCGGACCAGCCCTCGGCCGGTGTGAGCCTCTCGGGAACCGGTTTGCTGCCTGCGGAGCCCGACATCGCTATTTCCAGCGCCGCACCGGACCTTGGCAGTGTCACCCTAGGCGGCAGCGGCAGCGGCGCGTTCACCATCACCAACCAGGGGACGGCGGACCTGGTGGTTTCTTCCATCGTTAGTGATAACGCCGAATTTTCGATCAGCCCGGCAGCGGTTACGCTGGCTGCCGGACAGAGCCAGACAGTCATAGTTTCATTCAGTCCGGCCGCGGAAGGACTGCGCGGCGCCACGGTTACTATTGCCAGCAACGATCCGGACCAGCCCTCGCGAAGCGTCAGTCTCTCCGGAAGCGGCTTATTGCCGCCTGAGCCTGACAGCAGTAATGACGCAGACAGCCCGACTATCGGCCTGACCGTGGAAGAGGAAGTAGTACCTCCTCTCTCGCCGGAACTTAAGATCACCAGCGGAGCGCTGGTCAATCAGTCTGAGGCCAAGACAGCCGGACTTCTCGGTAACTTGGATTTCGGTAGAGTGGCGGTTGGCGGCCGTCAAACGATCGACCTGAATGTATCCAATACCGGTACCGCACCGCTTATTATCGAAAAATGTTACTTCGAAAACGACAGCTTGGTTTTTACTGTTAACGCAGAGGTCAAAACCATTCAACCGGGTGCGGCCGGAAATATATCACTAAGCTTCTCTCCTCTCGATGAGCAGCATTACAGCACTGCCCTCACTCTACTGACCAACGAGCCGGAAAAGAACAACATCGTAATTGCAGTTACGGGGGAAGGCGTTGCCCCGCCGGAGATTGAAGTATCCAGGACGGTCCTGGATTTTGGCGAGTCATCAATGGGGTCGGAAGTCCAGCAGACACTGGTTGTATATAATACAGGAAAAGGCCGGCTGGAAATAAACAGGATCAATTACATTTTCGATGTCTATAAAGTAAATCCCAAAAGCGCCAGTATCAAAAGCGGTGACAGCCTTGAAATTACTGTTTCATTCAAGCCTGTGTCGCTTGGTTCGTACTGTTCCAAGTTGAGTCTTTGGACGAACGACATCGACGAAGGCAATGTCGAAATTGCCCTGATAGCGTATGGTTCCCTGCCAGCGATTACCCTGCCGGATTTACCTTCTGCCGCCGAGCCCTACGTTGTTGTTTTGCAGGATTCACTGGATTTCGGTGAAGTTGCCGCCGGCGAATATATCAAGAGCAGCCTTACCCTTGAGAACCGGCATGACAATGCGCAGGCATTTTTAAGAATCATCAGCGATAACCCGGAATTCAGCGTTGATCCGGATTCACTGGAACTTTCGGCCGGCCAGACCTGGTCGATTGACATTCAATTCAGATCCTCAATAGTGGGAATACACCGGGCCGCAATAACAGTAATTGCATTCGAAACGGGAAAAGCCCCAGACACGCTCACGGTCGAAGCTTACTGTACTGTTATTGAACACTTGTCCCCGGAAATTGCAGTAGACAAATCGACTATTGATTTCGGAGATGTCCTCCTCAGTGAAAGCGCCTCGGCCAACCTGACAATCGAAAATCTAGGGAATGCGGATTTGGTTATCAGGAGCGTGAATAGCAGCCATGCCGATTTCAAGCCAAGTGTTGAGGCAGGCATGATTGCGCCCGCCAGCAGGAGTAATGTCACGATCACTTATACACCGGAATCGGCGGGGTCCCGAAATGCCACGGTTACTATCCTGAGCAATGATCCCGACCGGGACAGCCTTGTTGTAAACCTTTCCGGCAATGGTATCGAACAGGCGGCTGCTAATATCTCACTTTGGGTAACATCACAAGACCTCGACGATCAATCCGATAGTGTCGGCATGACAGCTCTTGTAATCAATTCCAACAAAGAATTCACGAGCGAACTTAATATAGGCAAAGTGGTTGCAGGCAACAGCATATGCGATACAGTCTTCATTAGAAATGATGGGACAGAGGATCTTTTGGTGACAGATATTGATATAGACAATCCTTTCTTTTCGATCACTCCCACTGCGCTGGTTGTCCCGCCAGCAGCGACAGAGTATTTAGTGCTGACTTTTAAAGCGGATACGGTGGGGGATCAAAATGCGCTGATTTCGCTGAGAAGCAATGACAAATCTTTGGAATTGCTAAGCTTCCAGATTCTCGCCTCAAGCATTCCACAGCCTGAGCCGGAGATGCGGATATCCACAGATAAGATCGATTTCGGTGAAGTCACGGCTGACTCTGAAGTGAGTGCAATCCTGATAGTGTCGAATCAAGGTGCTGCCCAGCTCAGTTTGAAGCGCATCCTCTGCGATAATTCAGCCTTTTCGGTTTATCCTGATTCGGCCACGCTCTTGGCCGGCGACAGCCTGCTAATCGAGGTCAGTTTCAGTTCCGGCGTACCGGGCAGCTATCAGAGTGTGCTGTCACTCGAGACAGATATCCGGAGCGGGAGTCTCGTGGAAGTCAAGCTAAGCGCCGCCGTTATCGTGAAGCCGGCATCTAGAATGAAACTATCCGCCGAATCGATCGAATTTGGAACGGTAGCACTGGGAGAAAGCTTGGAGAAGGCACTTAAAATTTATAACGAGGGCAATGCCACATTGGTTATAGGAAGAATGGTTTCTGACCACTCGAAATTCGAGATAACTTCTGATATGACTATGATATTGCCTGCAGATTCACAGGTAATAAAGATCGTCTTTCGCCCGGATAAGGCTGGCAATTACGAAGCATTGGTCACCTTACAGGATAATGGATCACAGCCGACGCGGGTTGAACTTAGAGGCCGCGGCGCTGAATCAATTGTATCTACGCGAGGATTTCGCCTTAACCAGAACTACCCCAACCCCTTCAACCCCTCCACTACCATTAGCTACACTTTGCCTGAAAATACTGCCGGGCATGTGTCCCTTGGCGTATATGACATCCGCGGCCGCCTGGTGCGGATACTTATAAATGAGAATAAGGAAACGGGAACCTTTCAAGTCAACTGGGATGGCAAAGATAAGACGGGCCATTCCTTACCGAGCGGCGTTTATCTGTACCGGTTGTCAGCCGGGAATTTTTCTGAGACCAGGAAATTGATGATTGTCAAATGACCTGGCACGGAATCATCGAATCAGCCAAAGATAAACGTGATAACTAAAGGGGGAGCAAGGCATGCTAATTTGCACCGAGCATCTGCAGGCCGGTATGGTACTGTCGAAAGATATAGAGTTGAAAAGCGGCAGCTACCTGATAACCCGTCGCGAGATCAGTCATGGCCGCCTCACTGATAAAGTCGTCGAGTCGATTCGAAAATTTTCCGGCCAGATATTGCCATTCGAGAACAGAGTCGAGGTCGAGGATGACGAGCAGGCGCTCGAGTGCATTAAGCTTGAGCTTCGTAAAGACCTCGACCGGGTCGTGGAAACTGTTCTTTCAAATAAGACGTACACAAATTTTCTGGAGGATGGCACCCTCCAGGCAAAGGCATTGCGGGTCATGGAGGTCATCTTTTCCAATCCGGATATCATTCAACAGATGTACGATGCAAAATACAATATTGTAAAAAAGGCCAGACCCGAAGACCTCATTCTCGAACACAGCATCAGGACTGCCCTGCTCGCCGTCGCCCTCGGCCTGCGGCTCAACTCAACGATACTTTCGCTGGTGTTCCTTGGCACGGCGGCGCTGCTGCACGATATCGACCTGCTAACGGAGTCCTCTGCAGTGCAACTTGAAAATCTCGATGAAATGTCCCAAGCGGAAATCGAACAATTCGTGGAAGAACACCAGCAGCGGGCCGCCGATTTTTATAAAGTCCGTTTAACTTCGATAAATCCGCACCATAAACTGGAAATTCTCAGAATCTTGACCAGTCATCATAGACCGGATGCCGATGAGGCGAGTCAGTATAGCACATTGATATTTCATTTCGCGGACCTGGTAGACGAGATGGTCTCTCTACTGCCCAATCGAGTAAGGTATAATTTTTCATCGAGCCAATTGAGCGTGATCGGGACAATGTACAGGAATCGCTGCGGTCTGGTCGCTGTTTTGTCTGGTCTGGTCCGTCTGTATCGAAATTCAGAGGAGTCAACCTGGAAAATAATAGCGGCGCTGATCAGTCTCTTTAAAATGGAGGCCCTGCTGGCTGGAGATTTCGACCGGAAGCTGCGGGAAATTATCGACTGGTGTCCGTTTGACTCGGCGCAGGTCTACCCGGAGATGGAAAGCAATTCATTACCCAGGACACTCTACTGCAGCAAATGCGCGGATGAGTCATTTGCCTGCGAACACCTGATGTTTTCAAGAACTGCCGTGCAGGACGAGCACGGCAACGTTAAAGACTATTGCAAATGCGCAGTGTTAGGGCCCCGATTCCAGCAGCTAATGGAAAAGGGCCGGCATTGAAAGAAATGAATATACCCTTACCCTTCAATTGTCATCACGACAAGTGCGAGGTTAATGAGGCAGAGCCGGGCAGGCGTGGTTGCCCTTGGTAATTTTCGGCAATTGTACTCTTCCGGTGTAAGGGGAAGCTGCGTACGTTAGATTGGAGAAATTGATCATGAGTGGACAAAACTATTACAGGATTAATCCCAATAATAATACTCAACTGCTAGAGGCTTTCGATCTGTTCAGGAAAGTAGACCTTGGCGGCGACAACTTTTTCGTCACCTTCCACCATGGAGGCGATTATTTAAGTGCTGAACTTCCTCCGGAAATTTACGTCCACGGCAAAGACCTCGAGATACTGCACAGGCTGATACCGAATGCAACGATCCGTATAAAAACTCTTCCTTCCGGCAATATTGCTCGGCTTTTAATTACTGATTATTTCGAGTCCAAGATCTTGCTTAACAATTCGCTTAGGTTGAGTGAAAAAATCGAGCTTTCGATTCATTGCGCAAATGAAGTAGCCGGAGACCTTCAAAACGCGGAACGTCCGGACCAAGATAGCATCCTGGCTGTCAGCAAGGTCTCAAAAAACCTGTTAGCTTTCACCAATTTGCTGCTTTTCGACGACGAGACCGGCCGTACTCTCTTTCAGGGACTTATGAGCCAGTATTCTTTTACCAGCTCGCATTCCGTGCAGGTAGCCTTCTATTCTGCATTTCTGGCCGCCGAGCTACACAGAAACAGATTTATCATAATCAAACCAGAGCTGTTGACCAACATGTTTGCTGCTGCTTTGATACACGACATGGGCCGGTTGTCTGATTATCCGGGCCAGACCGTTCAGCGAATTAATGCGCCGTCGATGATGGGTCCCAAGGCGGAAAGTGCATCGATTCTGGAGGACAAGATAAATGAAGATGACACGCTTCAGAACGAATCTCTCGAAATCGCAAAGCAGCTGAACGAGCGGTCCGAATATCAGGACGAATTTTTCTATCTGAGCTATCCCCACATATCGCCATACGTGCGAATAGCCATAATCGCCGATGCATTCGACACGCTGACCGCCAATCGACCGGGCGACAAGCATTATGCTCCGGTAGAGGCATTGATACAGATGAAGGGGGATAATGGAGGCAGATATTACGATAACTATATTGAATTCTTTCTTATGACGTTGGGTAATCTCTCCCAGCTAGAAGCAGCCGGTTAACAGACTATTACCCGTGGTTGAAACGGAATGGACTGTAAAAAGCTGCGATGCCAAATACAAAAAACCGCAATACAGTTGAGAGATAATTACAGGAGAGGAGATTGCAGGCTCCTGAATCAGAGCCCAGATGCCGGGACAGGGAAGAGCAGCATTACGTATAAGATGCCAGAGGAAGACGGAATCCTGACAGAGCCTTGTGCCGAAATTGAAAAGCCTGATCCACCACCGATCAGGCTTTTCAATTTTCAATATGGTGACGAAGTGGAGATTCGCAGTAGAGCCAGCAAGGCCGCGTATTTTAAGGATAGCTGGCTCTCCCGGCTGCGGATCTTAAGTCACGGAACGCAACCCATACGCAACTGGCATAAAATAAAAAAGCGGAACCCATATGGATTCCGCTTCTTATAAATATATGGTGCCGAAGGGGGGATTCGAACCCCCACGGGATTGCTCCCACTGGTCCCTGAAACCAGCGCGTATACCAATTTCACCACTTCGGCACCGCGTTGTTATCTTAACGAGACAGGTTTACTCAAAACCCGGGCGCCGAGATCAGCGTCCACCCAATTCACCAGGGTCCTCGTTGCGAGGGCAATTATAGGCGGCTACGGCTTATCTGTCAAGGTTTTTCCTTGATTTTCAGGCTGCCCGAATCTATCATTAACATTCTGAAAATACCAGGCCGCGGCTAGATTCCGCAGTTGCCGCAAGAGCGGCCCGGGAGGGTCGGTGCGGCAAGGCCGGGGCCCTTTTCTCAAGACAATATCCGATGAGGTTTATCCGAGTGTGGCTAATAAAGAATCCGGAGAGGATTCCGGGATCAAAATGGTATGCCGCAACCGCAAGGCCCACTTCCTCTATCACCTTCTGGAGGAATTCGAGGCCGGCCTGGTGCTGAGCGGCACTGAGGTTAAAAGCCTGCGGCAGGGTAAGGCCAGCCTTCAGGAAAGCTATGGAGAATTCCGCGAGGGCGAGCTTTATCTGGTGGGCTGCCATGTCAATGAGTACGCCGAGGGCAACCGTTACAACCACGATCCGCTGCGCGATAGAAAATTGCTGATGAGCCGCAAGCAAATCCTCCGCTTGCGCAGTAAAGTCGAGGAAAAGGGACTGACCCTGGTGCCCTTGAGCATCTATTTCCGCGGCGGCTGGGCCAAGGTCAAGCTCGCCCTGGCCCGGGGCAAAAAGACTTTCGACAAGCGAGAGGATATCAAGAAAAAGGATGCGGACCGGGAGGCCCGGCGGGTCCTGCGACATATCGGCGGAAATTGAGTGCCGGGGCATAGCATGCCATGCCCCGGCGGCAGCGGTGGCAAAGTCCATAGAAATTTCCCTCTGCAGAGGGGTGTCCGCGCAGCGGACGGGGTGCGTGTTTTTGACTTTCCTGCTTCGTTGTTCCCGCGCGCGGGCCTGGGGGTTTATGTTAAAAATCTTGCGGTACATCGTTCCCGCGCTGACAGTCTTCTGGATCTTACCGGACGGCCTCGAGGCGGCCGGATTTACCATCCTGCGGCAGTCCTCGAAAGAATCCCTGGAGCTGCACCTCTACGCCGATGAACAGTCTGGATATCTGGACCTCCGGGAGCTGGCGGAAACATTGGGCGACAGTCTCCGGTGGGAACGTCCCGGCGAAAAACTGGTATGGAATATAGCGGGTCACAGCCTGGTTTTCGAGGAACGGCTGGTTTTTTTTCTCGGTGATGGGCATCCGTACCAGCTTGTCGCTCCCTGCCGTCTCGATGGCGGAAAGTTCCTCGTTCCCCTGCAGTTGGCGGTCGAGTACCTGCCCGGCCTGGTCTCCGGACGCTTCGTTTACAACCGGCTGGACAGCCGGTTGATCGACAAGGCGGGAGTCCGGGGCGAGCCGGCGGCTGCCGGACAGGAGAAAAAAGCGGCGCCCCCGGCCGCGCCCAAAACCACCACCGCGGATGGGAAAAACTTTCGGATCTCCAAGGTGGTGATCGACCCGGGGCACGGCGGGAAAGATCCCGGTACTACGGGAAGAAAATATAAGCTCGATGAAAAAAACATCGTGCTGGAGATCTCGAAGAAAGTCGCCGGGAACTTAAAAGCCTCGAAGAAAGTCGAAGTTCTGCTGACCCGCGACCGGGATGTTTTCATCCCGCTGCGCGACCGGGGCAAGCTGGCCAATGAATCCGGCGCCGGGCTGTTTGTCAGCATTCATGTAAATGCGGCTAAGAACCGGCGGGTTGGCGGCTCGACCACCTATTTCCTGGATGCGGCCAAGACCGATCAGGCGCGGGCCACGGCCATGCTGGAAAACGCGGCGCTCGATTATGAGACCGAGGAGCAGGATAAGGGCCGGCTCGATGAGGTGAACCTGATCCTCCAGGATATGGCGCAGAACGAATACCTGCGGGAAAGCAAGGACCTCAGCGCCTTTATCCAGTCCGAGCTGTGCGGGCTCAAGGAGCTGGATGACCGCGGTCTGGACCAGGCGGGTTTTGCGGTGCTCAAAGGGGCTTTCATGCCGGCCGCGCTGATCGAGACCGCTTATATTTCAAACGAATCGGATGAGAAGCTGCTCAACTCGGCTAAATTCAAGGATAAGCTGGCCGAGGCGATAGCCTCCGGCATCTTGAAATACATCGAACATTACCACAAAAAACTGGCCAGCGGCAATTGACCGGGCCGGTCGATTAAAGGTCGGAAATAATGGAAAACACACGATGGAACGCTTCCGGAACCGGCCATTGCGGAAGAATTTATCTGCTGCTGATAGTCTGCCTGAGCGCCACAGCAAACTGCACTTATTATCGGACGTTTAACGCCCTGCACTGGGCCCGGGAGGCCTATAAGGAGGGGATGCGGACCGAGCAGAACCAGCAGAAGCAGCAGAAACAGCGTAACCCTTTCTATTCGCGCTCCCACCTCGAGGGCGTTCAGGTGGCGGGGGCCAGTTCCTATGAGGAGGCGGCCCGGAAATGCCTCGCTTTCCTGGCCGAGGCGCCCGAGGGCCGGTGGTCCGATGATGCCCTGATCCTGATGGGGAAATCCTTTTTCCAGATCAAGCGCTACGTCCAGGCTGAATCCAGCCTGCAGAAGCTTCTCGGTACTCAGTCGAAAAGCAAGTTCCGGGATGATGCCCAGTACTACATGGTCCTGATCATGCTGGCCCGCGATGATCCGGGCCTGGCCGAGCTGGAGATCGAAAAGCTCCTGGACCAGTACCCGAAAAGCGAATACCGTCCGCTGGCGCAGTATCAACTGGGCGTTAAATATTACGATCTGGGTAATCTGGTGCGGTCCCGGGAGGTGCTGAGCGCACTGCGGGACAATTATCCGAAATTCGAAAATAAGAAAGATGTCCTGACCTATCTGGCGCATATCGAGTACGATCTCGGGGATTTTGAAAAGGCCCTCGGCGCCTATGAGAAAATATACAAAGAGCGGGGCAATAAAAATCAACACCGCGAGGGTCTGCTCGGCATGGCCCGCTGCGAATCCAAACTGGGCAGGCACCAGGCGGCGCTGGAACGCTATCAGGCGGCGCTGCAACTGGCTGGATTCGAGGATGAGCGCGCTGAGGCCCGGCTGGGAATTTACGAGGAGCAAACTTACCTCGACCGGTCCGCTGAGGCCTTGAAAGGCTTCGAGCAAATTGTCACCGATGTGCCGCGCTCCGAGTACTCGGCGGCAGCCTGGTACGAGCTGGGTTTGATATACCGGAATTATATCCTGGAGGAAACGCTGGATTCGATCCGGGCGGACAGTCTGTCGCTGAAGGTTTTCAAGTTCAGCGCCAAGCAGCTCGAGCCATTTCAAGGTTTGAGCCAGCGTCTGCTTTCCTACAAGCTGGCCGAGCGGGCTTTTCGCAACGTACGCAGCGATGACCCTTACTCGACCCTGGCCGTGCAATCGGATAAAGAGATCACCGGGGTGATAGACCTTTATTCGATCTATGAGCAGATGGAAGCGAGCGACTCCACGACCAGCCGGGATGCCCTGGCCCGCTTGCAGTTTCTGCTGTCCGAGCACCAGGAAAGCACCGGCGAGATAGAGCTTGCCCGGGCCGGCTACGAGCGCCTGATCTTTGAGTTCCCGAATACGATCTGGATCCCCAAGGCCGTGCTCAATATCGCCCGCACCAGCCTTCAGCTCGGCGACAGCCTGCGCTGGCGGCAATCGCTCCAGCTTATTATCGACAATTATCCGGATACCCGCTATGCGGACCGGGCGCGCACCCAGCTTGGAGAACAGGTGCCGAATCGGCCCGAGGGGTTCTATCTGGATGAGCTCGCTGCATACACTCCGCCAAAAATTGTCCGGGAAGCCAAGGGCGCTCCTGGCGCGCCCGGCGTAAAACCGGCCCCCGGACAGGAATCCTGGCTCCAGATGCGCAGAAGGATCTGGTGGTCGCGATTCGGCAGCGGGGGTGGGGCTTGAAACCTGTTTTCAAGTGGGTCAGAGTTTTACAGATCAGCGGGCTGGCGGAAAGAACCTACATCCTCCGTTTCGAGGAGCCCGAAAGCGCGGCGGTAATCCAGCCCGGACAGTTCTGCATGATCTCGCCGCTTCCGGGGAGCTCCAATGTCTTCCTTCCCAGGCCTTTCAGCTACTACCGGGTGATCAGCCGCAGCGTGATCGAAATCCTTTTCCGCACCTTCGGCCGGGCCACCCGCTGGATGGCCAATCTCGCTCCGGGAGATGAAATCGGCGTGTTCGGCCCCCTGGGCAATACTTTCAATCTTGCCCCGGGTCCCGGTAATGCGATCCTGGTCGGCGGGGGGATCGGTATTCCGCCGATTGTCATGCTGGCGGAGCGGCTCTCCGCCCTGGGACGGCTGAAACGGCTTGACCTGGTCTACGGTGAATCCACCGCCTCGCGGGTGATCTACCTCGCGCCGGTGCTCCCTGCCTCAGTGCGCTGTCACCTGACCACCGAGGATGGCAGCGCCGGCCAGCGGGGCCTGGTGACCGCGGCGGTCGAGTCAATCCTTAAGGAATGCCGGGACCCGCTGGCGGTTTACACCTGCGGCCCGAAATCCATGATGGGCGCCCTGAGCCGGATACTGGACCCGGAGCAGGTCACCCTGTTCGAGACTTCCTGCGAGGAGAACATGGCCTGCGGGATGGGCATTTGCCAAGGCTGCGTGATACCGGTGCGAACCGGCGGAGACAGCGTCAGGTATCTGCGCTGCTGCGCCGAGGGGCCGGTTTTCAATGGCTTCGAGGTGCAATGGGCCTAGACCTTACAGTCAACTGCCTGGGTCTGCCCTTCCAGAACCCGGTGCTGGTGGCCAGCGGCACGTTCGGCTACGGGGATGAGTACTATGAGGTCATGCCGTTCAGCGAGCTGGGCGGACTGGTCACCAAGACTATCACCGCCGCCCGCAGAGAAGGCAATCCTCCGCCGCGCATCGTGGAAACCGACAGCGGCATGCTCAACTCGATCGGGCTGGCCAATGTCGGGTTGCGGGCCTTTCTGGAGGAAAAGCTTCCCTGGATCGCCGCGCATGCCGGCCAGGCCCGGGTGGTGGTCAATGTCGCCGGTTTCTCGGTCGAGGAGTTTATCGAGGTCGGCACGGCCGTGGGCGGCGCAAAAGGAGTCGATGCGCTCGAGGTCAACCTGGGCTGCCCCAATGTGCGGGCGGGCTACATTCATTTCGGCGCGGATGAGCTCAGCGTGCGACAGGTGGTTGCCGGGATCCTGAAAAATGTCCGCCTGCCCCTTATCGCCAAGCTCTCCCCCAATGTCACCGATATTGGCGCCCTGGCCGAGGCCGCGGTGGATGCCGGCGCGGATGGGCTGTCGCTGATTAATACACTGCCGGGCATGAAGATAGACCCGCTCAAGCGCCGGCCGGTGATCAGCATGGGATTCGGGGGCCTGAGCGGCCCGGCAATCCGGCCGGTCGGCGTGGCCTGCGTCTATAAAGTGTACCAGCAGATGCAGCGCATGGAGGCCCCGGTGCCGATTGTCGGGATTGGCGGGATCGCCTCGGGCCGCGACGCTCTGGAGTATATCCTGGCCGGGGCGAGCCTGGTGCAGGTTGGGACAGCCAATTTCCTGCACCCCCGGGCCGCGGCCAACGTGCTTCAGGAAATAGCCGCTTTCTGTGAGTCCGAGGGCGTGGCGAAAATTACCGACCTGGTGGGCCTGGCCCACGAACGCTGAGTCACTAAACAGGAGCCTTACCGCACATGGATGCCAATGAATTGATGGGACTTTTCAAACGCTACGATGCCTTTCTCGAAGGCCATTTCCTCTTGACCAGCGGCCTCCACAGCCCGCACTATTTCCAGTGCGCGCGTATCTTGCAGCATCCCGAGGTCGCCGAGAAACTGGGCCGCGCCCTGGCCGGAAAACTGAAAGACCGGCTGTCCGGAGTCAAAATCGACGTCGTCGTCTCGCCCGCCATGGGAGGGCTGATTATCGGCCACGAGCTGGGCCGCGCCCTGGGCTGCCGCGCTGTTTTCACCGAGCGCCAGGAGGGCGTGATGACCCTGCGGCGCTTCCAGCTCGCGCAGGGCGAACAGGCGGTGGTGGTCGAGGATGTAGTCACCACCGGCGGCTCGCTGCTGGAGGCGGCTGCCGCAGCCGAAAAATCCGGCGCCGGGGTCCGGGCGGTCTGCTGCCTGGTGGATCGCTCCTCCGGGAAAGCGGCCGGACTCGACTCGCTGGTCGGCCTGCTGAAAGTGGATGTGGTTAATTACAAGGCGGAACAATGCCCGCTCTGCGCCCAGGGCCTGCCTTTGGTCAAGCCCGGCAGCCGCACGGCGGCCAAGGCGAATTAATTGGGGGCACGGCATGCCGTGCCTGTAATTATCTGGCGCATAAATTGAAATACTGGGCAAGTGAATGTCTGATTTTTACCTATTTAATACGCTCACGCGTACAAAAGAGAAATTCGAGCCGCTCGAGCCGCCGCGGGTACGGATGTACTGCTGCGGTCCGACAGTTTACGACTACGCGCATATCGGCAATTACCGTACTTTCGTCTTTTCCGACCTGCTGCGCCGCAGCCTCCTGCTGCACGGATTTAAGGTGCTCGAGGTGATGAATATCACCGATGTTGACGACCGGACGATCGACGGCGCGGCGAAAAAAGGGCTGGAGCTTTCCGCCTATACCGGGCCGTATATCGAGGCCTTTTTCGAGGACCTGCGTCAGCTCAGGATCCGCCAAGCCGAGCACTACCCCCGGGCCACCGAGCATATCGCGGAGATCATCGCTCTGGTGCGGCGTCTCGAAGAGCGCGGGATCGCCTACCGCAGCGGGGACTCGGTGTACTACCGGATCGGCGGCTTCAAGAATTATGGCAGGCTCAGCCGGCTCGATTCCTCGGGTATCCAGGCTGGGGCGCGGGTGGAGGCCGACAACTACGACAAGGAAAACGTGCGCGATTTTGTTCTCTGGAAAGGCGGCCGGGATGAGTCTGTTGCCTGGGACAGTCCCTGGGGCCGGGGCCGCCCGGGCTGGCATGTCGAGTGTTCGGCTATGAGCATGAAATATCTCGGCGAGACTTTCGACCTGCACTGCGGCGGGGTGGATCTCACTTTTCCGCACCACGAAAACGAGATCGCCCAGAGCGAGGGCGCCACTGGGAAACCTCTGGCCCGCTTCTGGGTCCATGCCGAGCACCTGCTGGTCGATGGGCAGAAGATGAGCAAATCTCTGGGTAATTTTTACACTTTCCGTGACCTGAAGCAGCAGGGCCATTCGGCCTCGGCCATCCGCTACCTGCTGTTGGGCACGCACTACCGCAGCCAGCTCAATTTCACCACCGAAGCCCTTCACGCGGCCGCCTCCGCCGTGGGCCGCCTGCGCGATTTCCACGAGCGGCTCAAAATCTGCAGCCCGCCCCCCGGAGCGCGGGAGGAGCCTGCCCTCTGGTGCGCGCAGGCCTTCCGGGAAGCCCTGGAGGATGACCTGTCGATCAGCCAGGCTCTCTCCGCGCTGTTTGATTTCGTCCGCGAGGTCAACCGGCTGATCGACCTGCGGACCTTGAGCGCCGAGAGCCGCGCCAGGGCGCTCGAGGAGCTCCGGCTCTGTGATAGCGTGCTGGATGTCCTGGAGCCGGACCGCGAGGAAGATGAGGAGTTTGTCCGCGGGGTGGAGGCGCTGATCGAGGAGCGCAACCAGGCGCGCCGCAGCCGGGATTTCGGCCGGGCGGACAATATCCGCGCGGAGCTCGACACCCGGGGAGTGGTTCTGGAGGACTCTCCGCAGGGCACCCGCTGGAAAAGAAAGGGCTGATTTCGGGCTTGAAATTGATCTTTCAGGAAAATCATTGACAATACCTAGGTGGTGTTTATATTATTTACATTTTCCGCGTTGCAGGGTTTTTGTCTCGCTGAATCGACTGGCTGGCGTAGCTCAATCGGTAGAGCAGCTGATTTGTAATCAGCAGGTTGCGGGTTCGAGTCCCATCGCCAGCTCCAGGTTCTGGGAGGGGTTCCCGAGCGGTCAAAGGGAACAGACTGTAAATCTGTCGGCTCAGCCTTCGGAGGTTCGAATCCTCCCCCCTCCACCATTGTTATCGAATACGCGGGAATAGCTCAGTTGGTAGAGCATCAGCCTTCCAAGCTGAGGGTCGCGGGTTCGAGTCCCGTTTCCCGCTCCAGGATAGTTGATAAAGAGCCCACGTAGCTCAGTCGGTAGAGCGCATCCTTGGTAAGGATGAGGTTCAAGGGTTCGATCCCCTTCGTGGGCTCCATTTACTGCACTTCCAGGAGGAATTTACTCAATGGCCAAGAAGAAATTTGAGCGGACGAAACCACATGTGAACGTCGGGACGATAGGACACGTGGACCACGGGAAGACGACGCTGACAGCGGCGATCA